>Ga0208398_101243_pt1 | contig 10710 bp, 10 predicted proteins | sample LakWasMe79_HOW10_2_FD_183905 | JGI IMG/M metagenome (GOLD analysis project Ga0208398, IMG submission 183905) | Freshwater sediment methanotrophic microbial communities from Lake Washington under simulated oxygen tension - Sediment Metagenome... | ecosystem: Environmental > Aquatic > Freshwater >... | reverse complement strand
TCGGCGTCAGCGCGGCTGATGATGCCGGCGTTGCTGCAGAAGATGTCGATCTGGCCGAACTGCGCCGTGGCGCGGTCCACCAGCGCACGCACCTCGGCCTCGCTGGCGACATTGGTGCGCACGGCCAAGCCCTGGATGCCGGCGGCAACCTTGGCGGCACCGACCTCGTCCAGGTCGGCCACCACCACCGCGCGGGCCCCGGCCTGGGCAAAGGCCTGGCACAGTGCCGCGCCAATGCCCGACGCACCGCCGGTGACCACCACCACCTTGCCCTGGATGTCCATCATCAACCGTCTCCGCTGTGCTCGAAGCGCGCATTGACGCGCGTGGCCACGGCGGCGGCAAGCACCTGGGCGACAGGGCGGCAGCCCGGCGCGCTGCTACGCTGTTGCCCCGCCCCTCGCCGCACAGGACCGATCCGCATGAGCGCCACGCCCACCTCCGCCACTCCCTCTGCCGCGGCCACCGCTGCCGCCCCGATGGATGCGCTGCCCGCCTTCCGCGACCTGCCTGCGCTGATCGCCGAACAGGCCCGCACACGCCCTCAAGCCCTGGCCCTGGTGGTGGGTGAGCGCCGGCTGAGCTACCTCGATCTGGACCGGCTGGTCGACCGCGTGGCCGCGTCGTTGCAGCACGACGGCCTGGCGCCGCGTGCGGTGGTGGCCGTCTGCGCCAGCACCAGCATCGAGTACCTGGGCGTGTTCATCGGCGCGCTGCGCGCCGGGCTGGCGGTGGCGCCACTGGCCCCCAGCTCGACCGCCGAGCAGCTGGTCGGCATGGCGCGCGACGCCGGCGCCCGCCGCTTCTTCATCGACGCCGACGTGGCCGCCGCGCTGGCCGCCGCCGGCCAGGAGGTCCCCGCCGACCTGCCGGTGACGCGCCTGGACACGCAGGACGGCGCGCAGGCGCTGGTGGCCTGGCTGCGCCCCGAGGGCAGCCGTCCCGCGGCCGTCAGCATCGACCCGAGCTGGCCGTTCAACCTGATCTATTCGTCGGGCACCACCGGCACGCCCAAGGGCATCGTGCAGTCGCATGCGATGCGCTGGGCCCATATCCAGCGTGCGGCGATGTCGGGCTACGCCGCCGACACGGTGACGCTGATCGCCACGCCGCTGTACAGCAACACCACCCTGGTGTCGGTGATCCCCACGCTGGCCTACGGCGGCTGCGTGGTGCTGATGCCCAAGTTCGACGCCCAGCGCTACCTGCAGATCGCCCAGGCCGAGCGCGCCACCCACGCCATGCTGGTGCCGGTGCAGTACCAGCGTCTGATGGCGCGCCCCGACTTCGACAGCTACGACCTGACCAGCTTCCGCATGAAGTTCTGCACCAGCGCGCCCTTCCACGCCGACCTGAAGGCCGACGTGATCAAGCGCTGGCCCGGCGGCCTGGTCGAGTATTACGGCATGACCGAAGGCGGTGGCACCTGCATCCTGCAGGCCCACCTGCACCCGAGCAAGCTGCACACCGTGGGCCAGCCGGCCGAAGGCCACGACATCCGCCTGATCGACGAGGACGGCCGCGAAGTGGCCGCTGGCGAGGCCGGCGAGGTGGTGGGCCGCTCGGCCGGCATGATGACCGGCTACCACAACCAGCCGGCCAAGACCGCCGAGGCCGAGTGGTTTGACGCCCAGGGCCAGCGCTTCATCCGCACCGGCGACATCGGCCGCTTCGACGCCGAGGGCTTCCTCACGCTGTTCGACCGCCGCAAGGACATGATCATCAGCGGCGGCTTCAACATCTACCCCAGCGACATGGAGGCCGTGCTGCGCCGCCACCCGGCCGTGGCCGACGCGGCCGTGGTCGGCGTGCCTTCGGCCGAATGGGGCGAGACCCCGGTGGCCTTTGTCGTGCGGCGTACCGGCCACGACGACGTCAGCGCCGAGGACATCCGCACCTGGGTCAACGGCCAGGTCGGCAAGACCCAGCGCCTGAGCGGCCTGCGCCTGGTGGCCGAGCTGCCGCGCAGCGCCATCGGCAAGGTGCTCAAGCGCGAGTTGCGCCAGACCTGGTAGCCGCGGCACGGCGACCACCCTGAGCCGTTCGGCTCAGGGTGGGCACACAGGCGGGCCGTCACTTCATGGCCCGGTCACAGGCGGCAGGTAGTCTGAGCCGATTGCTGCCTGATGTGCCCAACGTGTCCGCTGCGCTTCCCGTCCCGCCCACCCGCCACCTGCCCACCACCGCCCGCCAGCGGGGCTTCACCCTGCTCGAACTGCTGGTGGTGATGGTCATCATCGGCCTGCTGGCCGGTTATGTCGGCCCCAAGCTGTTTGCGCAGATCGGCAAATCCGAGACCAAGGTCACCCGGGCCCAGATCGACGCGCTGCAGAAGGCGCTGGACCAGTACCGCATCGACACCGGCCGCTACCCGGCCACCGAACCCGGCCTGGCCGCGCTGGTGCAGCGCCCGGCCGACGAACCCCGCTGGTCCGGCCCCTATCTGGCCAAGGCCGTGCCCAACGACCCCTGGGGCCGGCCCTACCTCTACCAGGCCCCCGGCCAGCACGGTGACTACGACCTGCTGTCCTACGGCCGCGACGGCCAACCGGGCGGGGACGGCGACAACACCGACCTCACCAGCTGGTAGGGCGCGATGCCGGAGTTCATCGCCGACCTGATCGACGGCCTGCCCGAACCCGCCAGCGCCCCAGGCCGGCCACGCGTGCGCCAAGTGCGGGTGCACGCGGCACAGGCCCAGGGCGTGGCCGCCGCGCTGGGGGTGCACCCGGCGCAGGTGCTGGCGGTGCGGCTGCAGCGCGCCACCCCGCCACGTGGGCTGCGTCAGCTGGGCCGACGGGCGGGCCTCGACCTGCGCCTGTTCAGCCAGGAACTGGCGGTGCTGCTGGAGGCCGGCATCCCGCTGCTGGAGGCGCTGCAGACGCTGCGCGAAAAGGACCCGGGCAGCAGCCAGGCCACGCTGGACACGGTGGCCCAGGCGCTGAGCGAGGGCCAGCCGATCTCGGCCGCGCTGGCGCGTGCGCCGCAGGCCTTCGACGCGCTGTTCATCGCCCTGGTGGCGGCCAGCGAGCGCAGCGGCCAGCTCGCCACCACACTGCGCGACCACGCCGCCTACCTGAGCTGGAGCGGCCAGTTGCGGCGTCAGCTGCAGGCCGCCCTGGTCTACCCGCTGATGCTGCTGGCGGCCGGCGGCGCGGTGATCCTGTTCCTGCTGCTGTACGTGCTGCCACGCTTTGCCGGCGTGTTCGACGGCCTGGGCCGCGAACTGCCACTGGCCTCGCGCTGGCTGATCGACCTGGGCGTGCTGGCCGCCGCGCACCCGGGGCTGGCGCTGGCCGCGGCCGCCACGCTGCCGCTGGGCGCGCTGGTGTTCGTGCGCTGGCCGGCCGCCCAGGCCGCGCTGGACCGCCTGGCCTGGCGCAGCCCGGGCCTGGGCCCGCACCTGCGGCTGGTGGCGCTGGCCCGGCTGTACCGCGGCCTGGGCCTGGCGCTGGCCGCCGGCGTGCCGGCACCGGCGGCGCTGCGCCTGCTCGACGGCGTGCTCGCCGCGCCGCTGCGGCCAGCGCTGCAGCGTGTGCTGCAGGGCATCAGCGCCGGCCAGCGCCTGTCGCAGACGCTGCAGGACGAAGGCCTGGCCACCCCGGTGGCCTGGCGCATGCTGCGGGTCGGTGAGTCCAGCGGTGAACTGCCGCAGATGCTGGCCCGCGCCGCCGCCTTCCATGACGAGCAGATCGCCCGCCTGGCCGACCTGGTCAGCCGCCTGGTCAATCCGGTGCTGATGCTGGTGATGGGCGTGGTCATCGGCGGCATCGTGGTGCTGATGTACCTGCCGATCTTCACGTTGATGGAGCAGGTGCAGTGAGCGGCCGGGACCGGCTGCCCGCCGACACCTCCCCGCGCCTGGACCGCCAGCGCTGGCCGCAGGCCCGGGCGCTGCGCCACCGCGCCGTGCTGGCCGTGGCCGACGACGGTGGCCTCTGGCTGCTGGCCGACCGCCCGACCGATGCCCTGCTGTTGCAGGCGGCCGAGGCCCAGCTGGGCCAGCCGCTGCGCTGGCGCCAGCACGACACGGCCACGCTGGACACCTGGCTGGCCGAAGGCGACCCGGACGCGCGCGCGCTGGACAGCCTGGCCAACGCCGGCACGCTGGCCGATGCCCTGGCCGGCCCTGACGATGCCCATGAGCTGAGCCTGGCCGGCATGGGCCAGGCCGGCAGCGCGGCGGTGCAGTTGCTGGACGCGGTGCTGTTCGACGCGCTGCAAGACGGTGCCAGCGACCTGCACATCGAGCACCAGCTGCGTGGCGCCGAGGTGCGGCTGCGCATCGACGGCGTGATGCAGGCGATGCGCCGCATCGACGGCAGTGCACTGGCCGAGCAGATGGTGTCGCGGCTGAAGGTGATGGCCGAGCTGGACATCGGCGAGCGCCGGCTGCCGCAGGACGGCCGCTTCAAGCTGCGCGTGCAGGGGCGCGAGATCGACTTCCGCCTGTCCATCCTGCCCAGCGCCTTCGGCGAGGACGCGGTGGTGCGGGTGCTCGACCGCAGCACGCTGACCAGCGACGGTAGCGGCCTGACGCTGGCCGCGCTGGGCTTCGAGCCCACGCTGCGCGAACGCCTGCTGGCCATCGCCCGTGCGCCGCACGGCCTGCTGCTGGTCACCGGCCCCACCGGCAGTGGCAAGACCACCACGCTGTACGCCGCGATCAGCGAAGTGCACAGCGGCCGCGAGAAGCTGATCACCATCGAGGACCCGGTCGAGTACCAGCTGCCCGGCGTGGTGCAGATCCCCGTCAACGAGAAGAAGGGCCTGGGCTTTGCACGCGGCCTGCGCGCCATCCTGCGCCACGACCCCGACCGCGTGATGGTGGGCGAGATCCGGGATACCGAGACCGCGCAGATCGCGGTGCAGGCCGCCCTCACCGGCCACGGCGTATTCAGCACCGTGCATGCCAACAGCGCCTTCGATGTCATCGGCCGCTTCATGCACATGGGCCTGGACCTGTACAACGTGGTGGCCGCGCTCAACGCGGTACTGGCGCAGCGGCTGATGCGCCAGGTCTGCACCCGCTGCGCCGAACCCGTGGCCGCCGACGACCGGGCACGGGCCCTGCTGGACGACGTCAGCGGCCAGCCGCTGCAGTTGCGCGCCGGCCGAGGCTGCCCACACTGCCATGGCAGCGGCTACCGCGGCCGCCGCGCCGTGGCCGAGCTGCTGCGGCTGGACGACGGGCTGCGCGACATGATCGTGGGCCGCGCGTCGATGTCGGCCCTCAAGGCCGCCGCCCGCGAGCGTGGCCTGCAGCCGCTGCGCACGGCCGGCCTGGCCGCGGTGCGCGACGGCCATACCACCCTGGAGGAGTTCGAGCGTGTGGTCGGCACCGATTGAGCACGGCGCCTGGCGCCAGCGCCTGGCACCGGCCCAGCCACTGTGGCTGGGCCCGGACGGCCTGTGGGACCCCGGCCCGGCGCCCCGGCCCTGGCGCCGCGACAGGCCCATCACGCCGCAGCACCACACCAGCTTCGAGGCCTGGTGCGCCCACCACCCCGGCCAGGCCGCCACGCTGTGGCTGTCGGCCTGGTGGCTGCACGAGCTGCTGATCGCCCCTCAGCTGCCGCTGCCCGACGACGCTGCGCTGATGGCCTATGCCGGCGGTGTGCTGCAGCATTACCACGGTGACAGCGCTGCGGCCTGGCCCTTGGCAGCCTGGCGTGCCGGTGGCGCACGCGGGGTCAGCGCGCTGCATGGCCTGCCGCTGGCCGGGCTGCAAGCCAGTGCCGCGGCCGCCGGCGTCACCCTGCGCGGAGTGCGGCCGGCCTGGAGCGGGGCCCTGGCCGACGCGCTGCGGCAGGCCCCGGCACTGGCCCGGGCCGCCAGCGCGCGGCTGCTGGTGGTCGAAGGCCGGCTCGTCAGCCAGCTCGACCTGGCGCACGGCCGGCTCACCGCCCTGCAGCAACGCCGCCTGAGCGCGGCCACGCTGCCGGCGCTGTTCGCCTGGGCGGCGGTGGATCCGGCCACCCCCTGCTGGGCGCTGGGCCACGGCCTGGCCGACGGCCCCGGCGCGGACCGGCCCACCGGCCTGACGCTGCTGGCCCCGTTGACCGCCACCCACCCGGCCCACCACCTGGCCCACCACGGACAGCCGGCAACACCCCCCGTGCCGACCGCGGCGCCGGCAACCGCGCCACGGCGGGTGCCTGCATGATCCGGCTGCTCCGGCCCGCCGTGCCGCGGCCCGACTTCCTGCAGCCCGCGCGTGGCATCGGCGCCCTGCCCTGGGCGGCCACCGCCACCGGCCTGCTGGTGCTGGGCCTGGCCGCACTCGACGCCCAAGGCGCCTGGCAGACCCGTCAGCGGGCGCTGGACCGGCTGGCCCGGGCCCAGGCGCCGGCCAGCACGGTGGTGGCCCGGAGCGTCGGCGGCGCATCGGCGGCCTCCGCGGGCAGGCTGCCCGCCCCCCCCAGCGGCGACCGGATGCCGGCCGGGGACCGGCCCGCCGAGGCCAGACGCTGGCTGCAGCGCCTGGCGCGGCCCTGGCCGGCGATCTGGGCGGCCAGTGAAGTGGCCGGCGCCGACAACATCGCGTGGCAAGGCCTGGATCTGGGCGAAACGGGCCGGCTGCGGCTGGACGGCCTGGCTCGGGAGACCCACCAGGCACTGGACGCCGCGCAGGCGCTGCGTGCGCAACACCATGACGGCGTGCCGCTGTGGCGCGACGTGGTGGTGGCGCGCATCGACCGCCAGGCCGACGGCCAGCGCTTCGAGATCGGCGCCCAGCTGGCCGGCAGCGCCACCCCCCTGGCCGCAGCGGCCACCACCCGGCCGGCACCATGAGCCGCGTCACCGTACCGGCTGCCCTGCCGTGGTGGGCCGCCGCGCTGTCGCTGCTGGCTGCCGCCGGCCTGGCCATGGGGCTGACGCCGCACTGGCAGGCCGAGGCCGCCGCCGCCGATCTGGCCGGCCAGCGGCTGGCCCGCCATGCCCCGGCCGCGGCGGCTGCGGTCGCCGCACGCCCGGGCGACGACCAGCGCCTGCTGCAGGCCCTGGCCACCGTCGACGCGGCGCCGCAGCGGGTGGCCGACCTGCTGGCGCTGGCCCAGCACCACGGCCTGCAAGTCGACAGCACGCGGCAGACCTGGGCGCCACCGCCCGGCCGCGGCGCCCTGCCGCTGCAACGCTTGCAGCTGGTGCTGGTGGCGCGTGGGCCTTATGCGGCGCTGCGCCGGTTCACCGCCGAGGCCCTGCAACATGACGACACCCTGCTGCTGGACCAGTTGCGGCTGGCCCGCGCGCCGGCCCCGGCCACCGCACTGCAGGCCGAATGGCAGTGGTCGCTGCTGCTGCGCAGCGACGGGGACGCGTCACGGTGAAACCCGCCCTGCTCGCCCTGCTGGCCTTCAGCCTGGCCACCAGCGCCTGGCTGGCGCTGCAGCCCGAGGCCGACGACCTGCCCGTGCCCGCGGCCCGGCCACGCAGCACCCCGACCCCGCGGCCGGCCGCCGCGCCGACCAGCCCCGCGGTGGTGCTGGCCGGGGGCCTGCCCACCCGAGCGGCCGACTGGCCTGCCCCCGGCGCCGCCGCCATCGCCGCCTGGCAGGGCGGGCCAGCGCCAGTCGCCTCGGCCCCGGTGGCCGACGGTGCGGCACCGCAGCGGCCACCGCCGGCGCCCTTTCCCTATCAGTGGATCGGCCAGCTCGACGACGGCAGCGGCCGGCCGCAGCAGCTGCTGGCCAGTGCCCAGCGCTGCATCGGCGTGCACATGGGCGACCTGATCGACCGCCGCTGGCGCCTGGCCCGCGGCGCCAACGGTGAACTGCTGGCCGTCGCCGTGGACAGCGGCGACACCCAGCCCGTGCGCGGCGCCCCGGCGCAGCCCTGACCCGCAGCACCTTCCCTTCCCGGATGCCCATGCCCCCCCGCCCGCTGTCCCTGCCCATTTTTGCCGCCCTGGCCGCGCTGAGTGCACTGCTGGTCGGCTGCGCGTCGCCGGTGATCGACGAGGCCGAGCGCCTGTCGCGCGGCGGCCGCTACGAAGACGCCTTCGCCCGGCTGGACGCCGCCCTGCAAGCCCGCCCTGACGACGCCGCGCTGCGCAGCGCCCATGACCGCCAGCGTGACCGCGTGGTGATGCAGGCCCTGGCCCGCGCCGACCTGGCCCGCGCCGGTGGCCGCAGCGACGAGGCCGAACGCCTGCTGGCCCGGGTGCGCCAGCTCGACCCGCAGCAGCCGCGGCTGGACACCCTGCAGGCCGCACTGGCGCAAGACCGGCGCGTGCAGCAGCGCCAGGCCGCACAGCGTGCCGCCGAGGCCACCGCCGCGGCCCGGGCCGCCGCTCCCGCCACCACACCACCGCTGCCACCCGCGCTGGCCGCGGCCTACCAGAAGCCGGTGGCGCTGGAATTCCGCGAGGCCCCGCTGCGCCAGGTGTTCGAGGCACTGGCGCGCAGCAGCGGTGTCAACTTCGTCTTCGACAAGGACGTGCGCGGCGATGCCAAGGTCACCGTGTTCCTGCGCAACGTCACGCTGGACGAGGCGATGCGGGTGATCCTGGCCACCCAGGCGCTGGACCGCAAGCTGCTCAACGACAACACCGTGCTGGTGTTTCCCAACACCGCGGCCAAGCAGCGTGAGCACCAGGAGCTGGTGACCCGCAGCCTGTACCTGGCCAACGCCGATGCCAAGCAGGTGATGACCCTGGTGCGCACCATGGCCAAGACGCGCGACCTGTACGCCGACGAGCGCCTCAACGCCCTGGTGGTGCGCGACACGCCCGAGGTGCTGCGCCTGGTCGAGCAACTGATCGCCACGCTGGACCTGCCCGAGCCCGAGGTGATGCTGGCGGTGGAGGTGATGGAGGTGGCCGCTAACAGGCTCGACGAGCTGGGCCTGAGCTGGCCCAGCACGGTGCAGTACGGCCTGCCGGGCGCCAGCGGCCTGGTCGACCTGGCCGACCGGGGCAGCTTCCGCGCCAGCGTCGCCAACCCGGCCCTGCTGGCCACGCTGCGCGGTGATGCCGGCAGCACCAACCTGCTGGCCAACCCCACCATCCGAGCCCGCAACCACGAGAAGGCCAAGGTGCAGATCGGCGAAAAGCTGCCGGTGTTCACCACCACCTCGGCGGTCAACGTCGGGGTGTCCACCTCGGTCAGTTACCTGGACGTGGGCCTCAAGCTGGACGTCGAACCCACGGTGCAGCTGGACGGCGAGGTCACCATCAAGGTGGCGCTGGAGGTCAGCAACCTGCTGCGCGAGGTGAGCGGTCCGGCCGGCGCGCTGGCCTACCAGGTCGGCAGCCGACTGACCAGCACCTCGCTGCGCCTGAAGGACGGCGAGACCCAGGTGCTGGCCGGCCTGATCAACGACGAAGACCGCCAACGCGCCGTGGGCGTGCCCGGCCTGTCGCAGGCGCCGCTGCTGGGCAAGCTGTTCGGCGTGCAGAGCGACACCCGCAACAAGACCGAGATCGTCATGCTGATCACGCCGCGCATCGTGCGCCGGCTGGTGCCGCCGGCCGCCGCGGCGGCGGCGATGGGCTCGGGCACCGACAGCCTGCCCGGCGCACCGTCGCTGCGGCTGCGACCCGGCGCCCGGGTCGGCCTGGAGCCGGCGTCGGCCGGGCGTGCCACCAGCCCTGCATCGGCCGGGCCTGCGGCCACCGACCCGACGGACAAGGCCACGCCGGCCACCGAGCCCGCCACGCCGCCGGCCAGCGGCGCCAGCGTGCAGCTGTCGGCCACGCGCGAGGCCACGGTTGGCGGCACGGTGTCGGTCACGCTGGCCAACCGCAGCGCGCTGCGGGTCAGCGGCGAGCTGGTCTACGACGGCCAGGCCCTGCAGGCCGCCTCGCCCGGCAGCGCCGGCCCGGGCAGTGGCCGCACCGCGTTCCAGCTGGCTCCCCGCGGCGACGCGGTGGTGGTGCTGCGGGTGCTGCCCACCGCCGCCGGACAGACACTGGCGGTGCAGGTGACTGGCCTGACCGCCACCGACGCCCAAGGCCAGGACAGTGCGCTGCGGCTGGACGGCGAAGCCGTCATCCGCGTGCCGGCCAGCGCCCTGCCCGCCGCCGCCACCCCCAGCGTGGACGCGCCCCGGCCATGAGGATGCCGGGCCGCTTCCCAGCACGAACCCCGGTGCGCGCAGCGTGGCGGGCCGTCCCGTGAGCCCGCATCTGCGGCCAGGCCCACGCGCGGGCTTCAGCCTGATCGAGATGGTGGTGGTGCTGGCCATCGTCGCCATCCTGGCCATGACCGCCGTGCCGCTGCAGGAACTGGTCGTGCGCCGGGTGCGCGAGCAGGCGCTGCGCGACGGTCTGCGCAACCTGCGCAGTGCGCTCGACGAGCACCGCCGCGCGGTCGAGGCCCGGCGCATCGCGCCCGGCCCCGAGGGCTCGCCCTGGCCGGCCTCGCTGGACCAGCTGGTGCGTGGCATCCCGCTGCTCGACGAGCAGGGCCAGCCGCGCGCATCGAGCCGCCTGTACCTGCTGCGCCGCCTGCCGCGCGACCCGTTTGCGGACGCCGCCCTGAACGCCGCCGACAGCTGGGGCCAGCGCGCCAGCACCAGCCCGCCGGAGGCCCCCGTTGCCGGTGCCGACGTGTTCGACGTGTACTCGCGCACCGAGGGCCTGGCCCTCGACGGCAGCCACTACCGAGATTGGTGAGATGCCTGCCCCCACCTCGCTTCGCGCCTGCCCCCCGAGGGAGCGCTCAGCCGCCTTGGGGCGGCCCGGCGCCGGCTGAGGCCCGACCATGC
>Ga0208398_101239_pt1 | contig 10763 bp, 10 predicted proteins | sample LakWasMe79_HOW10_2_FD_183905 | JGI IMG/M metagenome (GOLD analysis project Ga0208398, IMG submission 183905) | Freshwater sediment methanotrophic microbial communities from Lake Washington under simulated oxygen tension - Sediment Metagenome... | ecosystem: Environmental > Aquatic > Freshwater >... | reverse complement strand
GGGCCACGGGGGTCCCCCCGATGGCGGCGCGCGGCGCCTGTGCTGCAATCGGCGCATGCGATCAAGACTCCTCAAGATAGCGGCCATCCTGCTGGCCCTGGTGGCGGCGCTCGCCGGTGTGCTGGGCTGGCATCTGGGCGGCAAGCAGCCGCAGCGCAGCGGCACGCTCGAACTCAGCGGCCTGCAGGCACCGGTGCAGGTGCGCTGGGATGAGGTCGGCGTGCCGCATATCAGCGCCGCCAACGAGCCCGACCTCTACCGCAGCCTGGGCTATCTGCATGCGCAGGACCGGCTGTTCCAGATGGAGATGGTGCGGCGCCTGGCGCGCGGCGAGCTGGCCGAGATCCTGGGCCCCAAGCTGGTCGAGACCGACCGGCTGTTCCGCACCTTGGGGCTTCGCGCCCATGCCGATGCCTATGCGGCGCGCGTGCAGGCCGCCCCGCCGACCCCGGCCATGCGCGCGCTGCAGGCCTATCTGGCGGGCGTCAACCAGTACCAGGCGACGCGCCCGGCACCGCTGGAGTTCGAGATCCTGGGCATCCCCAAGCGGCCCTTCACGATGGCCGACACCGTCAGCGTGGCCGGCTATCTGGCCTATAGCTTTGCCGCTGCATTCCGAACGGAGCCCGCGCTCACTTATGTGCGCGACCAGCTGGGGCCCGACTACCTCAAGGTGTTCGAGCTGGACTGGCGACCCGAGGGGGCGGTGCGCACGGCCCTGGGGCTGAAGGGCGGCGACTGGCAAGACCTGACCCGCCTGGCACTCAACAGCCAGCAGGCACTGGAACTGGCGGGCGTGCCGCAGTTCGAGGGCAGCAATGCCTGGGCGCTCAGCGGCAGCCGCACGCGCAGCGGCAAGCCCCTGCTGGCGGGCGACCCCCACATCGCCTTCTCGGTGCCCGCGGTGTGGTGGGAGGCGCATCTGCAGGCGCCCGGCTTCGAGCTCTATGGCCACCACCAGGCGCTCAACCCGATGGCGCTGCTGGGCCACAACCGCCAGTTCGGCTGGAGCCTGACGATGTTCCAGAACGACGATCTGGACCTGATCGTCGAGAAGCCCAACCCGGACAAGCCCGGGGAGGTCTGGTTCCAGGGCCGCTGGGTGGCGCTGCAGGAGCGCGAGGAGATCATCACCGTGAAGGGTGCGGCGCCGGTCACGCTCAAGCTGCGCCGCTCGCCGCATGGCCCGATCGTCAACGACGCCGTGCCCGGAGCCACGGGCAGCCGCCCGGTGGCGATGTGGTGGGCCTTTCTGGAAACCGAGAACCCGGTGCTGGAGGCCTTCTACGCGCTCAACCGCGCCAACAGCCTGGGCCGCGCGCGCGCCGCCGCCAGCCAGATCCATGCGCCGGGGCTGAACGTGGTGTGGGCGAATGCCGACGGCGACATCGGCTGGTGGGCCGCGGCCCGCCTGCCCAAGCGCCCGGCTGGCGTGAACCCCAGCTTCATGCTGGACGGCGCCAGCGCCGAGTCCGACAAGCTCGGCTTCGAGGACTTCAGCGCCAACCCGCAGGAGGAGAACCCGGCGCGCGGCTATGTGGTCTCGGCCAATCACCAGCCGGCCGGCGCCCTGCAGGTGCCCGGCTATTACAACCTCTGGGATCGCGCCCAGCGCCTGGACGAGCAGCTGCGCCCGGAGGGCCAGACCTGGGACATGGCGCGCGCCCAGGCCCTGCAGCTGGATGTGCAGAGCGGCTTTGCGCAGCGCCTGCTGCAGCCGCTGCTGCCGGCGTTGCGCGCGGCCGCCGCCGGCAACGAGCAGGAGCGTGCGCTGGTGGAGCGCCTGGCGGCCTGGCCCGGCCGCCATGAACTGGGGCTCAATGAGCCGGTGCTGTTCCACCAGTTCCTCTACGAGCTGACGCGCGAGGCCATGGCCGACGAGATGGGCGAGGCCATGTTCGACAACCTGCGCCGCACGCGCGCGCTCGACCATGCCTTGCCGCGCCTGGCCGCCGATGCCGCCTCGCCCTGGTGGGACAAGCGCGGCACGCCGGCGGTCGAGACGCGCGAACAGATCGTGGCGCTGGCCTGGAAGGCGGCCATCGCGCATCTGCGCCAGACCCTGGGCGCCGACCCCGCCAGCTGGACCTGGGGGCGTGCCCATACCCTCACCCATGGCCATCCGCTCGGCCTGCAGAAGCCGCTGGACCGCATCTTCAACGTCGGCCCGCTGCCGGCCCCCGGCGGCCACGAGCTTCCCAACAATATGGCGCAGCGCCTCGGCCCGGCCCCCTGGGCGGTGGTGTACGGGCCCTCGACGCGGCGCGTCATCGACTTCGCGCGTGCCGGCGAGGCGGTCGGCAGCAACCCGGTGGGGCAGAGCGGCGTGTGGGGCGATCGCCATTACGAGGACCAGGCGCGCTCGCATGTGCAGGGCGGCTACCGGCTGCAAGTGCTCAACGAACCCGATGTGCTGGCCCATACTCGCAGTACCTTGACGCTCAAGCCGGTGGACTAGGGCCTGTTAACACTACGTTTACCCGATGCGTTGCCACCAGAAAATCCGTGAACTAGGCGCAAACCGAAGCCGGGGTGACTCCCCCGGCGAGGCTTTGCAACGACGTGCACGGCTTTTCTGGTGGCAACCCGAAGGGAACGGGGCTGGCAGGGCCCATCTCGTCGTTGAACTCCTCGCCCAGGCAGCCAGCCTGGGCTTCGTCGTCCGCCTAGACCTGGGCCCTGCCGGCCCCGTTCGCACGGGCAAACGTAGTGTTAACAGGCCCTAATGGACATGTCGTTGCGAATCGGTGTCGCCCTGCTGCTGAGCTTGCTGCTGCCCGTCAGCCAGGCCCTGGAGCTGCCCGAGCCCGGCGCACTGCAGGCCAGGATGGGCCGGGCCGTGCAGGCGGTGCAGGTGATCGAGCCGCATCTGGGCGTGGCCGGCCAGCAGCTCAGGGTGCGTTACCTGGGCTACCCGGCGCCGCTGGTGTTCGAGCGCCTGCTGGGCGCCGACTGGCAGCGGCCGGGGCGCGAGATCGAGCTGCGCGCGCTGGACGGCTTTGTCTCGCGCGTGCCGGTGGAGCGCTTTGCCAAGTACCAGGCCTGGCTGGTGCAGGCGCGCGCCGATGGCGCCGCCTTCATGGTCGACAACCATGCCCAGCATGAGAAGCAGGTGCCGCTGGGGCCCTACTACCTGGTGTGGGACAACATCGCCGCGCCCGAGCTGGTGGCTGAGGGTGGCGCGGTCTGGCCCTACCAGGTGGCCAGCATCGCGCTCAAGCCCGGCAGCCGCGAGGCCCTGCTGCCGGCTGGGCTGGGCTCGAGGTTTGCCGAGCATGCGAAGCTGGCGCAGAAATACTGCCTCAGCTGCCACCAGGTGAACGGTTATGGCGGCGAGAAGATGCCGCTGAACCTGGCGGTACGCGCCAAGCTGCTGGACTTGCGCACCTGGCGTACCTGGCTGCTAAACCCCCAGACGCTCAAGCCCGGCACCGCCATGCCGCCCCTGCCCGACACCCTGCCCGCGGCCGAGCGCGAGGCCATCGTGGCCAAGCTGCACCGCTATCTGCGCGCCGTGCCGGTGCTGCCCTGAGCGCCATGGACCAGCCCGCCGACGACGAGCCGATCGACCGCGTGCTGCTGCCGCCGCAGCTGGACGAGTCGAACGCGCTGCCGGCCGGCACGCGCTTTGCGGAGCTGGAGATCATCAGCACCCTGGGCGTGGGCGGCTTCGGCATCGTCTACCTGGCGCAGGACCATGCGCTGCAGCGCCGCGTCGCGATCAAGGAATACATGCCGGCGCAGCTGGTGCGGCGCGCCAGCGGCAGCCTGGTGACGGTGCGCGCCGGCGTGCTGCGCGAGACCTTCGAGCTGGGGCGGCGCAGCTTCGTCAACGAGGCGCGGCTGCTGGCGCGCTTCGACCACCCGGCCCTGCTGAAGGTCTATCGCTTCTGGGAAGCGAACGGCACGGCCTATATGGTGATGCCCTATCTGCAGGGCCAGACGCTCAAGCAGGCGCGGCTGGCAATGGCGCAGCGCCCCGACGAGGACTGGCTGCGCCGCGTGCTCTTATCCCTGCTGGATGGCCTGGCGCTGCTGCATGCCGAGGCCATCGTGCACCGCGACATCTCGCCCGACAACATCCTGCTGCCCGAGGGCGGCGGCGATCCCATCCTGTTGGACTTCGGCGCGGCGCGCCAGGCCATCGAGGATCGCAGCCAGCACATGACGGCCATCCTCAAGCCCAGCTTCGCGCCGATCGAGCAATACGCCGAGGCCACCGGCCTGCGCCAGGGCCCCTGGACCGATCTCTACGCGCTCGGCGCGGTGATGCATTACCTGCTGCTGGGCCATACCCCGCCGCCCGCCACCGCGCGGGCCATGGTGGACGAATACCTGCCGCTCTCCGGCGCCGGCCTGCTGGGCTATTCGATGCCCCTGCTGCTGTGCCTGGACTGGATGTTGCGCGTCCATCCGCAGGAGCGCCCGCAGTCGGTGGCCGAGCTGCGCGCCGCGCTGGCGGGCGAACGCGCCGCACCGCTGCCGCCACAGCCCACCGCGCCGGCGGTGCACCAGGGCCCGTCGGCGCGTGGCACTGGCTACGAGCCTACCCACCAGCTGCCGGCTCCACCGCCGCCGCCCCCGCCCGATCTGCTGCTGGAGCCCGCGCCTGTACCGCCACCCGCGGCGCCATCGCCCGCCTTGGCGCCAGCGCCGCTGCCCGAACCACGCCAGCCCGAGCCCGAGCCCGCGCCCGCGCCGGCCGGCATGGCCAGGCGCTTGGGTCTGACGCTGCTGCTGGCGGGCCTGGCCGCGACGGCCGGCTGGATGTGGCTGCCTCGGGGTGCAACGCCGCCACCGGCTGCGGTGCCGGCATCCACGGCAAGCGCCAGCGCCGTGCCCGCCGTGATCACCGAGGCGCGCGACGAGGCCGGCGTGCCGGTGCGCACCGGCGCGCCGTTGGCGGCCAGCCAGGCCAGGCCGCGTCCGCCGGCGCGTGCCAATGCGGCGTCGGCGGTCGCGCCGCCACCCCAAGCGGCCAGCCGCACCGAATCGGCTGCCGGCCCGCGCGAGGCCTGTGGCAGCCGCAGCTTCCTGGCGCTGGCCTATTGCATCGACCGCGAATGCGAGAAGCCGGTATTCCAGCAGCACCCTGAATGCCTGCGCCTGCGCGAGCTGCGCGAAAACCGGCAGCGCAACCGCCAGTAAGGTAGGGGGCAGGGCTCAGGGCCGCACGGCCGTGACCTCGATCTCCACCAGCCAGCCCGGCAGCACCAGCCCCGCCACCTGCATCACCGAGCGCGCCGGCAGGCGCGGCTGTGCGGCGCTGCCGAAATGCTCGCGGTAGGCGCTCATGAAGCCGTCGAAATCCATCTTGCCGCCCTTGGCCGGGTCGCCCACCAGAAACACCTGCATCTTCACCACGTCGCCCATGGTGAGCCCCAGGCTCTTGAGGCTGCGCTCGATGCCGGCCAGCGTGCCGGCGGTCTGGGTGCGGGTGTCGCCATAGGCGGCCAGGCTGCCGCGCTCGGCCTTCTCGTCCACCACCGGCGGCACCGCGCCGCTCAGATAGACCAGGGTCTTGCCGGCCGGCACCTCCACCGCACTGGCGATCGGGAAGCTGGAGCCGGGCGGGCGGTGGCGCAGCACCTCGTCGGCGTGGCCGAGGCTGCAGCAGCCCAGCAGCAGGGCCAGGGTGGCGATGGTCTTCATGGGGCTTGGCTCCTCTGCTCTTGCTGGATGGCGGCGCGCAGGGCGGCGACCTCGTCCTTGCCGATGGGGTTGGCACCGGGCGGGCCGAAGCGCCGCAGCACCTCACCGGCCACCGCGCCGACCTGGCCATCGTCGAGCACGCCGGCAAAGGCGGGCATGGCCTTGCCGCCCTTCAGGATCATGCGCAGCAGATAGGGCGTGGCGGCCAGGCGCGCATTGCCCGCCAGTGCCGGGTAGGCGGCCGCGCCACGGGCGCCGCGGCCGTCGGGCATGTGGCAGCCGGCGCAGATCGCGGCATAGAGGGCCGGGCCGCTGCGCTGGTCGAAGCCCCAGCCGGCCGAGAAGCGTGGCTCATCCAGCGCCAGCGCGGGCAGGGCGAGCAGGCTGAGCGTTAACAGGAATTGCTTCTTCATGCGCTGGCCTTGGCGTGCAAAGCCGTCACCGCATGCTGGGCCGAGAGCACCGCGCCCTCCTGCCAGGCCGGCAGCAGCGAGGCATGCTCGCCGGCCAGCATCAGGCGCCCGTCCATCCGCAGCAGCTGCGCGTAATGGCGCTCGCGCGCCGCCTGCGTCCACCAGGCAAAACAGCCCAGCGTGGCCGGGTGGCGATGCCAGGCCACCGCCATGCCATGCTCGAACTCGGCCGGGTATTGCGGATGGATCTGCGCGCCCAGGCGCAGCGCCTCGCGCACGCGCTCGGCCGGGGCCAGCGCGCTGAACTCGTAGGCATTGGCGCCAAAGGCATAGGCGCCCAGCAGCACGCCCTTGCGCGCGTGGAAATGGTGGCTGGGGTAGCCGATCGTGCGTATCGCCAGATCGGTGCTGCTGATGCCGCCGTAGATGCCCTCGTCCTCTTCCCAGAAGCGGCGCCCGAACTGCAGGCCCACCTTGACCGCGGCGAAATAGCTCACCGCATCGATGGCGGCGCGCAGCGCCGGGCTGATGCGCATCTCCACTTGCGAGAGCACCGCCAGCGGCAGGGTGCAGATGCACCAGTCGGCGCTCACGCTCAGCTGCGCGCCGGGGCGGGCGAGGTCTTCGTATTGCGCCGTCACGCCGCGCTCGTCCTGCTGGATCTCGGTGACGCGCGCCCGGTAGCGGATGCGCGGGCCCACCGCCTTGGCCAGGGCCCGCGCGATTGCGTCCATGCCGCCCACCGGCTGGAACAGCGGCATCTGGTACTCGAAGCCGCTGCCCAGGTCGAGCCGGCCGGCCAGCCCGCTGGCCAGCACATCATGCAGGCCCAGCGGCTGATCATGTGGCGGCGCGGCAGACACGCCGCCACCCGGCTGCGGGCCGAAGCCGCGCCGCTCGGCGGCGATCTCGCCGGCGCGGTAGCGCCCCTGGGCATCCAGGGCGCCATGGCTGCGCAGGGCCTCCAGCAGGCGTGCCTGGTCCTCGCTACTGAGGGTCTCGTCCAGCTGATGCTGCTGCACCACCTTGGCCAGCAGTTCGCTCACCTGGCCCTGGAAATCGGCCTGCAGCTCGCGCCAGCGCTGCGGCTTGCCGCCGAAGGCCTGCTGGCCATGCACATAGGCGTTGTGGTTGACCTGGATGAAGGGCTGCAGCGCCACGCCCAGTCGCTTGCAGTAGCCCAGCACGCCATGGTGGTGGTAGGGGATGCGCCAGGGGCCGGGGTTGAAATACTCGCCCGGCGCGAACTCGCAATGCTGGCTGGCGCCGCCCAGCTCGGTGTAGCGGTCGCCACCGCGCAGGGTCCAGCAGCGGCCGCCGGGGCGTGCCTGGTATTCCAGCAGCTGCACCTGGTAGCCGGCGCGGTGCAGCTCATAGGCCGACACCAGGCCGGCAAGACCTGCCCCCAGCACCAGCACGCGGGCCCCCTTGGGCGCGCGGCCCAGGCCGAAATCGGCGCGCGCCGGCGAGGCCTGCGCCAGGCCCAACTGGGTCAGCGCCGCATAGACCGCGCCGCTGCCGGCCACGCGGCCCAGCTGCTGCAGCCAGGCGCGGCGGGTGGGTTGAGGCGGGATCGTTGCATGCCGGACCATGGGCGCAGTCTAGACTGTGCCCATGGTCCGCGCCTTTCTCCTTGCCAGTCTGCTGCCGGCCCTGGGGCCGCGCGCCGGCGCGCGCCTGCCGCGCGTGGGCGAGGCCATCTACACCAGCCAGCGCGATTTCGATTTCAGCCCGCGCGTGCTGGAACGGCTGAAGCTGGATCAGCTGGCGCAGGAAATGACGGCCAGCTACCTGGCCGACACGGCCGCCAAGCCCTGATCCGCCAGGCCCTCCAGATGGGCCGCGTCGGCCCAGCCGAGGATCTCGAAGCGCGCGGCGCCGGCATCGTCCAGGCGCACGCGCACGCGGTTGATGCCGGTATTCGGAATGGCGCATTCGCGCGGGCCTTGCAGGGGCAGGGCCTGGGCGTGGCGCCACACCATGTCGAGCACGCCGCCATGGGTGACCACGGCCAAGGTCTGGCGCGGGTGCGCCACCGCCAGCTGGCCCAGCGCGGCGATGACGCGCTGGAAGAAATGCTGGCGGCTTTCGGCGCCACCCGGCAGCGCGTAATCGGGCTCATGGCGGGCCCATTGCGCGAACTCCTCGGGATGGGCGCGGCGGATGTCGTCGAAGCTCATGCCTTCCAGAATGCCGAAGCCCTGCTCGCGCAGCGCCGCCTGCCGCTCGGTCTGCAGGCCCAGGGCCTGCGCCAGCGGCGCGGCGGTCTGCAGCGCGCGGCTCAGGTCGCTGGCCACCAGGGCCTGGATGGGCTCGGCCCGCAGGCGCGCCGCCAGCCGCTCGGCCTGGGCCAGGCCATGGGCGTTCAGCGGCACGTCGATCTGGCCCTGGAAACATTGGCGGCGGTTCCAGTCGGTCTCGCCATGGCGTATCAGCAGCAGCTCGGTCATATGACTTCGATTGTGCGACATTGGTTCTTTCTGCTGAAATGCGGCCCATGCAGACACTCACCATCAGCGACGACAAGGCAGCCCTGGACCTGAACCTGCTGCACCGCTTTCTGAGCCTGGAATCCAGCTGGGCGCTGGGCCTGCCGCGCGCCACCATGGAGCGATCGATCGCCAACTCGCTGTGCTTTGGCGCCTATCTGGAGGGCGCGCAGATCGGCTTTGCCCGCGTCGTCACCGATGGCGCCAGCTTCGCCTATCTGTGCGATGTGTTCGTGCTGGCCGAGCATCGCGGCCGCGGCCACAGCAAGGCGCTGATGCGGGCGGTGCTGGCGCACCCGCAGCTGCAGGGCCTGCGCCGCTTCATGCTTGCCACCAGCACCGCGCCCTGGCTCTATGCGCAGTTCGGCTTCACGCCGGTGGCCAAGCCGGAGGCGCTGATGGAGCGGCTGGACCGGGACGTCTACCGCCGCGCCACTTAAATCCAGGGCTGCGGCAGCCGTTCGGTGGCGATGGCGCGCTGCACCGCGGGCCGCGCCAGCATGCGCTGCAGAAAGGCGCCCAGCGCCGGCCAGCTGCGCGCCGGGCGCGCGAAGCCGCGCGTCCAGCGGCACAGCATGAAGCTGAAGGGGTCCAGCGCGCTGTAGCTTGCGCCCAGCGTCCAGGGGCCCTGGTGGCGCTGGAACTCGGCTTCCAGGAGGTCCAGCAGGCCGCCGGGCGCGCTGATCTGCGCCTCGGCATGGGCCTTCACCTGGGCCACGCCGGCGGCGTTGCCCTCGTCCACCCAGCGCTCCGGGTAGTAGTAGGCCATCAGCAGCGGTTGCAGGGTGTTGGTGAGCCACATCAGCCATTTGTAGGCCTGCGCGCGTTCGGCCGTGCCCAATGCCGGCAGCAGCCCGGCCGCCGGGTGGGTGTCGGCCAGGTGCAGCAGGATGGCGGCGGTTTCCGACAGCACCAGCTCGCCATCCACCAGGGTCGGGATCAGGCCCATGGGGTTGAGCTTCAGGTACGCGGGCGACTTGTGTGCGCCCTGGTCGCGGTCCACCAGCTTGAGTTCGAAGGGCAGGCCCAGTTCTTCCAGCAGCACATGCGGCGCGAAGCTGGCATTGCTGGGGTAGTAGTGCAAATGGATCATGGTGGCGCCATCCTAAGTGCTGCAGCCCGCCTCCGCGCCCGAGCCGGCCGACGAACTGCTGAGCGTGACGCCGTAGCGTTCGGCGGTCATGTGCGCCAGGATGGACAGTGCGATCTCGGGTGGCGTGCGTGCGCCGATGTGCAGGCCCACCGGGCCGTGCAGGCGCGCCAGCTCCGCCTCGCTGAGGCCGAAATGTTCGGCCAGGCGGGCGCGGCGCTTGGCCTGGTTGAGGCGTGAGCCGATTGCACCGACATAGAAGGCTGGGCTCTTGAGCGCTTCCATCAGCGCCAGATCGTCGAGCTTGGGGTCATGGGTCAGGGCCACGATGGCGCTGTGGCCATCCGGGGCAAAGGCCAGCACGCAGTCGTCGGGCATCTCGCGGGTGATGCGGGCGCCGGGGATCTCGGGCTGGTATTCGTCGCGCGGGTCGCACACCAGCACCTGGTAGTCCAGCGCCAGCGCGAAGTTGGCGAGGTACTGGGTGAGCTGGCCGGCGCCGATGACGAGCAGGCGCCATTGCGGGCCGTGGTGGGTGATGAGGGTGGTGGCGCTGAGTTGCACCACATCGGCACCGGCCTCGGGCGCATGCAGGCTGACGGCGCCGCTGTGCATGTCCAGCACGCGCCGCACGCGAGCGCCCGCAGCCAGCTTGGCGAGCAGGGGCTGCACCTGCGAGGCCGGCCCCAGCGGCTCCAGCACCAGTTCCAGCGTGCCGCCGCAGGGCAGGCCGAAGCGCGTGGCCTCCTCGGCGCCCACGCCATAGCGGATCAGCTCGGGCTTGCTGAGCCGCAGCGCGCCCTCGCGCAGCTTGGCGACCAGGTCGTCCTCGATGCAGCCGCCCGAGACCGAGCCGGCGATCTGGCCATCGTCGCGCACCGCCACCAGCGAACCCACCGGCCGCGGTGCCGAGCCCCAGGTGCGCGTGATGGTGCCCAGCACCACGCCGCGCTTTTCATCATCCAGCCATTGCGCCACCTGGCGTAGCACCTGCAGATCCACGTTGTCCATTGCAGCCAACCCCTTGCTATCGCAGCAGTGTGCCAGCTTGACGCACAACCCAGGGGTGGCGGGCTCTATGGATGGGCATACAGGAGGGATAACGGTAGCTGCCGAGGC
>Ga0208398_101233_pt1 | contig 10801 bp, 8 predicted proteins | sample LakWasMe79_HOW10_2_FD_183905 | JGI IMG/M metagenome (GOLD analysis project Ga0208398, IMG submission 183905) | Freshwater sediment methanotrophic microbial communities from Lake Washington under simulated oxygen tension - Sediment Metagenome... | ecosystem: Environmental > Aquatic > Freshwater >... | reverse complement strand
CCGTGATCGCCTGGATCGGCGCGTCGTTCTATTTCGTCTGGCTGGACAACCACCTCACCAAGCCCGAGGCGCCCGACCTGAAGGCGCGCGGCGTGGACGGCGAGCTGTGGGCCGTGCACGGCGGCGGTTTCTACAACCCGCAGAAGTACATGGTGGCGCCCGCCAATCTGCCGCAGCATCTGCACTGGTTCTACTGGGAAAGCTACTGGACCTGGATGAGCGGCTTCGCGCTCTTCGTGCTGCTCTATCTCTTCAACGCCGAGAGCTTTCTGATCGACCGCCGCGTGCATGCCTGGAGCGCGCCGGCCGCGGTGACGGGGGCCTTGGGCTTTCTGGCCGCAGGCTGGGTCTTCTACGATCAGATCTGCCGCCGCTTCGGCCACACCAAAGATGGCAGCATCGGCAACGATGGCCTGGTGCTGGGCCTGATCGCCGCCTTCGTGGCCGCCGCCACCTGGGGCGCCTGCCAGCTGTTTGCCGGCCGCGCCGCCTTCCTGCTGATGGGCGCGATGATCGCCACCATCATGAGCGCCAATGTGTTCTTCTGGATCATCCCCGGCCAGAAGCAGGTGATTGCCGACATGCGCGCCGGCCGGCCGGTGAATCCCGTGTTCGGCCAGCGCGGCAAGCAGCGCAGCGTGCACAACACCTACTTCGGCCTGCCGGTGCTGATCGCGATGCTGAGCAACCACTACGGCATGCTCTTCAACCATGCGCAGAACTGGCTGGTGCTGATCGTGCTGATGAGCGCGGGCGTGCTGGTGCGTACCTGGTTCGTCAAGCGCCACAAGGGCGTGAACGCCTGGGGGCTGATCGTCGCCGCGCTGGCGCTGCTGGCCGGCCTGATCGCCTGGATGGCGCCGGCGCCTCGGCCCGCCGTGGCGGCGGCGCCCAGCCTGGCCCAGGTGCAGGCCATCGTGCAACAGCGCTGCGTGCTGTGCCACAACGAGCAGCTGGCGCAGAAGGGCATGCAGCTCCACACGGCCGCGCTGATCGAACGCAACGCCGCTGCGCTCTACCAGCAGGCGGTGCTGCAGAAAACCATGCCGCTGGGCAATGCCACCGGCATCACCGAGGACGAGCGCGCCTTGCTGGGGCGTTGGTTCGAGAGCCGGGTCAGGTAGGCCGCCAGGGTGTCTCGGCCAGGCCGCTGATGCCAGGGCGCAGCGCCAACAGGGCGCCATCCCATTCACTCAGCTTGATGTCCGCTGCGCTGCGGGTGGGGAGCATCGAAGTGATCGGCAGTGTGTCCATGTCGCTGCCCCCGAACGCGCACATGGTGGGTTTGGCCATCGGCAGGTTGAGGCGGCGGTCCAACTGGCCGGCAGGGGTGTAGCGCAATACGGCCCAGCCATCGTTGGCGCAGGTCCAGTAGCCGCCGTTCGAATCGACGGCGGCGCCGTCCGGGCGGCCAAGCGGTAGACGCTCGATGAAGTGGCGAGGCGGGCCGGCTTGCCCGATCTGGGCGTCATAGTCGCAGACCCAGACCTTGGCTTGCGAGACGTGGGAGTCGCTGTGGTAGATGCGCCAGCCGTCCGGGCTGAAAGCCAGACCGTTGGGCACGCGCAGGTCGCCGCGCAAGGGCGGCTGCCAGGGCTCCTCGGCTTCGCCTGCGCTGCTGAGTCGGGCCAGGCTGCCGATGGCGGCGGCGCTGCCGCTGCGGTCGTCCATGCTGCCGACCCGGAAGCGCCCTTGGCGATCACAACGGCCATCGTTGAAGCGCAGGCCGTGGCCGTGGCGCGCGGCAACGACCCGTACTGCATGGTGGCCGCCGTCGTTGCGCAGGCGCAGCGCGTAGACACCGCCGCGCAGCGCGGCGAGCAGGTCGCCACCCTGGCACAGGGCGATGCATCCCACCGACTGGTCGAACTGCCAACAGCGTGCCGGCCGCGCCGAACCGTCGTGGCGCCAGATCTGGCCGCGCCTGATGTCCACCCAGTAGCAGGCCGCTTCGGCCGGCGCCTAGAGCGGGCTTTCCGCGAGTTCGGCCTGGCCGGACCAGAAACGCTCGAACGTCATGGCTCGCGCGGGAAGGGGCCCAGGCCCAGGAAGCTGCCGCCCTGCAGCCCTGCCATCGGCGAGTCGGGCGCCGGGGTCAGGTCTTGCAGGGTCGCGCGCCAGGGCTCGGCACTGTCCTGCGGCACATAGCCCAGTTGCGCCCAACCCGCATCGCTCCACCAGCGGCCAGGGTTGGCCGAGACGCCATAGACGGTGAGGCAAGCCACCGCGGGTGCCTGCAGCGCGGCGCACACCAGACGCAGCAGATCGCCATGGCTGAGCCAGGTGGAGAGTGCGCGCCGGTCCTCGGGCCGGGCCGTCACCGAGCCCAGCCGCAGACACACGCTTTCGATGCCGTAGCGGTCCCAGTAGAGCTGCGCCATGGCCTCGCCGAACAGTTTGCTGACGCCGTAGAACCCGTCGGGCCGTGATGGGCTGGACGGGTCCAGCATGTCGCCCTGTGGGTAGCAGCCGGTCACATGGTTGGAACTGGCGAACACGATCCGGCGCGTGCCGGCCAGGCGCGCCGCCTCATACAAATGGAACACGCCGCGGATATTGGCATCGCAGATGCCCTCGAAGGGACTCTCCAGCGCCACCCCGCCCAGGTGCACGACCGCGGCCACGCCTTGCAGCAACTGCTCGGTGGCGGCGCGCTCGCCGAGGTCGCAGCGCTGCCAGCCGGGCGTGGTGGGTTCAGCGCCCAGATCGCTCAGGCGCAGGCCGGCATAGCGTTGTGCCGGCCCACACAGCGCGGCCAGCGGCTCGCGCAGGACTCGGCCCAGGCTGCCGGCGGCGCCGGTGAGCAGCAGCAGGCCAGGGGTAGGAGAGGGGGGCATCAGGGTCACTACCGCTTCGGAGATTCTGTTGGGAAAATAGAATAACGAAACAGCGTTTCAAAACAACTAGGTGATTGCATGGAGGCAGGCATCCCGACCGATCGCATCAAGCAGGTGGCCCTGGTGGGCGAGTGCATGCTGGAACTGCAGGGCCAGGCGCTGGGCATGCTCACGCAAAGCTATGGCGGCGACACCTTCAATACCGCGGTCTACCTGGCGCGTTGCGGTGCAGCCGCCGGCCTGCGCTGCCACTACGCCACCGCGCTGGGCGACGATCCCCTCAGTGCCAAGCTGCTGCAGCGCTGGGCCGGCGATGGACTGGCCCTGGACCTGGTGTTGCAGATCCCCGGCCGGCTGCCGGGCCAGTACCTGATTGAGGTGGATGACCGCGGCGAACGCAGCTTCAGCTACTGGCGCGAGCACAGCGCCGCCAAGGCCTACTTTGACGGCGGCATTACGCCGCTGGAGCAGGGCCTGTACCACTGGGATGCGCTCTACCTCAGCGGCGTCAGCCTGGCGATCCTGCCGCCCGCCGGGCGCGAGCGCCTGTTCATGCTGATGCAGGCGCTGCGCGAGCGCGGTGCCGAGGTGGTGTTCGACAACAACTACCGGCCGCGGCTCTGGCCCGATGTGGCGAAGGCGCGCGCGGCCTTCGCGCGCGCCTTCGAGTTGGCCAGCATCGCACTGGTCACGGCCGACGATCACCAGAGCCTGTTTGGTCTGCCCAGCCTGGAGGCTGCCGTGGCAGCGGCGCAAGCCCTGCCCAGCCCCGAACTGCTGATCAAGCGCGGTGCTGCCGCTACCTTGGTGCGCGGTGGTGCGGACGCCGGCTGGCAGCAAGCCCCTACCGAGCCGGTGGCCCGGGTGGTGGACACCACCGCCGCTGGCGATTCCTTCGCCGCCGGCTACCTGAGTCGGCGCTTGCTGGGGCGTTCGGCACTGGAGGCCGCCCGGTTCGGCAACCGCCTGGCCGCGCGCGTCATCCAGCACAGTGGCGCCGTGATTCCCCTCGCGGCGATGAGCGACCTGATGCAAGAGGTTTCGACGTGAGGGCTGCGCGCGTGCTACTTGCGGGTCTGCTTGGCCTGAGCCTGCTGCAGGTGACCGCGGTGCGGGCCGCCGTCATCGGCATCAATGTGCCCGCGAACTCGCTGACGGTGGCGCGCGTCGAAGCGGCGCTGCCGCCGGGTCAGCGTGCGCCCTGGCTGGACTATCTGGCGCGCTCGCAGCAGCAACGCGAGGCCGACCGCGCGGCGCTGGCCGCCGAGCGCGCCGCCTTGCCGGCCGGCAGCCCGCTACCGCCCGCACCCGAGGGTGGCCACGCTGACAAGAGCATGCCGCTGAACCAAAGCCCGGGCTGGTATGCCAGCGCCGCGGCGCGCCTGGTGGCGGACAACATCGTGAGCTTCCAGACCCCGGCGGGCGGTTGGGGCAAGAACCAGCCGCGCGACCGAGCGCCCCGCCGGCCGGGCCAGGACTACGTGGCCGACAACAACCCGCCGCGTGCGGTGTCAGGGGATTTCGATCTGGCCGAGAACCCGCGCTGGAGCTATGTGGGCACCATCGACAACGACGCCACCATTAGCGAGATCCGCTTCCTGGCCAAGGTGGCGGCGCAACTGCCCGATGCGGCCGCTGCAGCCGCCTATCGAGCCAGTGCGCTCAAGGGTCTGGCCTACCTGCTGGCAGCCCAGTTCCCCAACGGCGGCTGGCCCCAAGTCTGGCCCCTGCAAGGCGGCTACCACGATGCCATCACCCTGAACGACAACGCTGTGGTGGAGGTGGCCGAGTTGCTGGGCGAGGCCGGACAGGGGGCGGCCGAGTGGGGCTTTGTGCCGAGCGCGTTGCGCGTGCAGGCGCTGGCTGCCGAGCAGCGTGCCATCGCCTTGCTGCTGGCGGCGCAAGTGCGCGGCCAGGGCCGCAAGCTGATCTGGGCACAGCAGTACGATGCCCTGAGCCTGGCGCCAGTGGCTGCGCGCAACTACGAGCCTGCCTCCTTATGCAGCGGCGAGAGCGCCAGTGTGCTGCTCTACCTGATGCGTCAAGCGCAACCGTCGCCTGCGCTGAGGCAGGCCGTCGAGGCCGGCATTGCCAGCATGCGTGAGCTGGCGCTTGCCGATGTGCAGTGGGCCCGGCAGGACGACAGCCAGGGCCGGCGCCTCAGCCGCAAGCCAGGCGCCAGCCCGCTGTGGGCGCGCTATTACGACGCCAGCACGCTCAAGCCGGTGTTCGGCGACCGCGACAAGACTCTGCACGACGACGTCAACGAGATCAGCCCGGAGCGTCGCAATGGCTATGCCTGGTTCGGCACCTGGCCGCTGAAGGCCTTGGCGGCCTACGAACACTGGTCGTCGCGTCACTGACGCGCACGGAGCCAGCGGCGTACCTGGTGCTCAGGGTACCGTGCTGAGCGCCACCCGCAACTCGGGATGCAAAGCCAGCAGGGCCTGCAACACCTGCTCGGCGAACAGGGCCGCGCCCTGGCGGCCCAGATGGGTGCGGTCGAACTGCGGCGGCACCATCGCCAGCGCGTCGGCGCCGGCCTGGCCCAGGGCCGCGACGGCGGCGGCGCTGACGGCGTTCAGGTCGATCACGGGCACATCGAGCTCCGCGGCCACGCGCAGGCTGGCTTCGGCCCAGGGGCGCAAGTCATTCTGCAATAGGCCATGGGAAAAGCTGCGCCGTGTGAGCGGCGTCAGCAGCACCGGGTGGGCGCCCAGGGCGCGAACTTCCTGTACATAGGCGGCCATATTGGGGCCGAACTCGGTGGCCAGGTCGGTCGAGCGACCGGGCTTGCCGGGTTGATCGTTGTGGCCGAACTGGATCAGCACCAGATCGCGCTGCCCACCGTCGCGCAGCAAGGCGAGCACGGCGCTCCACAGGCCCTCGGCGCGGTAGCTCTTGCTGCTGCGGCCACCGCGCGCGAGGTTGAGGCAGGCGAGCTGGTCCAGGCGTTGGCACAGCGCATTGCCGTAGCCGCTGCGCGGCGCCATGGTGGAGTCGCCCACCAGGATGAGGCGCAGCCCCAGCGTCTGCGCGTGGGCGGGAAGCGCCACGCCGCAGAGCAGGGTGGCGCAAAGGGCCAGCCTGCCGATCACGTGGCTCAGAACTTGTAGCGCAGGCCGATCAGGTACTCACGCCCGGTGACGTTGTTGACCACCACGCTGTCGCGGGCCCGGCTGATGAACTGGTCGTTCGGCTGGTTGGTCAGGTTCACGCCCTCGAGCGTCACGTCCAGCTGCGGTGTCACCTTGTAGGAGATCGAGAAGTCGACGTTGAAGGTCTTGTTCTTGCCTTCCACATCGTTGTTGTTCTGGCCCGGTACGCGGGTCAGATAACTCGATCGTTGCGAGCCCGACAGGCGCGCGCTCAAGGTGCCATCGTCGTAATAGAGCGTGGCGTTGAAGGACTTGGGCGAGAGGTTGATGAGATCGTCGGTGATGGTGGCGTTGCTGGTGGGCGAAACCACGTACTGGATCTTGGACTTCACGTAGGTGTAGTTCAGCAACGCACCGAAGTTCTTGCCCCAGCCCGGCAGGAAGCTGAAGGGTTGCTGCACGTTCAGCTCATAGCCGCTGAGCTTGCCGCCGTCGGTGTTGATCGGGGCCGAGACCTGGAACACTTCCTCACCCGTGAAGCCGGGCGGCAGCAGGGCCATGGGCAGGCCGGTCTGGCTGTAGGGGATGTTGGTGCGCAGGGTCTGGATGTAGGTCTTGATGTTCTTCTGGAACAGGCCGAGACCCACAAAGGCATTCTTCGCGTGGTACCACTCCAGACTGGTGTCGTAGGTGGTGGCGCGGAAGGGCTTGAGCAGGGGGTTGCCGCCGGTGTAGGAGAGCGTGCCGGTGGTGTTGAGCGTGCCGCCCGGGCTCAGATTGCCCAGCTGCGGGCGTGACATCACCTTGGCCACCGCGCCGCGCAGGATCAGGTCCTTGCTCAGCGTGGCGGCCACATTCACCGCGGGCAACACGTCGCTGTAGCTGTGCTCGGCGGTGACGGCGGTGCCGCCTGCGGTGGCCAGATAGCCATCGGCCGTCATCTTGGTTTTCACATAGCGCACGCCGGCATTGCCCCGCAGCGGCACACCAGCCAGGCTGGTATTGAAGTCAGCTTGCAGGAAGCCCCCCGTGTCCGTCTCCACCACGGCGCGGTTGTTGCCGCGCGCGTTGCCGTTGGTGATGGAGGTGAGGGTGAAGTCGCCCGGGCCGCCGGCTGCGCCGGTCTTGAGGCAGTTGCAGTAGATGTCGTAGGCGGCGGCGATGGCGTTCAGGTCGGGGATCAGCCAGGAGGTGGCAGTGCCTGCCGGCAGGCTCTGGCCCTTGCCAAAGCCGGTGAGCGTGGTGACCAGGCTGGACTGGCTGACGCCGGCCGGCAGGGTGTTCATGGTCTCCACCGTGCGGCGCGACTCGAAGGTGCTGAAGCTGAACTTCTTGTAGTCGGCGCCGCCCTTCAGGGTGAGCCGGTCGGGGATCAGCTCCCAGGCCAGGTCCAGGTGCGCGATGTCGTTGATATTGGTGGCACCCTGTGGCCGGATGCGGATCTCGCTGGGCGTGAAGTTGGTGATGCTGCTGGAGCCCACCGGCACGCCCAGGATCTTCAACGGTCCGTTCGGATCGGTGGGGCTGAAGGGGTAGGTGATGGAAGGCGCGCGGTCGTTGGCGCGGAAGTCGATCTCGTAGCCATTCACGTTCGCCGCATCCAGGGTGGTGGTGGTCTGGATCGGGTTGCTGAATTTCGAGGTCGCGCGGCCCACGCGGGCGGTGAGCTTGAGCGATTCACCGATGTCCTGCTCGAGCGTGAGCGTGGGCTGGGTGAAGGTGGTGGAGAGTTCGTCGAAACGCGATTCCGAGCGGATGTCCACGCCGTTGTACTTGCCGTAGAGCAGCTCGCCGTTCGGGCCATATTCGGTGGCCAACACGCTGGTCTGCGGCTTGCCGCCCTGCGAAAGCGTGCGGCTGAAGGAGATCGCTTCGAGGAAGTCTTCCTGCCGTGTCGCCTTGAGCTTGGAGTACAGCATGTCCAGCGTCAGCAGGGTGCCTTCGGCCGGCTTGACCTGGATCGCACCGGTCAGGCCCAGGCGGTCTTGGTCGTGGGTGAGGCGGCCATAGCGCGGCAGGCGCGGGTGGAAGTTCTCGGCCTTGCTGGCGGCGTTGAAGGCGGCGAGGTTCTCGGGCGTGTTGGGCAGGCGTGTCACGCCTTGAGCGGCCGGGCCGCAGGTCGTGGCGGTGGAGCCGGCCGGCAAGCCCGTGGTGATGCCTTGCGGCGGGCACCAGCCTCCCGAGGAGGGGCCGTTGTCCCAGCGCACCGTGCTGAAGCCTTCTTCCAGCAACTGGCGCTTGGATGACGCACCCGAGAGCAGCACGCCGACCTTGTTGTCGGCGAAGGTGTTGGAGACCAGGAAGGATGCTTTGGGATTGGTCTTGCCCGAGAGATCGTTGTACACGCCCTTCAGCGACACCGCGGCGGTGAAGCCTTTCAGGTCGAAGGGGCGGGCGGTCTGCAGGTCGACGGTGGCGCCCAGCGAACCTTCGTCCACATCGGCCGAGCTGCTTTTGCGCACCGTCAGCGAGCTGAACAGGTCGGCGGCGAACACATTGAAGTCGAAGCCGCGCGAACGGTTGGCGCCACCCGAGCTGTCGGTGCCGCCCGTGGTGGCCAGGGCTTCCACCCCGTTGATGCGCACACGGGTGAAGTCCTGCCCCAGGCCGCGCACCGTGATGCTGCGGCCCTCGCCGGCATCGCGGTCGATCACCACGCCGGGCACGCGCTGCAGCGATTCGGCCAGGTTGGTGTCCGGGAACTTGCCCATGTCCTCGGCCTTGATGACATCGACGATGCCGCTGTCATCGCGCTTGGTGCGCAGGGCGCTTTCCAGCGAGGCGCGCAGCCCGGTGACGACGACCTGGTCCAGCGCGGCAGGTTCGCTCTTGGAAGTCTGCTGGGCCTGGGCGGCGGACGCGATCAACAGACTGCTGCCGGCGAGCAGGCAGGCGTTCAGTTTGGAAAGGCGGGGCGGGGTGTGGCGTTGGCGGGTCTGCATATGCGATGTCTCCGATTGTTTTGCAAGTCTTGCCCTGGCCCGGTTTCTGTGTCCGTGGCTCGGTCGGGTTGACCATGGGGGCGCGCGCAGGGCGCCTGGGGTGACTCGGAGAGCTGCTGCAGTGCCGCCCGCCGCTGTGTGGCTTGGAGGGCTAGAGGTAGTCCTCGCGGCGGGGCGTGAATTGGTCCAGCAAGGTGCTGCCGGCTTCCAGGGCCACCACGCCATGCGTGTGCAGGCGCGGGGCAATGAAGGCATCGCCGGCGCGCAGCACGCGCTTGTGGCCGGCCACCTCGGCTTCGAAGGAGCCGCTGATCACGTAGGCGATCTGGTCGTGCTCGTCATGGGCATGCGGGGTGCCGATGGCGCCCTGGTCGAACTGCACCAGCACCGACATCAGCTCGGGCGTGTGGCCCACGATCTTGCGGCGGATGCCGTCGCCCAGTTCTTCCCAAGGGGTGGTGGCGGCGTCGAAAAACGGGTTCATGCGGGCACTCCTGGCGCTGCGATTTCAGGTCACTATAGCGGCTGCTCTGAAAAATGAAACAGTGGTTCACTAAATAGAAACCATAATTCCGGGAAAGTCCCGAGCTGTCTAAGCTTGCGTCCAATCCCCACGTCCTGCCGGCTTGGCAGGGCCGCCAAGAACCCTGCCAGAGCAAGGAAAAGCACGATGGAAATCCGCCAACCCATCCACAGCGAACATGCGCGCACGCTGGACACCGAAGGCCTGCGCCGCCACTTTCTGGTGGAAGACCTGTTCAAGCCCGACACGGCCACGCTGACCTACAGCCAGATCGACCGCATCATCGTTGGCGGCATCATGCCGGTGACTCAGGCGGTGAGCTTTTCGCCCGAGCTGGGGCGCCACACCGGCACCGATTTCTTTCTGCAGCGCCGTGAGCTGGGCCTCATCAATGTCGGTGGCGCTGCACGCGCCACGGTGGACGGCCAGGTGTTCGAGATCGGCCCGCGCGAAGCCCTGTATGTGGGGCAGGGTGCCCAGCAGTTGCAGTTCGAAAGCGTGGATGCCGCCGTGCCCGCCAAGCTCTACTTCAACTGCGCGCCGGCACACACGGCCTACCCGCACCGCAAGGTGACACTGGCCGAGGCCTCGCCCGAGACCCTGGGCGCCGCCGAAACCAGCAACCGCCGCACCATCTACAAGTTCCTGGTGCCCGACGTGCTGCCCACCTGCCAGCTGCTGATGGGCATGACCCAGCTGGAGCCCGGCAGCCTCTGGAACACCATGCCCTGCCACACGCACGATCGGCGCATGGAGGTCTATTTCTATTTCGACATGAGCGAGAACGCCGCGGTGTTCCACATGATGGGCGAGCCGACGCAGACACGCCACCTGGTGGTGCGCAACGAACAGGCCGTCATCAACCCGAGCTGGAGCATCCACTCGGGCGTCGGCACGCAGGCCTATACCTTCATCTGGGGCATGGTGGGCGAGAACCAGGTCTTCAAGGACATGGACCATGTCCCGATGACGGCCTTGCGCTGAGGGGAGCCGCAGCATGATCCTCGACAACTTTCAACTGCATGGCCGCGTGGCCATCGTCACCGGTTGCAACACCGGCCTGGGTCAGGGCATGGCGCGCGCGCTGGCGCAGGCGGGCGCCGACATCGTGGGCGTGAACGTCTCGGAGCCGGATGAAACCCGTGCCCAGGTCGAGGCGCTGGGCCGCCGCTTCCTGGATCTGCGCGCGAATCTCTCCGACATCAGCTGCCTGGAGGGCCTGGTGGAGCAGGCCAAGAGCCTCAGCGGTCGGGTGGACATCCTGGTCAACAACGCCGGCATCATCCGCCGCGAGGATGCCATCAAGTTCAGCGAGAAGGATTGGGACGACGTCATCGACCTGAACCTGAAGACGGTGTTCTTCTTCTCGCAGGCGGTGGCGCGCCAGTACCTGGCCCAGGG
>Ga0208398_101232_pt1 | contig 10821 bp, 4 predicted proteins | sample LakWasMe79_HOW10_2_FD_183905 | JGI IMG/M metagenome (GOLD analysis project Ga0208398, IMG submission 183905) | Freshwater sediment methanotrophic microbial communities from Lake Washington under simulated oxygen tension - Sediment Metagenome... | ecosystem: Environmental > Aquatic > Freshwater >... | reverse complement strand
ACAAAAAGGGCGGCGAGCGCGCCTACCCCTATGCCATGGAATCCGCGGGCCGCATGTACGCGCTGGGACGGGGCGTCAGCGCCGACGGCAACGAGGCCCTGCGCTGGTTCAGGCGCGCGGTGGCGGCCGGCTATGTCTCCAGCTACAACTGGATCGCCAGTGTCTACGAGTTCGGGCGCGGCGGCGTCGCCAAGTCACCCACGCTGGCCTATGCCTGGTACGCCGCGGTGCCCTCCAATGCCTTTGCCGAGACACTGAAAAACGCCAATGAAGGCAAGGAGCGCGTGCTCAAATTGCTCAGCCCGGCCGACCTGGAGGAGGCCACCAAGCAGTCCAAGACCGTGGTCAGCCAGACCACTGCTGCCGAGTTGCTGGCAAAAATCAACAGCGCAGCAGCAACCCCCACCATGCGCAAGGGCGTCTACGGCAGCGGGGTCGTCGTCAGCCGCCAGGGCGATATCGTGACCAACCAGCATGTGGTGCAGGGCTGCGAGAAGGTCCGCGTCCAGCCCCTGGGGGTGGACGTCAAGGTGGTCGCCAAAGACGCCAAGAACGACCTGGCCCTGCTGCGCCTGGAGGGCGCCACGCTGCCACCCACGAAATTCCGCTCCGGCAAGGGCGTGCGAATGGGTGATGAACTGGTGGTTGTCGGCTACCCGTTGAAGGGCATCCTGTCGTCGGGCGCGGTGGTCACCACCGGCATCGTGAATGCGCTTACCGGGTTCAGCGACGACACCTCCGCCTTCCAGATGTCGGCCACGGTCCAGCCGGGCTCCAGCGGCGGCCCGATCTTTGACCACAACGGCTTGCTGGTCGGCATCGTGCGGGCCCGCATGTTGCCCAGCGGCCCGATTGCCGCGCAAAACGTCAACTTCGGCATCAACCAGGCCACGCTGGCCAGCTTCCTTGACGCCTACTCGGTGGACTACACCGTCAACAGTGCGGCCAGCAAGGCCATGAGCCTGGTCGACATCACGGCCATGGCACAGAAGTCAACCGTCCAGGTGGAGTGCTACTGACGACCCGGTGTGCGTAGAATGCACCGACCCTCCTCCCCTCAAGTATGGATCGGCTGCGTTGATGCCCCACAAACGGCCCCCGTTTTCCCGTAGATTCTGGCTTCCGGTGATCCTGATCGTGGCCGTGGCTGGCATGTTTTGGGGCTACACCCTGCTGGAGGCTCGTGTCGACCGCGCCAATGAACGGCGTTTCCAGTCGATCCTGCTGGCTGATGAATTGCGCCAGTCCTCGGATGATCTGACCCGCATGGTCCGCACCTTTGTTGCCACCGGGGACCCGGCCTACAAGCAATACTTCCAGGACATCCTGGACATTCGGGACGGCAAGCAGCCGCGGCCCGTGGACTACCGGAATATTTACTGGGACACTGTAGTGGCCAACCGCGAGAGGCCACGCACCGGCAGCGAATCGGCCATCAGCCTGCTGGACCTGATGCGCCAGGCCGGGTTTACCGAACAGGAATTCGACAAGCTTGCCCAGGCCAAGGCCCACTCCGACGCACTCACACGCACCGAGTTTGACGCCATGGCGCTGTTGGACGACAACAGCCCGCGGGCCAGTGCTGGTCGCGAACAGGCTATTGCGATGGTGCATGACAAGAACTACCACCAGACCAAGGCCCTGATCATGCAACCGATCGCCGAGGTCTACAGGCTGGTGGACGCGCGCACGCACCTGGAGGTCGAGCGCGCAATGTCCCACGCCTTGTGGCTGCGCCTGGCGCTCATCGCCACCGGGCTTGGCCTGCTGGTGGTCCTGGTGCGCACCAGTTGGGCCATGCGCGAAGCGCTGGGGGGCACGGTCGATGAGGTCCATACCAACCTCAGCAGACTTGGGCAGGGTGACTTTTCAACCCCCATTGCGGTCCCACCCGGCATGGAAGACAGCGTCATGGGCCGGCTCTCCCTGACGCAGGCAAGCCTGCAGCGCATGGACGCCGAACGCCGCCAGGCTCAGGCCGCGCGGATGGAATCGCTGCGCGAGTCGCAGACGCTGATGGATGCCATCAACAAATATTCCATCGTCTCGATCGCGGACCCGGCGGGCAACATCACCTTCGCCAACGAGCGGTTCAGCCAGATCAGCGGCTACAGCAACGAAGAACTGATCGGAAAGAACCACCGCATCATCAAGTCCGACGCGCAACCCGAGGGCTTCTGGGCCGACGTGTGGAAGACCATTTCCAGCGGCTATGTCTGGCACGGCGAGGTGTGCAACCGGGCCAAGGACGGCTCGCCCTACTGGGTGGACACCGTCATCGCACCGTACTTTGGCGACCACGGCATCGAGAAGTACATTTCCATCCGCACCGATATTTCTCCCAGCAAGCGGGCCCAGGAAGTCCTGGACGCCGAACGGCAACGACTCAACAACATCATCAGCGGCACCCGCGCTGGCACCTGGGAGTGGAACTGCCAGACCAATGAAGCGCGTGTCAACGCACGATGGGCCGAGTTGTTTGGCTACACCCTGGATGAAGTCGGAACCGACCCCAACCGCCTGTGGCGCCTTTCGCTGGATCCGGATGACCTGGTCATTGCAGGCCAGAATTTGCGCGAGCACCTTGAGGGCCGGCGCGACACCTATGAGTTCGAGGGGCGCATCCGCCACAAGAACGGCCAGTGGGGCTGGCAGCTCACCCGCGGTCGGCTGTTCACCCGCACGCCAGATGGCGAGCCGGAGTGGTTGTACGGGATTAACCTGGACATCACCGAGAGCAAGCGGGCCGAAGCGGCACTGAAGGAGTCCGCCGCGAACCTGCGCGACAGTGCCAGTTTTCTGGCCCGCGCGGGCCGCATTGCCGGTATCGGTCGCTGGCAATACGACCTGACGGACGGCACACTGGAGTGGTCGGACCAGACCTGCCATATCCACGATGTGGCCAAAGGCCATGCGCCGACACTGCAGGAGTCGATTGCGTTCTTTGCGCCCGAGGCCCGCGCCGAAATCCAGACCGCGTTCGACAACGCCAGGAGAACCGGGAAACCGTGGGACCTGGAGCTGCCACTGATCACCGCCATGGCGCGGCGCATCTGGGTGCGTTGTGCCGCCGAAGCGGAGTACCGGGATGGCAAACGGGTGCGGTTGGTGGGGATATTTCAGGACATCACCCAGCGGCGCAAGCTGGAAGAAGAAATCCGCCAGAAGAATGTGTTGATGAAGAACATTCTGGCCAACATCCCTGTCGGCTTGAGCGTGATGGACAGCAAACTCAATCTGGTCGAACACAACGAGCAGTTTCGCAGCCTGCTCGACTTCCCGGATTCGCTGTTCGAGCGGGACACCGTCACGTTTGAATCCATCATCCGCTTCAATGCCATGCGGGGCGAGTATGGGGACGGCGACCGCGAAACCATCATCCACAACATCGTGGAGCGTGCACGGCTGGCACAGGCCCACCGCTTCCAGCGCCAGCGTGGCGATGGCCGAACCCTGGAGGTGCGCGGCGCCCCCATGCCCGATGGCGGGTTTGTCACCACCTACACCGACATCACCGAGCTGGCCCGCGCCACCGAGGCCGCCCAGGAAGCATCTCGCTCCAAGAGCCAGTTTGTGGCCAACATGAGCCACGAAATCCGCACCCCCATGAATGCCATCCTGGGCATGCTGAAACTGCTGCGCAACACCGACTTGTCGTCCCGGCAACAGGACTATGCAGTCAAAGCCGAAGGGGCCGCCATATCCCTGCTCGGGCTGCTCAACGACGTTCTGGATTTTTCCAAAATGGAAGCCGGCAAGATGGGGCTCGATCCACAGCCCTTCCGCGTGGACCGTCTGCTGCGGGACCTGTCGGTCATCCTGTCCGCCAATGTGGGCAACAAGCCCGTTGAAGTGCTGTTCGACGTGGACCCTGCCCTGCCGGATGTGCTGGTCGGCGACGCCATGCGACTGCAACAGGTATTGATCAACCTGGCGGGCAACGCCATCAAATTCACCAGCCAGGGTGAAGTGGTCGTGAAGCTCAAGGTTTTGTCCCATGCGGCTGACCAAACCACCGTGGAGTTTTCGGTGCGCGATAGCGGCATTGGCATAGCCCCCGAGAACCAGGAACGCATCTTTGACGGATTTTCACAGGCCGAAGCATCCACCACGCGCCGTTTCGGCGGAACAGGCCTGGGCCTCTCCATCTGCAAGCGGCTGGTTGAACTGATGGGCGGACAGTTGGAACTGGACAGCGTGCTCGGCCAGGGCAGCACGTTTCACTTCGCACTGAACTTGCACAGTGCCAGCGAGATTGCGGGGGACACCGAACCCGCACCGCCACGCAAGCGGATGCAGATGACGGTGCTGGTGGTGGACGACAACCCCATGGCACTGGAGCTGACGGCAGCCATGGCCGGGTCATGGGGGTGGCAAGTCGATACCGCGGCATCCGGACCCCAGGCACTGGCACTGGTGCGCGAACGGGCACGCGCATTGCAGCCGCCGTATGACGCGATTTTCGTGGACTGGCAGATGCCCGACATGGATGGCTGGGAAACCATTGACCGCATCCAGCAGCTCGGCGAACCGGCGCAGAGCGCCATCACCATCATGGTGACCGCGCATGGCCGTGACAAGCTGTCGCAACGCAGTGCCCAGGAGCAGGCCCGGCTGAATGCGTTTTTGGTCAAGCCCATTACCGCCTCGGTGCTGTTTGACGCGGTTGTGGACGCCCGTGCGGGCTTGAGCAACCTGCGCGCGAAGCCCCGCACCCGTTCGGACAAGGCCGGTCGCCTGGAGGGCATGCGACTGCTGATCGTGGAAGACAACCCCATCAACCAGCAAGTCGCCCGGGAATTGCTGCGGGCTGAAGGCGCGCACGTGGAGGTCGCCGGCAATGGGAAGTTGGGCGTGCAGGCGGTGGCCAATGCAACCGACCCGTTTCACGCAGTGCTGATGGACATTCAAATGCCCGTCATGGACGGCTACGAGGCAACCAAAGCCATTCGCCAGCAACTGGGCCTGGCCAATCTGCCCATCATTGCCATGACCGCCAACGCCATGGCATCGGACCGCGAAGCCTGTCTGCGCAGTGGCATGAACGACCACGTCGGCAAGCCATTTGACCTGCCTCATCTGGTAGGCGTCCTGCTGCAGCACACCCGAAGAAACCGCACCGGCGCGGCGAAGGTGCCTGCACCGGGCGACGCGGCTACGCCCCCCGACCTGCCGGCCGTCAACAGCACCGACCCCGACGGCGCCATCGAACGCCTCGGGGGCAACATCCAGCTGTATGCCACGGTGCTGGAATCGTACCTGCTGGAGCTCCGCGGCCAGGCGGATCAGCTCGAGGCCCTGCTGGCTAGCGGGGACGCCAATGCGGCCGCGCGTTTGTTGCACACACTCAAAGGCCTGTCGGCCACGGTTGGCGCCACCTACATGTCGGCAATGGCCAAATCCCTTGAAAGCGCCATCCAGGCCGAAGCTTCGGAACAGACCCTGACCCCGTTGCGCGCGCAATTCCGGGAGGCTGTTACCGGCACCCTGGCGACGATGACGCCCATGGTGCAGTCGTACGCGCCGTCACCCGCTGCCCAAGGCACGCCCGCGGAGGTACCTGCGCTGACCGTCGAAGAGACGGGCAGGGTCCTGCTGGGTCTTGGCGAGTTGCACGGACTGCTCGCCAGCGCGGATCTCCGCGCGCTCGAGGTTCACGCCCGCATGCTCGACATCGGGGCACTGACCGCGATGGAGGCATTTGCGGAATTGACCCAGGCGATCAACCGCTTTGATTTCTCCGATGCGGCTCTGAAGTGCGAGCGCCTGATGCACGCCCTGGATAGCACCTCCGCCGCCAAAGGTTCATAGACAAAATGCCATCTATCCCTCGTGTAATATGACAATCATGCTATTATTTCAATAGCATTCAGCGGCGCAGCGCGCCAAAAACCTCGAACTCCCAGCTGCGCATGGCCAGCAGTAGCGTGTAGCCCTCGCGGTCCTTGTCCTGCAGCTTCTGATCCGCCAGATGCTGCTGCGCAAAGTCTTGCGCCACGCGCTGCATGCGCTCCAGAAACGACGGCGCCAGGCTGCGGCTGACCGAGCCGTGCACCAGCAGCAGGCCCTCACCGGCGCCATCAAAGCCGCCGGAGAAATAGTCCAGCAGCGCGTTGTCGCGGAAGTAGTCCATCACCGGGCCGTGCGGCCGCCAGCGGAAGGCCTTGGCCAGCTTGAGCCGGTAGCGGTTCAGCGGGCGCAGCTCAATGATGCCGATGCGGTCCAGTTGCGCCAGATAGCCAATGCACTCGGCTTCCGTCAGACGGTAGGCCGCCACGATCTGCTCCAGCGTCCACTGGCTCAGCACACAGATCGCCACCAGCAGCAGTTTCTTGTCGGCCACCACGGCGCGCTCCTGCTCGGCCGTGAGCTGGGCCAGCAGCGGCTGGGCATCGGCCACGCGGCGCGCCAGATCGGCAAAGTCCAGCTTCAGCGCGCGGCAAATGGCGTCGATGCGCGACAGCGGCATGTCGCCCTTGGCCAGCATGCGCTTGACGCTGGATTCGGCCAGGCCCAGCGCCACGGCGAGGTCGGCGTAGCTCATGCGGGCGGCTTTGAGTTCGCGCTTGAGCGCGAGAACGAGGTCGGCGGTGGTGCTCATAAGTATCGATTATTGATACCTGACGTATTTTTGTACAGCTATGTATTGTTTTTTGCGCACTCGTTGACGCGGCCCGCAACACACTGGCGGCTCTGTTATCCACCAAGGAGCTTCTGATGCAACACCCTCTGAACCCCGCGGAACGCGGTCTGCTGGCCGCCCTGCTATTCGCCATTGCCATCGCCTGCCTGGGGCCATCCGTGGCCCAGTTCGACCACTACCACGCCTTTGCCGACCAGCGCCACCTGCTGGGCCTGCCCTGCGCGCTGGACGTGCTGAGCAACCTGCCCTTTGCGCTGTTCGGTGGCTGGGGCCTGCTGCTCCTGCGCAACTCCGATGTCTGCCAACCGGCCGGCGCACAACGCCCGCTGGCCACGCTGTTCTTCGCCGGCCTGGTGCTCACCGCCGTGTGCTCCGCCTGGTACCACCTGCGCCCCGATGACGCGGGTCTTGCCATCGACCGGTTGGGCATGGTCAGCGCCTTTGCCGGGCTGCTGGGCCTGGCGGCAGCGGACCGCATCAGTGCGCGTGCCGGTCTATGGACGGCTGGCACCGTGCTGACCCTGGGACCGGTCGCCGTCCTCGTGTGGGCCAGCAGCGGCAACCTGCTGCCCTGGGCTGCGCTGCAAGGCGGCGGCATGCTGCTGATCGTGCTGCTGGCGCTGCGCAAACCCCTGGCCGGCGCCTGGGGTCTGCCACTGGCGGCAGTGATTGCCTGGTACGTATTGGCCAAGGCGCTGGAGCTAGGCGACCACGTGGTGTTTGATCTGACCCAGGGTCTGGTTTCCGGTCACACGCTCAAGCATGCAGCCGCAGCGATGGCCGCCTGGCCGGTCATTTCGCTCATGCACAATGGCGCGCAAGCCCGGCCCTGGCAGCGCCAAACAGTCCGTGCCTGAATCCAACAAGAAAATGAGAGGAAACACCGTGACGACCGAGACCCTGATGAGCCCCGCGGCGGCCCCCGTTGCCGACCCGCATGCGCACCCCAACCAGTTTGCGCTGTTGCGCCAGCGCCGCTTCGCACCTTTCTTCTGGACCCAGTTTGCCGGCGCGGCGAATGACAACCTGTTCAAGTTCGCCTTCACCGTGATGGTCACCTACCAGCTCAGCGTGGGATGGCTGCCACCGGCCATGGCCGGCCTGGTGATTGGCGCGCTGTTCATCCTGCCGTTTCTGCTGTTCTCGGCCACCGCCGGCCAGTTGACCGACAAGGTCGACAAGACGGTGATGATCCGCTTCGTCAAGAACCTGGAGATCGCCATCATGGCGATTGCGGCCTGGGGTTTTGTGACCGATCAGGTCGCCATCCTGCTGCTGTGCACCTTCCTGATGGGCGTGCACTCCACGCTGTTTGGGCCGGTGAAGTTTGCACTGCTTCCCCAGGTACTGAACGAACGCGAACTGACGGGTGGCAACGGCATGGTGGAGATGGGAACCTTTGTCGCCATCCTGATGGGCAACGTGGTGGGCGGCCTGCTGGTGGCCATTCCGAATATTGGCCACGAGACGGTAGCCGTGGCCTGCGTCGCCATGGCCATCGTCGGCCGCGTGGTGGCGGGCTTTATCCCCAAGGCGCCGGCCACCGACCCGGGCCTCACCATCAACTGGAACCCGATTAGCGAAACCCTGCGCAACCTGAAGCTCGCGCATGGCAACCTGGTCGTGTTCCGCTCTCTGCTGGGCATCAGCTGGATGTGGTTCTTTGGCGCGGTGTTTCTGAGCCAGTTCCCCAGCCTGGCCAAGGAAGTCTTGCATGGCAACGAGCAGGTGGCCTCGCTCCTGCTGGTGGTGTTCTCCATCGGCATCGGCACCGGCTCGCTGTTGTGCGAGGTCATGAGCCGCCGCCACGTCGAGATCGGCCTGGTGCCGCTGGGCGCCATTGGCATGAGCGTGTTTGCCGTGGATTTGTACTTTGCATCCAGCGGGCTGCCAGCCTCCGAGGTCATGGGCCTGGGCGCCTTCATGGCGCAGAGCGCCCACTGGCGCGTGATGGCCGACCTGGCGCTGCTGAGCCTGTTCGCCGGCCTGTACAGCGTGCCCATGTACGCACTGATCCAGTTGCGCAGCCAGGCCACGCACCGCGCCCGCATCATCGCCGCCAACAATATTCTCAACGCGCTGTTCATGATCGGCAGCTCGGTTATTGCCGGCGCCTTACTCAAGGCCGGCTTCACCATTCCGCAAATCTTTCTGTTCACCGGCCTGGCCAATGCGGTGGTGGCGTTCTACATCTTCATGCTGGTGCCCGAGTACCTGCTGCGCTTTGTGGCCTGGGTGCTGTCGCATTTCATCTACCGCTTCAAGGTGAACGGCGATGAGCACATTCCCACCACGGGCGCGGCGATTCTGGTCTGCAACCACGTGAGCTTCATCGACGCCGTGCTGCTGATGGCGGCCAGCCCCCGGCCGATCCGTTTCATCATGGACCATCAAATCTTCAAGGTGCCGGTGCTGGGCTGGCTGTTCCGCCTGGCCAAGGCCATCCCCATCGCCCCGCGCGCCCAGGACCCGCAAGCCTACGAAGCCGCGTTCGACGCCGCCGCCAAAGTGCTGGCCGAGGGCGACCTGCTGTGCATCTTCCCCGAAGGCGGCATCACCCGCGACGGCACGCTGCAGGAGTTCAAGGGCGGCATCATGAAGATTCTGGAACGCACCACGCAGCAGGGCCAAACCGTGCCGGTGGTGCCGATGGCGCTGACCAATCTGTGGGGTTCGTTCTTCAGCCGCGTGGAGCAAGGCGGCGCCATGGTGCGGCCGTTCCGTCGCGGCATGTTCAGCAGCGTGGGCCTGAATGTGGGTTCGGCCAGTGCGCCGCAGGATGTGCAGCCGGAGTTGTTGCGGGGGCGTGTGCAGCAGTTGCTGGGGCGGTGATATCCCTCGCTAGGCATACTCGTGTCCATGAACCTCGGCGACTCCCTGCGAAACTGGGCAAGACTCATCAAACGCGACGGCATCGCGCTTTGGTTTGCTGCAAGACACCCGGAAACGCCGTGGTATGCCAAGGCATTGGGCCTCTTTGTAGTGGCCTATGCACTCAGTCCCATTGACCTGATACCGGACTTCATTCCGGTGCTTGGGTACCTGGATGACGTGCTGCTGCTTCCATGCCTTATCTGGTTGACCGTCTGGCTCTTACCACCCGGAGTACTCGCTGAATGCCGTCGCCAGGCTTGTGCCTGGAGCGAAAGCAACGGTGCGAAGCCAACCAGTCGGATCGGCGCCGTCGTCATCGTGTTGCTATGGCTAGGTGTCGGAGTTGCTGCCTGGCTATGGCTGGTCCAGCCACGGCTGTAGCCAAGCACACCCGCGAAGCTCAATGCGCCCCCGCCAGCAGCGCCGCATTCCCCCCCGCCGCCGTGGTGTTCACCGTGATGGTCTGCTCGGCGCAGAAGCGGTACAAGTAGTGCGGGCCGCCGGCCTTGGGGCCGGTGCCGCTCAGGCCCTCACCACCGAAGGGCTGCACGCCGACCACGGCGCCGATCATGTTGCGGTTGATATAGACGTTGCCGATGTGCGCGGCGTGGGCCAGGGCTTGGGCGCGGCTGTCGATGCGGGTCTGGATGCCCATGGTCAGGCCGTAGCCCAGGGCGTTGACGTGTGCAATGACGTCGGCCGGCTCGCCGCCCCAACGCACCACCTGCAGCACCGGGCCGAAGATTTCGGCCTTGACGTCGGCGATGCGGACCACCTCGAAGGCGTGCGGAGCGATCAGGTTTGCTACGGTTTTGCTAGCTGTCGACGTAGATTCTGCGGGGGCTAGCAGCACTTTTGATTCGATCTTCAGGCGCTGGATGTGGCGGTAGATGCCCTCGAACGCTTCCGCATCAATGACCGGCCCCACATCGGTGGCGATGTCGGCGGTGTTGCCCACCACCAGTTCCTTGGCCGCGCCCTGCAGCATCTCGATCACGCCATCGGCAATGGCCTCGTGCACGCACAGCAGGCGCAGAGCGGAGCAGCGCTGGCCGGCGGAGCGGAAGGCGCTTTGCACCACGGCGTCGACCACCTGTTCGGGCAGCGCGCTGCTGTCCACCAGCATGGCGTTGATGCCACCGGTCTCGGCGATCAGCGGGACTATTGGGCCGTCCTTGGCAGCGAGAGCCCGGTTGATGATCTTGGCGACCTGGGTGGAGCCGGTGAACACCACACCGGCCACGCCGGGTTGCGCGACCAGCGCCGCACCCACGGTCTCGCCGGCGCCGTGCGCCAGTTGCAGC
>Ga0208398_101231_pt1 | contig 10830 bp, 8 predicted proteins | sample LakWasMe79_HOW10_2_FD_183905 | JGI IMG/M metagenome (GOLD analysis project Ga0208398, IMG submission 183905) | Freshwater sediment methanotrophic microbial communities from Lake Washington under simulated oxygen tension - Sediment Metagenome... | ecosystem: Environmental > Aquatic > Freshwater >... | reverse complement strand
CGGTTCGGCGATTGCTATATTATTAGACACATCTCCCAGCCTATAGGCATCGAAAAACAATTTCTCAACCAGGTCAATCTCTTCCTGAGAATTGTAATAGGTTTGAAACCCTAAATTGCTGAAATTGAAAAGGTTATTCGGTTCATCCAACACAATTTTGGTCAGGTAGGAATCGGGCGAAATGGTTTCGCTTTCCTTCCCAAAGTCAAACCTGCGGTCTATAGCAACCAGGTTCACCATTTGCTCCAAAGCATCATAGGATCTGTAAAGCGGATAAGTCAGGTCTTGCGAACCTCCGATAACAATCGGAATGATTCTTTTCTTAATCAGCGACGCCACGATAGACTGAACTGCAAAATAAGTATCACTCACAGCGTTCCCGGGAAAAATATCCCCCAAATCAGCAATCGATGCATCCCAGTTTCCCGGATACAACGCATACAATTCTTTACGTACATACGACAAATCGAAAGGTTCGGATTTATTGGAACCGCGATTCTCGAGAACGCCAACAATGGCAATTTTTACCTGATCCAAATCGGGAAAATCCTCCTGAGTATGCAAAACCACCTTGCTTCCGAGGTGCTGCGAGGTCAATCCTTTGATGAATGCAACTATTTCGGAATCAATCGGAGCAAGAAAATTAAATTCCATTGCTTATTTCTTTTTTGAGGTTGCTGTTTTTTTTGCCGTTGCCTTTTTGGCCGGCGCCTTCTTCGCTGCCGTTTTTTTGGCGGGTGTTTTTTGCGCAATCATCTCCTGAACCTGGGCCAAAGTCAGTTTCGAAGCATCGGTGTCTTTACTCAGTTCAATCTTGATTTTCCCTTTGGTAATCACCGATCTTCCCCAACGTGCCTTTTCCACCAGAATGCCTTCCGATTCCCAGTTATGAATGACCTTGTCAATATTTTTCTGTAGTTTATCCTCTATCAATTCTGCCACATCCGATTGTGAAAGATTGTCAAAATTGTATTTCTTGCTCACATTAATGAACACGCCGTTCCATTTGATGAACGGGCCAAAACGCCCGACACCTTTCTGCACGCCTTCGCCTTTATAAGTGGCAATCGGCGCATCTGCCTTGAGCTTCTCATCGATGATTTCCTGTGCGCGAACAATCGTAACATCAAGCGGATCCTCGCCCTTCGGCAAAGAGATAAAAACGCTTCCGTGGCGCACATACGGACCGAAACGCCCATTGTTTACTTCCACTTCTTCGCCTTTGTAGCTGCCAAGATTCTTTGGAAGCAAAAACAAATTCAACGCGTCTTCCAGGGAAATGTTTCCAATATTCTGGTCGGCCATCAGGCTCGCAAATTTCTTATCGTCGTCATCGGCCTCGCCAATCTGTACCATCGGGCCAAATTTACCCAATCGAACGCTCACCTGCTTGCCACTTTTCGGATCTTTCCCGAGGATTCGCTCCCCGCTTTCTCTCTCGGCATTGGCTTCCACCTCTTTTACATTCGGATGAAAATGATCGTAAAATTCCTGCATCATCTTGGCCCAATTCACATTGCCTTCGGCAATTTCGTCAAAATCCTGCTCAACCTTCGCGGTGAAATTGTAGTCGAGAATGTTCTCGAAATTCTTCACCAGAAAGTCGGTCACGATCGTACCAATGTCGGTAGGAACCAATTTCCCTTTATCCGAACCTGTATTCTCTTTTAATATTTTCTCACCCACTTTGCCTGACTGCAAGGTGAGTTGCGTATAATTTCGTTCTTGTCCTTCAAGATTGCCCTTTTCAACATAATTCCTGTTGACAATTGTCGAGATCGTAGGTGCATAGGTTGACGGACGGCCAATACCTAGTTCTTCAAGTTTTTTCACCAAAGAAGCCTCAGTATATCTGGCGGCGGCGCGCGTGTACCTTTCGGTGGCTACGATTGAATCATTAAGCAGGCGTTCTCCGACTTTCATAGCCGGAAGCATGCCTTCCTGTTCCTCATCATCCTCATCGCTGCCTTCAAGGTACACCTTAAGGAAACCTTCAAAAAGCAACACCTCACCAGAAGCGGTAAAGGTTTCGCCATGGTTATTGGCATCGATTTTTACATTCGTTCGTTCCAATTCGGCATCGCTCATTTGCGAAGCCAGCGTCCTTTTCCAGATTAGGTCGTACAAACGCGCCTGATCGCGGTCAATATTAACGGTATGTCGCGACATATCGGTTGGTCGGATGGCCTCGTGGGCTTCCTGCGCACCTTTGCTTTTGGTCACGAAATTCCTGGGTTTGCTAAATTCCTTTCCGTACGATTTGATGATCTCGGCCTGCGCAGCATTCATCGCTTCGTTCGAAAGATTCACGCTGTCGGTTCTCATATAAGTGATGAGTCCGGCCTCGTAAAGGCGCTGCGCGAGCTGCATGGTGATACCCACCGGAAGATACAGTTTCCTTGCGGCTTCCTGCTGCAAAGTAGAAGTGGTAAACGGCGCTGCCGGTGATTTTTTGGCAGGTTTGGTTTCAAGGTCTGCCACCTTATATATAGAGCCAATATTCTTGTTTAGGAAATCTTCGGCTTCTTTTTTAGTATTGAAATTTTTGGGCAGTTTGGCCTTAAACGACTTGCCTGCTTCGTTGGTGAATTCGGCGGTTACCGAGTAAGACGCAACGGGTTTGAAATTCTGGATCTCGCGCTCACGTTCTACAATAAGGCGTACCGCAACAGACTGTACACGTCCTGCAGACAAACCTCCTTTAACCTTGCGCCACAAAACCGGAGACAATTCATAACCCACCAAACGATCAAGAACCCTCCTCGCCTGCTGTGCGTTGACCAGATTATAGTTGATTTCGCGCGGATTGTCAATGGCTTTAAGGATGGCCGTTTTGGTAATTTCGTGAAAGACGATCCTTTTTGTCTTGCTTTTGTCGAGCTTGAGCTCTTCGGCAAGGTGCCACGAGATGGCTTCTCCTTCGCGATCCTCATCGGAAGCGAGCCAGACCATTTCGGCATTCTTAGACAAAGTTTTGAGTTTGGCTACCAAAGCCTTTTTATCGGGCGACACTTCGTATTTCGGGGTAAAACCGTTTTCAACGTCAACGCCTATTTCTTTCGACGGAAGATCTGCAATATGCCCATAACTCGATTCTACCTGAAAATCGCTCCCGAGAAATTTCTCGATGGTTTTTGCCTTGGCAGGCGACTCTACAATCACTAAATTCTTTGCCATATCGCTTTTCTTTTGTCCGCAAAAGTAACGGTTTTTTTTAAACATAGTGTTGTTGGGCGAAATTTTGGGCAATTGGTCGGATTTCCGACAGTCGAAAATTGATACTTTTAAAACGAATGGAAATGAACGGCATTTTAGCCCAAACCAATAAAATGCAATTAAAACATTGTTAAATCTTCATCTGCCATCTTGTCAGAAACGTTTATTTTAGGCTATATTTGCTGTCTGAATTTTTGTGATGGAAAAGACAATTGAAGAAACGAAACAAGGCGAAAGCCTAGTGCTGGAAGCGAAATCCACAAATACCAAAAAACTTTTTATAGAAAGCTACGGCTGTTCGATGAATTTTTCGGACAGCGAAATCGTCGCGTCGATTTTATCCGAAAACGGTTTCAACACCACGCAAATACTCGAAGAAGCCGACCTCGTACTGGTAAACACCTGTTCTATCCGCGACAAGGCCGAACAAACCGTTCGCAAGCGACTCGAAAAATACAATGCCGTCAAGAAACGCGTCAACCCGAAAATGAAAGTCGGCGTATTGGGCTGCATGGCCGAAAGGCTCAAGGAAAAATTCCTCGAACAGGAAAAAATCGTCGATCTGGTTGTTGGCCCTGATGCCTATAAGGATTTACCAAATCTGCTCATGGAAGTTGAGGAAGGCCGCGATGCCATCAACGTCATATTGTCTAAGGAAGAAACCTATGGCGATATTTCTCCGGTGCGTCTCATGAGCAATGGCGTGACCGCGCTGGTTTCGATCACGCGTGGCTGCGACAATATGTGTACGTTTTGTGTCGTTCCGTTTACACGCGGACGCGAACGCAGCCGGGAACCGCAAAGCATCATGAACGAAATACAGGAATTGTATGACAACGGCTACAAGGAAATCACCTTGCTCGGCCAAAATGTAGACAGTTACTTGTGGTATGGCGGCGGGCTCAAGAAAGACTTCGAGAAGGCTTCCGATATGCAAAAGGCAACCGCAGTAGACTTTGACCAATTGCTCGACATGGTCGCCACAGCTTTCCCAAAAATGCGCATCCGTTTCTCGACCTCGAATCCGCAGGACATGCACGAAAGCGTGTTGCATGTGATTGCCAAACACGACAACATCTGCAAACACATCCACTTGCCGGTACAATCGGGCAGCGACAGGATTTTAAAGGAAATGAACCGACTGCATACGCGTGAAGAATATATGAGGCTGATTGACAACATCAGACGCATCCTTCCCGACTGCGAAATCACCCAGGACATGATTGCCGGATTCCCGACAGAAACCGAACAAGACCACCAGGACACACTCAGTTTGATGGAATACGTGAAATACAACTTTGGTTATATGTATGCTTATTCTGAAAGACCCGGAACACTCGCCGGACGCAAGATGCAAGACGACGTGCCCGAAGCCACCAAACTGCGCCGTTTACAAGAAATAGTCGATTTGCAGCGCAAGCACAGCGGTGAGCGCACCAAAACCTATGTGGGTAAAACGGTAGAAGTCCTGATCGAGAAAGCATCCAAAAAATCAGAAAACGATTGGTCGGGCCGAAACCCGCAAAGCCTTATGGTCGTTTTCCCGAAAGAACAGTATAAGGTTGGCGATTTCGTCAACGTGAAAATAACCGATTGCACCAGCGGCACCTTGATTGGTGAAGCCGTCGGATATTCAGAAATGAACTAGAAATTAACCGTCGGAAATCCGGGTCGGACTTCACCGTTCGACTCTCGACTTTCGACTTTCGACTATATTTATGGACTCAGTACAAGCCATCAAGCAGCGGTTCGAAATCATCGGCAATGACCCGAAACTCAACCGCGCCATCGAGAAAGCCATACAAGTGGCGCCTACAGATATCAGCGTGCTGGTTATCGGGGAAAGCGGTGTCGGTAAGGAAAGCATCCCGCGCATCATCCATTCGCTTTCGCATCGCAAACACGGAAAATACATTGCCGTGAACTGCGGCGCGATTCCCGAAGGCACCATTGACAGCGAATTGTTCGGACACGAGAAAGGCGCTTTTACCGGTGCTACCGGAACCCGTGAAGGCTATTTTGAAGTAGCCGACGGCGGAACGATTTTCCTGGATGAAGTTGGCGAACTGCCTTTGACCACGCAAGTGCGTTTGCTGCGTGTACTCGAAAACGGCGAATTCATCAAAGTGGGGTCTTCGCAGGTGCAAAAAACCAACGTGAGGATTGTGGCCGCCACAAACGTGAATTTGTTCGACGCGATTGAAAAGGGCAAATTCCGCGAAGATTTATACTATAGGCTCAGTACCGTTGACATTCTTTTGCCGCCGTTGCGCGACCGTAAAGATGACATTCATTTGCTGTTTCGCAAGTTCGCTTCCGATTTCGGGCACAAATATAAAATGCCGCCGCTCAAACTCGACGATGGCGCCGTTCAGGTGTTGCAGAAGTTTAGGTGGAGCGGAAACATCCGCCAGTTGCGCAATGTGGCCGAACAGATTTCTGTACTTGAAACGGGCCGCGATATCTCGGCCGCGACCTTGCAGTCTTATTTGCCGCAGGAAGGCAACAATTTGCCGTCGATAATTAAGGATAGAAAATCGGAAAGCGATTTCAGTACCGAACGCGACATCTTATATAAAGTGTTGTTTGATATGAAAAGCGACCTCAACGACCTCAAGAAACTCACGCTCGAACTCATGAAGAACGGCGTTTCCAAAACCCAAGAAATCAATCCGAACCTCATCCAGAAAATCTACGGAAACAAAGAAGCCGAAAGCGAAATTGCCTTTGAGGAACAACCGCGCACGGCCGTCATCACTAATCCGACTGAAGAACATTACGACGACGAGAATGATGACAACTATCTTTTTGCCGAAACCGTCGAGGAGGAAGAAAACCTCAAGCTAGAACAAAAGGAAATCGAACTCATCAAGAAATCGTTAGAAAGAAACAAGGGCAAACGCAAGGCTGCCGCCGATGAATTGGGCATTTCTGAAAGAACGTTATACCGAAAAATTAAACAATTCGATTTGTAATATTAAGATGCAACTCGCGATAATACACGAAAATCGATTACATTCGCCTACTTTATGAATGCAATGAAAACTATCAGATTCTTACTCATTTTATTCGTCGCGGCAAGCTTTAACAGCTGTTCGGTCGCTTACAATTTTACCGGGACCTCGAAGATTGATGCCGACACTTTCCAGGTCAACTATTTCCAGAACAATGCCCCGCTCATCGAGCCCGGAATTGAGCGCAACTTTACGCAGCGGCTGCAAAACCTGATCCAGAACCAGACCAATCTCAACCTCGTGAATTCGGGCGGCGATTTGGTGTATGAAGGCGAGATCGTAGATTACCGCACCATGCCAACCACGGCAACAGCCGATATTACGGCGGCGCAAACCAAACTGACCATAGTGGTAAACGTGCGGTTTACCAATAAACGTAAGGAATCGGATGATTTTGAAAAAAGGTTTTCGTTCTTTTTCGATTATCCGGCTACCGAACAACTCACCGGAGCCAGGCTCAACGAAGCGATAGATGCTATTTTTGACCGCATCACCCAGGATATTTTTAATGAATCGCTCGCCAAATGGTAAAATAAGTTTTGAGTTTTACTATATTTGAAACCTGACAAAAAATTATTGCTTTGAACTTAAGTGAATATACGTATCTGTTAAACCAACCCGAGGCCGTGCTTGAAAAGCAGACCGACGTTTTGGAAAAAATCGTACAGGAATTTCCTTATTTCCAAAGTGCGCGTGCGCTTTATCTCAAAGGCCTGTACACGCAAAACAGCTTCAAATACAATTACGCCCTTAAGATTACCGCGGCACACACGACCGATCGCAGCGTATTGTTTGATTTCATCACCTCAGACAGCTTCACGGCGCTTCAGAAGCAGCATTACGAGGAAAAGACCGCAGAAATACTCGATATCAAGGTAGCCGAAAGCGAACTAGTCGAAGAAGCACCGAAACTCGAAGTGCGCGAAAACACGGTAGAACAATCAATTGCAGCATCCATCAAAGAAGCCACGCCAATTGAAACCATAACGACACCAGAACCCGAACAGGTCGAACTCGCTGCACCCGAAATTTCGGCAGCCGATTTCTATCCAAAGGACCCGAGCGTTAGCGAACAGGCGCAGCAATTCGTCGCCGAAGCATCGGCAACGGAGCAAACAACTCAAACCGTTGAATCCGAAAGCGAAACAGCTACCGAGACAGAAACCAAGCTTGAAATCGGAAAACCGCTAGAATTTTCAACCCTCGAACGGCACTCTTTCCAGGAATGGCTGCAACTGTCACAGTTCAAGCCTATCGTTCGTGACGAGCCCGAAGCGCCAACACAAGAGCACGCCAATCCCGACCTTCCCGAAACCGAACCCTTGCCTTCAGAAGTAAATTTCGAGAAGCAAAAAAAAAATGAACTAATCAATAAGTTCATAGAAAGCAACCCAAGGATTCCCCAGATCAAGCACGAAAATCCGATTCCGGCTACCTTCTACGAGCCCAGCAAAGCAGACAATTCGATGCTGATGACCGAAACGCTGGCGCGGGTTTATCTCGAACAAAAAAAATATCAGAAAGCAATTCAGGCTTATGAAATTTTAATTTTGAAATATCCGGAAAAAAGTAGTTTCTTTGCAGACCGAATTTTAGATATCAAGAATTTACAACAAAATAATACGTAACAATGAGCACATTTTCAATTTTTCTAGTTCTGATCACCATCGTTTGTTTCTTGCTGATCATCGTAATCATGGTACAAAACCCAAAAGGCGGCGGTTTGTCTTCTTCTTTGGGCGGATCTCAGATGATGGGCGGTGTTCAGAAAACTACCGACTTCCTTGACAAAAGCACCTGGACTTTGGCCACCATCCTGATCGTATTGATCCTGATGTCAAGCCTTAGCTTTACCGGCGCCTTGAATGACAACGAGTCAAAAATCATCGACCCATCGGAAGCGGCAGCACCAAAAACAGCCACGCCAGCCGAAACCAAACCGGCAGCAGCTCCGGCGACCGATGCAGCAAAAACTGAAACGCCAGCGACTGAAGTGCCTGCAACGAAATAATTGCAACCATCCATATCAAAAATGCCAGCTTGTCAATGCTGGCATTTTTTTTAAGCAAAAATGTCAGTTTTGGGGCGTTGGCACAATTTCTGACCAGCCGCGCTCATCAAAAATCAATTAATTTTAACAACAATACTATGGCTTTAAACATTAAACCGCTCGCAGATCGTGTCCTTATCGAGCCTGTAGCTGCCGAAACCCAGACTGCTTCCGGGATTTTCATTCCCGATACTGCCAAGGAAAAACCACAAAAAGGAACCGTGGTGGCCGTCGGAAACGGAACAATGGAGCATGCAATGACCGTAAAAGTAGGCGACACTGTCCTTTACGGCAAATACGCTGGAACAGAACTCAAACTCGAAGGCAAAGATTATCTCATCATGAGGGAAGACGACATCCTCGCAATCATCTAAAAACAATTTACACACTATGGCAAAAGATATAAAATTTGACATTGAAGCCCGCGACGGACTCAAACGCGGCGTTGACGCATTGGCCAACGCGGTAAAAGTTACCCTTGGCCCAAAAGGCCGTAACGTAATTATCGGGAAAGCCTTCGGCGGACCGAACGTAACCAAAGACGGTGTTACCGTAGCCAAAGAAATCGAATTGCAGGATCCGCTCGAGAATATGGGCGCGCAAATGGTCAAGGAAGTGGCATCAAAAACCAATGACCTTGCCGGAGACGGAACCACTACTGCCACCGTTTTGGCACAAGCGATCGTAAAAGAAGGCTTGAAAAACGTAGCGGCCGGCGCCAATCCGATGGATCTTAAACGAGGCATCGACAAAGCCGTTGAAGCCATCGTTGCCGATTTGAGCAAACAGTCCAAAGTGGTCGGCAGCGACTCTGAAAAAATCAAGCAGATCGCCTCCATTTCTGCCAATAACGACGAAGTGATCGGCGAACTCATTGCACAGGCTTTTAACAAAGTAGGCAAAGAAGGCGTCATCACCGTTGAAGAAGCCAAAGGAACCGACACTTATGTGGATGTTGTTGAAGGCATGCAATTCGACAGGGGCTATTTGTCTCCTTATTTTGTCACGAACCCAGAAAAAATGGAAGCGGAACTCGAAAATCCGTACATCCTTTTATACGATAAAAAAGTATCTTCTCTAAAAGAACTGCTTCCTGTGTTGGAACCGGTCGCGCAGTCGGGCAAACCTTTGCTCATCATCGCAGAAGATGTAGACGGCGAGGCCTTATCTACTTTGGTCGTGAATAAATTGCGTGGCGCGCTCAAAATCGCAGCGGTGAAAGCCCCTGGTTTTGGCGACCGCAGGAAAGCCATGCTCGAAGATATTGCCATCCTTACCGGCGGAACTGTAATTTCGGAAGAAAGAGGTTACACGCTCGAGAATGCCACGATTGACATGCTCGGAACGGCAAAAAGGGTAACCATCGACAAAGACAACACCACGCTTGTAAGTGGTGCCGGAGATGCGCCTCAGATTAAAGCCCGCGTGAATGAAATCAAGGCGCAGATGGAAACCACGAGTTCTGACTATGACAAGGAAAAACTACAGGAACGCTTGGCCAAACTCGCCGGTGGCGTCGCCGTACTTTACGTAGGCGCTGCTTCTGAAGTAGAAATGAAAGAGAAAAAAGACCGTGTTGACGATGCGCTCCACGCCACGCGTGCGGCCGTTGAAGAAGGAATCGTTGCCGGTGGCGGCGTTGCCTTACTCAGGGCCAAAAAAGCATTGCTCGATTTGAAGCCCGACAATGCCGACGAGGCTACCGGAATACAAATCGTGTCGCGCGCGATTGAATCGCCATTGCGCACGATCGTTGAAAACGCAGGGCTCGAAGGTTCTGTAGTGGTTGCCAAAGTCGCCGAAGGAAAAGGTGATTATGGTTACAACGCCAAAACCGACGAATATGTAGACATGCTCAAGGCAGGAATCATTGATCCTAAAAAAGTAACCCGCGTGGCACTTGAAAATGCTGCTTCGGTTGCCGGAATGATCCTGACTACAGAATGTGCCTTAGTAGACATCAAAGAAGAAAACGCCGGCGGCGGAATGCCAATGGGTGGCGGAATGCCCGGAATGATGTAATTTTTTTAACATTCATTATAAAAACTGCCTCAATGTTTATTGGGGCAGTTTTTTTTTGAGTTCAATGAAACAGAAGGTAAAAAGGATGCCGTTCTTTCTTAACAATAAGTGTAGTTTTTCCGCAAGACCGATATTTGAAAAAATTGTACTTTACCTTCAGGGAAGGGGCTCATGTATTCCCTAAGAAAAAAATAAGAATCGCAAATGCAGACCCGAGCGTAGCGAACTGACCGAAGGTAATTTCAGCAGAATTTGTTAAAAGCTTACGTTGATTTAATACAATGCATATTATTAAAATAATCTATATTAGTCACCTGAACAGACAAACATGAACTTCCGTTTTTATTTACCCGCCGCTTTCGTGCTTACCTTCCATCTGGCTTTTTCGCAGCAGAATTTCAGTCCGACGCAACAAAAAATCGCTACAGCTTTAAGCGCTTACTTTGCGCTCGAACGCGAAAATATCCATTTGCATCTCAACAAAAACATTTACCTGACCAATGAGAACATTTGGTTTAAAGGGTATGT
>Ga0208398_101229_pt1 | contig 10833 bp, 8 predicted proteins | sample LakWasMe79_HOW10_2_FD_183905 | JGI IMG/M metagenome (GOLD analysis project Ga0208398, IMG submission 183905) | Freshwater sediment methanotrophic microbial communities from Lake Washington under simulated oxygen tension - Sediment Metagenome... | ecosystem: Environmental > Aquatic > Freshwater >... | reverse complement strand
GTGCGCGTGCACCGGCTGCGTGAGCAGGACGTGGCCCATGGGGTGAGTGCGGATGAGGCCATGGTCCAGCTGATGCACTTCATCGGCAGTCGCCCGCTGGTGGGCTATTACCTGGAGTTTGACGTGGCCATGATCAACCGCGTGCTGTTCCCCATCCTGGGCATGGGCCTGCCGCAGGAAAAGATCGAGGTCTCGGGCCTCTACTACGACTACAAGTACCAGCAGTTGCCGTCCAGTGCGCGCGACCACCCCGCCATCGACCTGCGCTTTGATACGTTGATGCGCGATCTGGACCTGCCACTGTGGCCCGCGCATGATGCCCTGAACGATGCCGTGATGGCGGCGCTGGCCTTTGTAAAGCTGCGGCATTTAGGCCATCCATAAGTACTCCATTGGGTACAGATGAGTGGCCGCATCCTCCTCGGCATCGCACCGCTCTATCGTTGCATATGAAGCACTTCATTGACCTGGTAACCACAGTCTACGACCTGGCCGGAGTTGCTGAGACGACTCTCTCCCTGATCCTGGCTGTTGGTCTTCGGATACCTTTCATCCGGAAAATGCGAGAGTCTGACTAGGACACTTATCTCTTATCTCTCCACTTCAATCTTATGAAAGTATCTATGTCCAATCGTCGTGGAAGCCGATGCGCAGGCAACGGCGTTGGGATACAAAGCCGATGCCGCAGCGGGTCCGTGTCCGCTGTTTGTCGGCACGCGGGGTTCCTTCAAGGGCTGGTGCTGTGTATGGGCCAAATAGGCCTGACCGAATCCATATGAACCGTGGCTACCCAGCTGTGGTCGTGGGAGCCGCCAATTGACCGCCATCACGTTGGTGTCCACACTCACTTGCCCTGAGTGTGGGTTTTCACACAGCGCGACGATGCCCGCAGACGCCCGTAGATGTTTTTCCAAATGCACGCAATGCAACGCCGTGCTCAAGCCGCTGCCCGGTACTGTCCACTTTCCTTGACTGGCAGGGATTGCGCGGCAGGGCGGGCGTTGAATTCCTTGGCCCCGCTTGCCAAGTTTCAGCGCATGTTTACGGCACGGTTAGCGGGTTGGTGGCTAGTCGATTGTGGTCACTCAACGCAAATCAAAGCCGTACTTTAAGTCCTGCCTAAGTCTACAGTTCAATGATCAGCGCTTTGGGAAGAGGATTGCAGAGCCAATGAATTTCAATTGCTGGATTAAACGTGTCGCGCCATTTGCATTGTTGTTAGTGATGGGTATCGCTTCGGCAAGCCCCACTTGCAATGTGCCGCCCGAAAACTGGATGAAAGAAACCGAACTGAAGCAAAGGTTAAAACGGATGGGCTACCTGATAAGGTCTATTCGCATTGAAAGTGGGTGCTACGAAATTTATGGACTTGATCCTCGAGGACGTCGTATTCAAATCCTCATTGATCCGGCGACCGCGAAGCCAGTTGTGAAGCAGTGATTTACATCTACAGGGGATACCCCATATGCTGAGTCGTCGCGCGCTACTTTCGACTTCACTTGCGCTCCTGTCGTCTTCAACGATGGCTCAGGCGAGGCGTGTTGGTCGACTGATGATCATTGGTGGTGCGGAGGATAAGCTCAAGGACCGGATCATTCTTAGACGCTTCGTTGAACTTTGCGGTGGGCCGACTAGCCGCATCAAAGTTATTAGTGCCGCCAGTTCGGAGCCGGTTTTGGCCTGGTCCAATTACCAAACCGTCTTTTCTGAACTCGGTGTGGAGGATTGCCAGCCAGTTGCGATCCCCGATCGCGAAGCCGCAAATGCCGATTCGGTGACCGATGGCATTTTGGATGCGGATGGAATTTTCATAACGGGCGGCGATCAACGTCGACTGATGGAACTGATCTGGGAAACAGCCGCGTTTCGCGCATTGCATGTTGCGTTCCATGTTCGCGGCTGTTGCATTGGAGGAACAAGTGCAGGGGCGGCTGTGCTATCACGCAATATGCTTGCACACGGCGGGGCCACGAGACTGCCGGAAAAGGAGGCGGCGGAACTCGACATTGGCTTGGGCTTGATCTCAGGGGCCATCATTGATCAGCACTTTTCAGAGCGCGGTCGTTTGGGGCGCCTGCTTTCAGTGCTGGCTGAGCGACCCGCCCGACTGGGGGTCGGCGTGGACGAGGATACTGCGCTGATCGTAGAACGGGGTATCGGTGTTGAAGTCATCGGCAAAGGAACCGTAACCATTGTTGATGGTCGCAATATGCAGTCCAACTATGACCGTATCGAAACGCGGGAACGATTGGAACTGCTTGGAGTGCGCTTGCATGTGCTGCCCTCTGGACATAGTTACAGGGTCGCTCCAAAAGGCCTGCGCAAAAGGCATATCCCATCCAGCTTGTTGGAGGCTATTGGTTTAATCGTCGAACCAGGCCCGATTCGGGGATAGCTGAACTCAACGAGAACTTGGCAATAGGGCTGTTAGAGCAACGAATTTCGGCCGTGATGCTGCCTCCATGGCCGGATTTTGGTTCCACGCTCTACTTGAAGGCGACCGGCTTCGCTTTAGCGTCCTTGATATCACCCCAAGACTCTTCAATCGCTGCGACCACTTCCGTTGACATGGGAGCGTGATCCAGATCGGCAACTGCATTGCCACCGTTTGCGTATGTCCAGTGAAAAATATTCCAGCACTTCGGTGGCATTTGCAGGCTTGTCTTGCTCCATTCGGCGTCAGTGGCCGCCGCCTTAAATGCAGAGTCGCCCGGCTTCACAAAGCTACCGGATGAATTCTGCAAGGCGTTTCTGCGACGGGTCTGAGCCTCTCGTCTGAATGCTTAGGTGAAACTTAAGGCGTTCTCTTTGTCACGCATTCGTCACAGAGAAATCCTAAATTGCCTTTTTTACTTTTCAGAGATCATTCATGCGAATCAAGTCCTCTCGTTCAATCCTCGTTGCTGCAACCATTTCCACCTCGGCGTTATTGGGCAGCGTTGGTGCGCAAGAAATAACTGGGGCTGGCGCCAGCTTTCCCGCACCAGTCTATGCAAAATGGGCGTCTGAATACCACAAGGCTACGGGCGTAAAAGTCAACTACCAGTCGATCGGTTCGGGCGGCGGCATCAAACAGATTGACTCAAAGACCGTGGATTTTGGCGCCTCAGACATGCCACTGTCCGACGATGTTCTGAAGTCCAAGGGGCAGATGCAGTTTCCGACGGTCATGGGCGGTGTTGTTCCAGTTATCAATGTCAAAGGGATCGAACCTGGTCAGTTGAAGTTGACCGGACCCGTAATTGCCGACATTTTTCTCGGAAAAATATCGAAATGGACTGATCCTGCCATCAAGGCCCTGAACCCTAATCTGGTGTTCCCTGATGCGGACATCGCACAGGTACGCCGCGCTGACGGTTCCGGGACGACCTTCATTTTTACCAACTATTTGAGCAAGATTAGCCCTGAGTGGAAGGCAAAGGTTGGTGAAGGCACAGCTGTAAATTGGCCAGTTGGAACAGGCGGAAAAGGTAACGAGGGGGTAGCAGCGTTTGTGAATCGCTTACCGAACTCCATCGGTTACGTTGAGTACTCTTACGTCAAACAAAACAAAATGAACTATGCAATTCTGCAGAACGCATCGGGAAGTTATGTGCAACCCGATGAGTCTGCCTTCAAAGCTGCGGCTGCGGGAGCCGACTGGAGCAAGACTTTCTATCAAATCCTGACGAACCAGCCGGGCAAGGAATCTTGGCCTATCAGCGGTGCAACTTTTATCCTGATGCATGGCAAGCAGGACAAGCCCGCCAACGCAACGGAAGTGCTGAAGTTCTTCAACTGGGCATACGCCAATGGCGGCAAGGCAGCAGCCGAACTGGACTACGTTTCAATGCCGCCCGCAGTTGTCGCAGCGATTCAAAAATCTTGGGGCGAAATCAAAGACGCTTCTGGCAAGCAGGTTGCATTCAAGTAGCGACTGACATCGCGCTTGGGTGGTGGTGGATGGGAGCGGACTCTCTCATCCACCCCGTCTACAAATCCCTTGCATCTATGTGCTCATGGGGCTCAAACGCAACGAGCAAATCACATTGATTTGCCGATGGAACACGGTACGCCATCACTCGGAAGCTCTCCGACACCCAAGCCGCGGACTGGCCTTGGCCGAGGCTGGCATTGTTGCCGGCATCGGAATAGATTCCGGGACCGTATCGGGCTGCCAGACTGGCGATTAGCGCAGCATAGGAATCATCGCACTGGATTTCGGGAGAGCGCCGACGCTGCTCAATCCGCGCAAGACGATTCCTTCGGAAATAGAACGTAACCTCAAAATTCAATTCATCATGTGCGAGTGACAAGATGCCCCGAGAACCGTGCGGGCCATATGACGGTTTGGAAAGTCTTTTGATGCCAGGGACTACATTGATCAAAGCGGGTTCTGTGAGTCCCAGTAATCGTTCGTCGATCTTGGTCTCTGCGCATGCGCTCCATGTCGCCAGCACCCACAATAGCCAAAAGATGACTATTTTCACAGAGCCAAGCCTACGAAAACTAAACGACGAAGGCAGTTGCGCGCTTGCTCGACCTGATTAACATATAGATACCGTAGATCAAGAAAGGCACGCTCAAAGTTTGTCCCACGGAAGCAAAAAAACCCGACTCGTAGGCGGCTTGTGGGACTTTAAGCGGTTCGAGCAGCAACCGAGCACTAAAGACCCCGATCAGGAAGACTCCCGTCAGAGCGCCTTGCCGGGATCGCGCATCCGTCCGGAAGTAGAGTGCCAACAATATTCCGGACAAAGTCAGATAGACAGAGCCCTCATACAACTGCACGGGGTGTCTTGCGATCTGATCCACCGCGTCGAACACAATTCCGAAAGGGCCTGAGGTCGGGATGCCAAGAATCTCTGAGTTGGCATAGTTTCCAAGTCTCACGATTGCACCTCCAAACGCCGCCGGAATTGAAATGCGATCCAATAGCAGCGTCAGACTGACGGTGGGCAACGCACGCGAAGCAATTGCTAAACCTATGATCAGACCTACGACACCGCCATGGCTGGCAAGTCCACCCTCCCATATGGCAAAGATCTTCAGCGGGTGGCTCAAGTAGTACGCAGGGTCATATACCAAGCAATGGACTAAGCGTGCGCCCAGCACCGTGCAAATCAGAACTGAGATCAATAGCCTGCTGCTGTCCACGTCAGGGAGCTTTTCGCGCTGAATCATCTTGCGAACAGCCCATTCTCCTATCAGGAAGGCTAGCGCAAACCCGAGCCCATACCAGCGGATGCTGAGCGGTCCGATGTCAAAGGCTATTGGTGACAGGCTGTTGTGAATGGTCATAAGAATTCGTTTTCGATTGCCGTGATCTTTGCATTGCTCCGATAACTGCAAGTCAAAAAGAATGGGCTGATAGCGCCTTGCAGACTCTATCAGCCCAAGCAATGCCGACGATCCCCTGTCAGAAATCGCCCGCTATTGGATTTGATTACTTTGCAGGGTAGGCCAAGTCCGAACGACGATTTTCCGCGTGCGCAGCTTCGTCATGGCCCAAGGCCTTTGGTTTTTCCTTGCCAAAACTGACTGCTTCCAGTTGGGTTTCCTTGGCGCCATAAACTTTCAGTGCCTTGACAACGATCTCTGCGCGCTTCTGCCCCAACGCCAAGTTGTACTCGGTGCCACCTTGTTCATCAGTATTGCCTTGGACCCTGATATGGACATCGGAATGCGACGCCAGATATTTGCCATGCATCTCCAAGATAGGCGCGAATTCGGGCTTCAAAACCGATTGGTCAAAATCGAAGTAAATGCTGCGCTTCTGGTACAAGGGACTCTGTGGGTCCAGATACGGAGCCATGGGGCCTGCCGCAACGGGTGCAGACACGGCGGGTTTACTGGGAGAGGCAGGCGCGACTGGCGCAGGCGAAGTTGCGGAAGCCACGGGGGCAACAGGTGTGCTGCTGCAAGCCCCGAGTAGGACGATGGCAAATAGAGCGGTGGTTGCGGCCAGTCGATTGGAAAGCTTCATTGTGTTTCTCCGGAGATTTGAAAAGTGCGTCTATGGTTCGCCCGCAACTGCCATGTCCGGCTGGATTGTTCCCGTGCAAACTTAGGTGAGACTTAAACTGCCACGCCACGCTTGTGCAATGTTTAGTCGGTCCATTGGAGAACAAGTTGCGGGCAGGGCGGGTGTGAAAACAATGCGACCTAAAAGGTGCACCAGTTTCTGTACACTTCCCTGCGGTTCAAGTGGAACCCCGGATCACTGCACTTGCAACGACCCCGATCGCACTTGACTTTTTCTACATCGTTGGCACAACATGAATTTCAGCTCGAAGACAATTCAATCGATTCTGTGGGTCTTTGCGTTGCAGGCATCCAGCTGTTTTGCGCTGACCCTCAACTCCCAACACGCTATCGTTCTCAACAACGACACCGGAAAGGTCCTGATGGCAAAGGATGCGGATTCCCCAGTTCCCATCGCGTCATTGACCAAGCTGATGACCGCGATGGTCGTGCTGGACAGCAGGCCGGATATGGAGGAAAAAATATCCATTGTTGAAGAGGATGTTGACTCGCTCAAACACAGTACCTCGCACGTTCGCGTGGGAACCACACTGGAACGCAATGAGGTTCTGCGCCTGGCTCTGATGTCCTCTGACAACCGGGCGGCTGCCGCACTCGCACGGACCTATCCGGGTGGAAACGCTGCCTTTGTCGCGGCGGTGCATCGGAAAATAGGTGCGCTTGGGATGAACCACACCAGCATTGATGAGCCCACCGGTCTGTCGCCCCACAACATGTCGACTGCGGCTGATCTGGCAAAGATGGCAACGGCCGCCGCGAAGTATCCGGAGATACGCAATATCACTACAAACCGTGGTGAGCGCTTCAAGATGAATGGCCGCAATGTTACCTTTCACAACACGAACCGCTTGGTGGGTGCTTCGGGGTGGGACATCCTCATGTCAAAAACCGGATTCACCAATGAAGCCGGACATTGTCTGATCATGCGCATTCGCCATGCTGGCAGCAGCGCGACGCTGGTTTTACTCAATGCAAGGGCGGTGACATCCAGTGTTTTTGACGCGTCCAAAATCCGCGCCCTGCTGGGCCATCCCATGGACACGGGTCGCAGGACACGCTGAACCGTTCGATAGACCATCAACGCACTGAGACATCCATGCGCCTGCTTCTGGTCGAGGATGATCTGATGATTGGGGAGGCTGTTTTGGACCTCTTACGGTCAGATGGCTACGCGGTTGACTGGGTTAAGGACGGTGAGATTGCAGATTTGACGCTGGGCACCCAATCCTATGACTTGATTCTGCTGGACCTGGGTCTGCCGAAACGGGATGGGCTGGCCGTGTTGCGCGGGCTCAGGTCGCGCAAAGACCGCACCCCTGTCCTGATTGCCACGGCGCGTGATGCATTGGAGCACCGTGTCAAAGGGCTGGATATGGGGGCGGATGATTACATCACCAAACCCTATGAGATCGAAGAGTTGCTCGCCCGCATACGTGCGTTGATTCGCAGGGCGTCCGGTCGTGCGGAGCCCGTTTATGAGCACTTGGGGGTCAGCATTGATCCTGTGACCCGCGAAGTTCTGGTGGATGGTCAAGCGGTGTCGTTGCTGTCAAGGGAGTGGGCGATCCTGGAGCAGCTGCTCGCCCGTCCTGGAGTGGTCATGTCACGCAAGCAGCTTGAAGACAAACTCTACAGCTGGAAAGATGAAATCAGCAGTAATGCCGTAGAGGTCTACATCCACGGCTTGCGCAAGAAGTTGGGCTCCCACATGATCCAGAACGTCAGGGGCGTGGGCTACATGGTTCCAAAGGTGGACCCGTGATGCGGGCTGTGACGCATTCCCTTCGCGCCAGGCTGTTGCTGCTGTTGTTCGGCTCCGTGGTTCTGACCGCTTCCATACAGGCGTTCATCGCCTATCGCACGTCCCTGGACGAGACCAATGAGATATTCGACTACCAAATGGAGCAGATGGCGCTGTCGCTGCGTCCTGGTCTTCCCGTGGGCGGTTACCCCAGCAATGGATTCAGGGATGACAAGGACGAAAGCTTTGAATTCATTGTGCAGGTTTCGACAACGGATGGACAAAAAATCTTTCAATCAGCACCCAGCACCGAATTGCCCAGGGACGCAAAACCCGGGCTCACAGCATTTGATGCGCGCGGCACCACCTATAAACTTTTCTCGCTTGTGGCGGGAACGCAGCTTATTCAAGTCGCGCAGGATAGGGCCGCGCGGCGCGGCATGGCCAGGAAGCTGGCGCTCAGGACAGTCAGCCCCATCTTTGTGATGGTCCCGCTGCTGATCTTTTTGGTATGGTGGGTTGTCAACGTCTCACTGGCGCCAGCTGAGCGCGTACGCAGACAGGTTGCGTCACGCCGAGCGGATGAACTGAACGAAGTGAGCGAGGACGGGTTGCCCGACGAGATAGTTCCCCTGGTGCACGAGCTCAATCTGTTGTTCCATCGCGTGCGCAGCGCCTTTGACGCGCAGAAAAATTTCATAGCAGATGCGGCGCATGAACTGCGCTCGCCCCTTGCCGCACTGAAGCTCCAGGTGGATGGCCTGCGCAGGGCCGCAGACGATTCGGCCCGCGAAGTTGCCGTCCTTCGGCTGGCTTCTGGAATTGATCGTGCCACGCGATTGGTGGAGCAATTGCTGATGTTGGCGCGCCAACAGGCAGGCCCAGCGGATCTTGAATTCAAGGAACATGTGCATTTGGCAAGTATGGTGCGGGCCATCGTAGGCGATGTGTGGGAGGCCGCGAATGCGCGCCGAATTGACATAGGCCTCATTGAAGGCGAAGACGGAGTTGTCTTGGGACATCCTGACGCGCTGAACATTCTGGTACGCAACCTGTTGGACAACGCAATCAAGTACACCCCCAGTGGCGGCACGGTTAACGTTTCGGTCAAGCGTTCGGGTGAACACTTTCAATTCACTGCGGAAGACAGCGGGCCCGGTGTACCACCTGATGATCGTGGGCGAATCTTCGACCGTTTCTACAGGGTGTCGGGACAGCAGAGCGGGATAGGGGGCAGTGGTCTGGGTCTTGCAATTGTCAAAACGATTGCAGAGATGCATGCCGCGACCCTCACAGTCGGTCAGTCGGAGACCTTGGGGGGGTTCAAAGTCACCCTGGTCTTCCCCAGGATTGAAGAAAATTCCAGTATGGGCTTCAGCGTCGAGTAGAAGCCCTCCCGATGACCAGTTATCGGCACAAAAAAGCCGGGTTGCCCCGGCTTTTCGCTGTGCATTGCGCCTGAACCTAGTGACCCGACGCGCCAGAGGCACCCAGACCGGTTTCCGAACGCACCTGCTGCGCCTTGTACGCAGCGCGTTCCTTGGCGGCTTGCGGGCTGCGGTCCAGTATCGAGAACAGCCACACGCCGACGAAGCCAATGGTCATCGAGAACAGGGCCGGTGACGAGTACGGGAACCAGGCCGAGCCCTTGGGGTTGCCCAGCGTGGCTTCCCACACGGAGGGCGACACCACGGTCAACACGACCGAGGAGATCAGACCCAGGAATCCACCAATGACGGCACCCTTGGTCGTGCAATCTTTCCACAGCACCGACATGAACAGCACCGGGAAGTTGGCCGACGCAGCAATCGCAAACGCCAGAGACACCATGAAGGCGATGTTCTGTTTCTCGAACGCAATGCCCAGGCCCACGGCCACCACACCCAGTGCCAGCGTGGTCAGGCGCGACACTTTCAGCTCGGAGTCGCTGTCGGCGTTGCCCTTTTTGATCACGGTGGCATAGATGTCGTGTGACACGGCGGAGGCGCCCGACAGCGTCAGACCGGCCACCACGGCCAGAATCGTTGCGAATGCCACGGCCGAGATGAAGCCAAAGAACACGTTGCCGCCTACCGCCTTGGCTACCAGCACTGCGGCCATATTGGCCGAGCCGCCGCCGCCCTTGATCACGCCGGTTGCGATGTTGGCAAACTCGGGGTTGGTCAGCACCAGGGTGATGGCGCCAAAACCGATGATGAAAATCAGCACATAGAAGTAACCGATCCAGGTGGTCGCCCAGAACACGGACTTGCGGGCTTCCTTGGCATCGGGCACGGTGAAGAAACGCATCAGGATGTGCGGCAATCCAGCGGTACCAAACATCAGCGCCATGCCGAAGGAAATGGCGGAGATGGGGTCCTTGATGAAGCCGCCGGGTCCCATGATGGACAGACCGATTTTTGCAGCCTCTTCCGGTGTTTTGCCGGTGTTGGTGGCGATCAAAGACTTGACTTCCACGCCCTTGGCGAACAGCGCCTCGAAGCTGAACCCAAATTGCGCCATCACCATGAAGGCCATGAAGCTCACCCCGGCCAGCAGCAGGCAGGCCTTGATGATCTGCACCCAGGTGGTGGCGGTCATGCCGCCAAACAGCACGTAAATCATCATCAGTGCGCCGACGATGACCACGGCCATCCAGTACTCCAGGCCGAACAGCAACTTGATCAGCGAGCCCGCACCCACCATCTGGGCGATCAGGTAGAACGCCACCACCACCAGCGTACCCGAGGCCGCGAATACGCGGATGGGGGTTTGCTGGAAGCGGTACCCGGCGACGTCGGCAAACGTGAACTTGCCCAGGTTGCGCAGGCGTTCGGCCATCAAAAAGGTGATGACCGGCCAGCCGACCAGGAAGCCGATGGAGTAGATCAGGCCGTCATAGCCCGACGCCATCACGGCCGCGGAAATGCCCAAAAAGGACGCAGCCGACATGTAGTCACCGGCAATGGCCAGGCCATTCTGGAAACCGGTGATGCCGCCACCGCCGGTGTAGAAGTCGGCGGCCGACTTGGTGCGGCCTGCGGCCCACTTGGTGATAAACAGGGTGGCCACCACGAAGGTGCCAAACA
>Ga0208398_101228_pt1 | contig 10856 bp, 9 predicted proteins | sample LakWasMe79_HOW10_2_FD_183905 | JGI IMG/M metagenome (GOLD analysis project Ga0208398, IMG submission 183905) | Freshwater sediment methanotrophic microbial communities from Lake Washington under simulated oxygen tension - Sediment Metagenome... | ecosystem: Environmental > Aquatic > Freshwater >... | reverse complement strand
TCGTGAGGAACGCCATCGTAGACTGTTTGTTGTAAGTAAAGGCGAAGACCAATCCGGCGAGCAACAGAACCGGCGCGATGTATTTGGCATTGACATAAGGCGTCTTGAATTTTCCCCTCGGAATGTCTGGTTTGTTCTGCAAAACCAACACGCCCGCACAAACGAGTACGAAAGCGAATAGGGTTCCTATGCTGCACAAATCGGTGACCATCGTCAAATTGAGGAACAAGGCAGGAACCGCCACCACAAAGCCGGTAACGACGGTAGCATAAGACGGTGTCTTGAATTTTGGGTGTACGCGCGAATACCGTTTGGGCAGCAAGCCATCACGGCTCATGCTCATCCAGATCCTGGGTTGTCCCATCTGAAAAACAAGCAACACGCTGGCCATGGCCACCACGGCACTTACCGCAATGATACCCGACATCCATTTGAGGTTGAGTTTGTCGAACACGAACGCGAGCGGATCGCCCACATTCAAATCGGCGTAATTCACCATTCCGGTCAAGACTAATGCAATCACGACATACAAAATCGTACAGATGATGATGGCCCACATCATGCCACGCGGCAAATCGCGTTGCGGATTTTTGCATTCCTCAGCGGTGGTAGAAATCGCATCAAAACCGATATAGGCAAAAAATACGGCCGAAACGCCTTTCAATACGCCTGAAACGCCATTGGGCGCAAACGGATGCCAGTTCTTCGTATCCACATAAAAAACACCCACGGCAATCACTAATAATATGATACACAGTTTGACCACAACCATTAAATTGCTCGCATTTCTCGATTCTTTCATACCGCGATATACCAAGGCCGTAATGAGTACGATGATAAACAAGGCAGGCAAATCGGCAACAAAATGAAACGAACCGAGCGTAGGCGCAGTAGTCCAGGCGGTATAGGCGCTTTGCAAACCGGCGCTTAGGTTCTCAAACGATTTTCCGCCCTGCATGAGCGCGGTCGCGTCCTTGAATCCGTTTGATGCCGTGAGGTAATCCATCTGCACGTATTGGGGCAAATGCACGCCCATACCCTCGAGCAATCCGGTAAAATAATCGCTCCATGAAATCGCGACGGTGATGTTGCCTATGGCATATTCCATAATCAAAGCCCAGCCAATAATCCAGGCGATGATTTCGCCAAAAGCCACATAAGAATAAGTATAAGCGCTGCCCGAAACCGGAACCATAGAGGCAAACTCGGCATACGCAAAAGCCGCGAAACCGCAAGCCAGCGCGGTAAAGAGAAACAGGAAAATGACAGCTGGGCCACCATCGGCGCTGGCTTTGCCTATCGTACTGAAAATTCCGGCGCCAACAATGGCTGCGATACCAAATGCGGTCAAATCCCTGGTGGTTAAATGCTTGCCGAGCGCGTGATGCCCATCGGCCTCATTTTTTTCCACCTGTTTTAAAATATCCTGGACGGTTTTCTTACGGAACAAATCGTTGAATGCCATAGTCTGGTTGGTTAATTTTGAATGCAAACAAATATATAAAAGGAATCGAAATAATGGTTCGCGTCTAAAAATAACTTTTGGCAATTTTAGGATAGCGATTATTAATTAAAAACTATTTAGACGCTAGCAAAAGAAAGCCTAAATTTGAGGAAGAACTTAGCAATCAATAACAAACATTCTATATGGAAAATCAAAATTCTCAAGGCAAATGCCCGTTCTCAAGCGGATCATTGAGCCAAAGCGCCAACGGCACCACCAACCACGACTGGTGGCCCAAACAATTAAAACTAAACATACTGCGCCAAAACCATCCGGCGTCTAACCCGCTGGGCGAAAATTTCAATTATGCCGAAGCCTTCAAGAGCCTCGACCTTGAAGCGCTAAAGACAGACCTGCATGCACTCATGACCGATTCACAAGATTGGTGGCCCGCAGATTTCGGTCATTACGGTGGCCTGTTCATTAGGATGGCCTGGCACAGCGCCGGAACCTACCGCATTACCGACGGACGCGGTGGCGCAGGAGCCGGACTACAGCGTTTTGCGCCGCTCAACAGCTGGCCCGATAACGTAAGCCTTGACAAGGCGCGCAGGTTGTTGTGGCCCATCAAGCAAAAATACGGCAACAAAATCTCGTGGGCAGACCTCATGATCCTTACCGGAAATGTCGCGCTCGAATCGATGGGATTCAAGACCTTCGGTTTTGCTGGCGGACGCGAAGACGTCTGGGAAGCCGACGAATTTGTATACTGGGGATCTGAACAAACCTGGCTCGGCGGTGATTTGCGTTACGCACACGGATCTGAAGGTGTTGACGGACGCGGCGTACTGGTATCGGACGACGATGCCAATGGCGATGTACATTCGAGAAATCTTGAAAAACCACTCGCAGCCGTACAAATGGGACTCATTTATGTAAACCCTGAAGGCCCGGATGGCAACCCCGACCCCATCCTCGCAGCAAAAGACATCCGCGATACCTTTGCCCGCATGGCCATGAACGATGAGGAAACCGTTGCGCTCATTGCAGGCGGTCACACTTTCGGGAAAACGCACGGCGCATCCACTTCTGACCATGTTGGGAAAGAACCCGAGGCCGAGGGCTTAGAATTGCAGGGCTTTGGTTGGAAAAATAGCTTCGGGTCGGGAAAAGGCCCTGACGCCATCACGAGCGGACTTGAAGTAACCTGGACCAAAACGCCGACACAATGGAGCAATAACTTTTTTGAGAATCTTTTTGGTTTTGAATGGGAACTTTCTAAAAGTCCGGGTGGCGCACAACAATGGGTGGCCAAGAATGCCGAGGCAATCATTCCCGATGCTTTTGGCGGCCCAAACAAACGCCCAACGATGCTCACCACCGATTTGTCTTTGCGCCTCGATCCGGCCTATGAAAAAATATCGCGCCGATTCCTTGAAAATCCTGATGCCTTTGCCGATGCCTTTGCGCGTGCCTGGTTCAAGCTCACGCATCGTGACATGGGGCCGCGCGAGCGTTATTTAGGGCCCGATGTACCACAGGAAGAATTGATCTGGCAAGATCCGGTTCCGGCGGTAAACCACGTCTTGGTTGATGCCAATGACGTGGCGGCGCTCAAAGCTAAAATCCTGGATTCGGGACTGAACGTATCAGAACTGGTGGCTACAGCCTGGGCTTCGGCGGCTACCTTCAGGGGTTCGGACAAACGTGGCGGCGCGAATGGCGCGCGCATTAGATTGGCGCCGCAGAAAGACTGGTCGGTCAATAATCCGGCGCAATTGCGAAAAGTATTGTCACAGTTGGAAAACATTCAAAATGATTTCAATTCGCAGTCGGGCGCGAAGAAAATTTCTATCGCCGATTTGATCGTGCTTGCGGGCAACGCCGGTGTTGAAAAAGCAGCGAAAGCGGCCGGTCATTCTATCAACATTGACTTTGCACCGGGCCGTACCGATGCGTCACAAGAGCAAACCGATGTTGAGTCCTTTCACTATTTAGAACCCATCGCCGACGGTTTTAGAAATTACCTCAAGGCCAAATTGCCGATACCAACCGAAGTGATGCTCGTAGACAAGGCGCAACTGCTCAACCTGTCTGCCCCAGAAATGACGGTTTTGGTGGGCGGATTGCGCGTACTCGGCGCCAATTACGATGGCTCTAAAAACGGCGTTTTCACCGAACGCCCCGGCCAATTGACCAATGATTTCTTTGTCAATCTGCTCGATATGGGTACCGAATGGAAAGCCACCTCAAACGAAAAAGAGCGCTATGAAGGCCGCGACCGCAAAACCGGCGAACTAAAATGGTCGGGCACGCGCGCCGATCTGGTTTTTGGTTCTCATGCCGAACTGCGTGCCATTGCCGAAGTTTATGCCAGTGATGATGCCAAAGGCAAATTTGTCAATGATTTTGCTGCAGCCTGGAACAAAGTGATGAATGCAGACCGATTCGATTTATAATCGGTCGGTAATCTATAAAAAAGCGTCACCGTTGTGTGGCGCTTTTTTTATGGTGAATGTTGAATGATGACCCAAGCGATAGCGAACTGGCGAAGCAATGATAGATGTCTATGCTGGGTATAATGCCTAGCCCGGATGGCAGCGGAAAGCCTTTTGGAGAAAATGCATTTTTTGTTAAAGCGCAAACGCGACCAAGGGAAGCGCTTTGCGTTTTTTTCAAAAAAGCATTTTGAAACAAAAGCTTGCAGCGCACAGCCGGAATTGGCTGCAAATAGCAACAGCCTATCGCCAATAGGCAAATAGAATGTGCGGCCGTTGGAAACTTCGTGGCTTTATGCCTACTTTCGCGGCATCAAAAAAACACATTAAAAACCATACACTTATGTCATTAGTAGGAAAAAAATTCCCCAACATCACCGTAGACGCGATCTCTTTCATGGGAGACAATTTGAAGATCAACGTTTTGGACGAGGCCGTGCAGAACAACAAAAAAGTAATCCTGTTTTGGTACCCGAAAGATTTTACTTTCGTTTGCCCAACCGAGTTGCACGCTTTTCAGGCGGCTTTGCAACAATTTGAAGACCGCAACACCATGGTCATTGGCGCGTCATGCGACACCAACGAGGTACATTTTGCCTGGCTCAACACCCCAAAAAACAACGGTGGGATTGAAGGCGTAACCTACCCGATCCTTGCCGATACGAACAGGAACCTTGCCAACATCCTCGGGATTTTAGATATCGAATCAACCAGCTATAGCGAAGAAACCGATTCGATCATCATTGAAGGTTCTAACGTCACTTTCCGCGCGACTTACCTGATTGACGAAACCGGAAAAATCTTCCACGAAAGCGTAAACGACATGCCACTCGGCAGAAACGTAAACGAATTCCTAAGGATGATCGATGCTTACACGCACATCCAGACCAAAGGCGAAGTTTGTCCTGCAAACTGGGAAGCCGGGAAAGAGGCGATGACCGCCGATAGGAACAGTACTGCTAGTTATTTGTCAGCTAATTAATTAGAAACGCTTCGCTACAGACACGCTTTGCTACAGACACGCCTACGGCTTTAGACAGTTGATGTCTATAGCGAAGCGTGTCTAAAGCCCGCAGGGCGTGTCTAACGGCGCAGCCGTGTCCAAAAATCTAAAACCATGCTCATCGAATTAACCGAAGACACCCTTCAAAATATCATCTCGACCCACGAAAAAGTGGTCGTGCAATATTCGGCCTCGTGGTGCGGCAACTGCCGGATCATGAAACCGAAGTTCAAAAAACTCGCTTCAGAAAATGAAAACGTTGCGTTTGTTTTGGTCGATGCCGAACTTTCGCCCGAATCGCGCAAGTTGGCCAATGTTTCAAACCTGCCCACTTTTGCGACCTTCGTGAATGGCGTGCTCAAAGGCGAGACACAAACCAACAAAGCCGAAGTTTTAATCGAACTTGTGACCGAAATAATCTAGACACGCTGCGCTTTAGACACGCTGCGCTACGGACACGCCTGCGGCTTAAGACAGTTGTTGTCTAGAGCGTAGCGTGTCTAGAGCCCGCAGGGCGTGTCCAAAGGCGCAGCCGCGTCCAAAAATCTAAACAATGAAACTCCCAATAATCAAACACCTCACCCAATTCATAGAAGACAATGACGCCGATTATTTGATCGAAACCATAGAAGTGCTCGAGGCGCTCACCGAAGTGCCGTCGCTAAAAGACGAAGAACTCGATGTGATCGGTGAACTCATCTCAAACCTTTACGGTGCGCTCGAAGTGAACAAGATGGTCAAGGCCGGAACCGATAAAAAGGAAGCGCTCAATGCTTTCATGCAACGGGTTTTGGGTTCGATAGACAAGTAGAAGAGAGAAAAGAGAAGAGAGAAGAGAGAAAAGAAGAAAGACCGCGTTGCTGAAAGACCGCCGCGCTGCAAGAGGAAAGATATTGGGGTAAGAAAAAATTTTTGCCAATGTCTTTCTTCTTGTTTCTTTCAGCAACGCGGTCTTTCTTCTTTTTTCTATATTGCGCCAAATTTAAATCCATGAAACCATTCTTTGCCTTTTTGTTTTTGTCAATTTGCAGCACGGCTTTCAGTCAGGACACCATTGTTAGCTTTCGCGGCAAGCGTTTTCCTTCACAGATTGTAGACAAAGCCGGCGACAGCATTCACTATAAACGCACCGATTATATAGAAAGCAAAACCTACTCGATTGCCAAAAATGCGGTACTCGAAATCAAGTACGGCAACGGCACGACCGAGAGTTTTTTTACCGAGGCCGAAAAATCGCGATCGATCGACGAACTCAAAAAGCACATCACCGACATGATTGATGCCTACGGTTATGAGGAAGATTCCGACCGCCAAAAATACAAAGCCACTTTTGAGGGCGATTACCTTAGGATGGCCATTATGGTCGGCGAAAAGGTAAAGAGCAAAGGCTTCTTGTTCGATTTTGGCAATGTGTTTCAGTTTCATCCGGTTTCGGAGCGCAACAAAACCGATGCCTACATCAACATCTGGATTGCCTTTCTTGACAATCCCAAAAAGATGAAATGGGCCAAGCAAAAACTCATCATGAAAGTAAAGGGTCATGCCCAGGCACATGACATCAACCGCTCGCTGCAATATCTTAACCGATTGCTGCGCGACCAAAAAATGGTTGTAAAATAATATTTTGGGCGTTGCCTTTGGCCGCGCTGTCCGCTACGTCTTTTGCTCCTAAAGTCGCAAAAGGACACCGCTTCCATCGCTAACGCGGGCATCCGTCATTTATCAAACTATCAATTGCCAATTGTGATTTATTTCATACTTTTGACGCTTAACAAAAAAAAGCCATGTCAACTGTAATCTTAGCTGGAAATCCGGTACACACCAACGGCGAATTGCCAAAAATCAATACCAAAGCACTTCCTTTTTCACTCGTAAGGAACGACCTCACGACCGCGACGCTCGAAGATTTCAAGGGAAGCAAGCTTGTCCTGAACATTTTCCCGAGCATCGATACGAGCACCTGCGCCACTTCGGTACGCAAATTTAACGAACAGGCCGCAAGCCTTGAGAACACCAAGGTACTTTGCATTGCGCGCGATTTGCCGTTTGCCATGAAACGCTTCTGCGGTGTTGAAGGCATCGAAAACGCGATTTGTCTTTCCGATTTTCGCGATGGCAGTTTTGGCAAGGATTACGGGCTCGAAATGACCGATGGGATTTTCGCGGGTTTGCATTCGCGCGTGGTCATTGTCATTGATGAAAACGGTACCATCAAACATACCGAGCAGGTAGCAAACATTAGTGATGAACCCAATTACGAAGCGGCTTTGGCTGCCTTATAAGCACCCAAATGGAATTCGAAAAAGACAATACCTTCTTCACCGGACGATTAAAAAGCATGGGATTTGCGCTCAAGGGCGCGATAAAACTCCTCACCACCGAGCACAGCGTGATGGTACAGGCCTCGATTGGCGTGCTCATGGTCATCGCCGGATTTTATTTTGGCATCTCAATGACCGAATGGATGCTGCAGACGCTCGCCATAGGACTCGTACTCGCCGTTGAGGGCCTCAATACCGCCGTAGAGAAAATCGCCGATTTTGTGCATCCCGATTTCCACAAAAAAATCGGCTTCATTAAAGACATCGCGGCAGGTGCCGTTTTTTTCGCTGCAATGACCGCCATTGCTATCGGGCTGATGATTTACATCCCCAAATTTTTATAATCCACAATCCGATTTTTTCCCTATTTTTATAGCAATTATTTCAATTCAGGATGGCAAAAACGACAAAGGATACTTCAGATAAAACAGCGGCTTCGGCAAAAAAATCATTCAAAATTACACGACAGCACAAAATGCTGCTCGGCGCACTGTTTATCTTGTTTGCCATTGCGCTGCTCGTGGCCTTTATTTCCTTTTTTATCTACGGACATCAAGACCAAAGCGCCCTTACCACTTTAGACCGCTCCGAAAAAGTGCACAATTGGCTCGGGAAATTCGGGGCCATACTCGCCGATTTCTTTGTCTATAAAGGATTTGGTGCGGCTTCGTTTCTATTTGTCAAGCTGTTTTTCCTGACCGGTTCTTTCCTCGCGCTCGACATTTCGCTCAGGAAACTCAAGAACATCTGGTTTTGGGATTTGTTTGCGATGGTACTCATCTCTGTCTTATTTGGCTTTTTCGCCACCTCATTGCCAGAACTCGGCGGCGTAATCGGTTATGAGATGAACCAGTTCTCGCAAGATTACATTGGAAAGACCGGAACGATGCTCGTGCTTGTTTTTGGCATCATCACCTACCTGATTTTCAAGATCAAGGTTTCGCCCGATACCGTCAAGTCGTTTTTTGAAAAGAGCAAGAATGAGATTGATGAGAGCCTGGCGACCATCAAAAATGCAGTTACGCCGACTGAAACCGCTTATAATCTCGAAGAATTCGCCGTAAAACCGGAAGCTGAAGAAGAAGCCATCCCAGAGCCCGAACTCAAGCCGGTTTCGCAATTCGAAATCAACAAGCAAGATTTAAAACCGACGATTGAACATCCGTCGGAAATTCACCTGCATACCGAAAAGCCGATTGAAGAAAAACCGTTTGAAGAAAAGCCGGCTACAATAGCGCCGATCCAACCGCAAATCATCCATACCAACGATGAAGCGTTTACGATAGAAAAAGCGCCCGAGGAAGATATTGTAGAAGAAAACCTCGCGGCAAAACTCGTCGCCGATTTTGGCTTGTTCGACCCTACTTTAGAACTTTCCAACTATAAATTCCCAACCTTAGATTTGCTCAAGGAATATTCGAGCGGCGGTATCACGATTAACCAGGCCGAACTCGAAGAAAACAAGAACAACATCGTTGAGACTTTGCGCAATTACAAGATTGAGATTGCGCAGATCAAGGCTACCGTTGGCCCATCGGTGACGCTGTATGAAATTGTTCCCGAAGCGGGAATTCGCATCTCGAAGATCAAGAGCCTTGAAGATGATATTGCATTGTCGCTTTCGGCTTTGGGTATCAGGATCATTGCGCCGATTCCGGGAAAGGGTACGATTGGTATTGAGGTTCCGAACAAGAACCCAACGATGGTTTCGATGAAAAGCGTGATCGGTTCGGCCAAATTCCAGGAAGCCGAGATGGAACTTCCAATCGCACTCGGTAAAACGATTTCTAACGAGACCTTTGTAGTTGACCTCGCCAAGATGCCGCACTTGCTCATGGCCGGTGCAACCGGACAGGGAAAATCGGTTGGGCTCAATGCGGTATTGACTTCGTTGCTTTATAAAAAGCATCCGGCCGAAGTGAAATTCGTTCTTGTCGATCCGAAGAAAGTCGAGCTGACTTTGTTCAACAAAATAGAGCGCCATTATCTCGCGAAGCTACCAGATTCAGGCGATGCGATCATTACCGACAACACCAAGGTTATCAATACGCTCAATTCGCTTTGCGTGGAGATGGACAACCGCTATTCGCTTTTAAAGGATGCGATGGTGCGCAACATCAAGGAATACAACGACAAATTCAAATCAAGGAAACTCAACCCCGAGAACGGCCACCGCTTTTTGCCTTATATTGTTTTGGTGGTCGACGAGTTTGCCGATCTGATCATGACCGCAGGAAAAGAGGTAGAAACCCCGATTGCGCGTCTGGCCCAACTCGCACGTGCAATTGGCATCCATTTGATTATTGCTACGCAGCGTCCGTCGGTGAACGTAATTACGGGTATTATTAAGGCGAATTTCCCGGCGAGGATTGCTTTTCGTGTGACCTCGAAAATAGATTCGCGTACCATTCTAGATACGCAAGGCGCCGACCAGCTTATTGGGCGCGGTGATTTGTTGTACACGAATGGCAATGATATTGTTCGCGTGCAATGTGCCTTCGTAGATACGCCTGAGGTTGAGAAGATTACCGAATTCATTGGTTCGCAGAAGGCTTATGCCGATGCGTATCTGCTTCCCGAATACGTAGGCGATGGCGATAGTGGCATCAATCTTGATATGGACATTTCTGAGAGAGATGCGCTATTTCGGGAGGCTGCAGAAATCATCGTGACCGCACAACAAGGTTCTGCATCGTTGTTGCAACGCAAGCTCAAATTGGGTTACAACCGTGCCGGAAGGCTGATTGACCAGCTTGAAGCTGCAGGAATCGTCGGCCCATTTGAAGGAAGCAAAGCCAGAAATGTAAACATTACCGATTTAAGCGCATTGGATCAGTTTTTTAACAATGAACAAAACTAATTAAAATGAAAAAGTTCGTCCAAATCGCATGCCTACTACTATTCACTTTTGCTGTCCAGGCCCAGGACAAGAAAGCCAAAGACCTGCTCGACCAGGTAACGGCAAAAGTGAGAAGCTATAACAACATCGTCATCGACTTCAAGTATGCCCTGAACAATACCAAGGAAAACATCAATCAGGAAAGCAAAGGCAACGTAACCATCCAGGGCAATATGTATGTGCTCAACCTCATGGGCGTTACCAAAATGTTTGATGGCAAGAAAATCTACACGATCAATCCTGAAGATGAGGAAATTTCGATATCCAAATTTAATGAGAAGGATGACAACGCCATTTCGCCTTCAAAGATGCTGACGTTCTTCAACAACGGTTACAAATTCATGTGGGATATCGTGCAAAATGTAAAAGGCCGCCAGATCCAATACATCAAATTAACGCCTACGAGCGCCAAAGACCAACGCAAGGAAATCTTGCTCGGCATTGATACCCAGACCAAAAATATCTACAATTTGATTGAGGTGGGCAAAAACGGTACGAAAACCACGCTCACTGTTAATTCTTTTAAAACCAACCAGCCATTATCGAAAAATCAGTTTACCTTTGACGCGAGTAAATACCCAAAATACTACATCAATAAGCTAGATTAATTTTTGAAGTGAAAATCCTCGACAGATATCTTTTAAAAAGTTTCCTGGGTACATTTGCCTCGGTATTTGTCATCCTCTTCTTT
>Ga0208398_101227_pt1 | contig 10866 bp, 7 predicted proteins | sample LakWasMe79_HOW10_2_FD_183905 | JGI IMG/M metagenome (GOLD analysis project Ga0208398, IMG submission 183905) | Freshwater sediment methanotrophic microbial communities from Lake Washington under simulated oxygen tension - Sediment Metagenome... | ecosystem: Environmental > Aquatic > Freshwater >... | reverse complement strand
AGTAATTTTTTAATGGCCCGCTTGTACAACAAAATAAAAGACAAAAAAACAGCCACAACATACGCCCGAAAGACCAAAGCCATCATTACCGCAATGGGCTGGGATTCCAAAGAAATTGACCAGTTTTATGTGGAATTAGGGATAAAATAACACCAAAAAAATCCAATTCTATTATTATCTCATTGAGCTCAAGGTTATTAAGTTTTACTTGAATCCTTTCTCACAAAGACGCAAGGCCACAAAGTTCAGACCAGATTTCTTTGCGCCTTTGCGAGATTTATTTTTAGAAAAGGCTAACAAGAAATCCTTAGCTTAATGATTATCTTAACTAAAAAAAGCCTGCCGGAAATTAATCGTAAGCAGGCTTCATTATCGAAATAATTGAATTAGTAAGCACCTTTATTTCTAATTTTTATTTTTCAATCTGTCTGTCAGTTCCCTGCGGTACGTAATCCCGATTGGCAGTTTTTCATCTTTAATAGTAACAAAATCCTTTTCCATGGCATCGATTTTATCCAATGCGACGATATAGGATTTATGGATGCGCATAAAGCTTTTTTCGGGAAGGCATTTCTCAAATTCGCTGGTAGTTATGGAGGCGAGATAGATCTTTTTCAAAGTGTATAATTTCACATAATTGCCAAAACTTTGGGCAAATAAAAGCTGATCGAGCTCGATGTCTATAAAATAACCGTCCACTTTTACACTTACCGAATTGACAACTTCCTGTTCTTGTTTTACTATGTTTTCGGAGGCAAGAAAACGATCAATTGCCTTCAAAAATCGAGGAAAATAAATAGGTTTCAGTAAATAGTCAATTACGCCGTAATCATAGCTTTCGAGGGCAAATTCAGAATAGGCTGTGGTCAAAATGGTCTTGGGATGATTCGGAATAATTTTCAGTAGTTCCATTCCTGAAATCTCAGGCATATTAATATCCAGAAACATCAAATCGACTTTGTTTTCCCGAAGATAATCCATCGCTTCGATGCCATTGTAGCCTTGAAAAACCAACTCCAATTGTGGATTCTGTCTGATATAATTCGCCAAAACATAATGTGCTGCCGGCTCATCATCAACAATAATGCACTTTTTGAGTTCTTTCATTATACAAACTTTTTGAGTTGCAGTTTCAAATCTACAATATAGGTATTTTTGTCGTCTTGAATATCTAATTTATAGTCTTTTCCGTAAATTAAATTCAACCGTTCAATAGTATTTTTTAGTCCGATTTTAGTCGAAATCACATCTGTTTTCTTCGGAATTGAATTCACAACATGCAGATGAAGTAAGCCATTTTCAACTGTAATAATAATTCGGACAAAACATTTTTCAATCGCACAGGTTCCGTGTTTGAAAGCATTTTCTATAAAGGCAATTAACAGCATCGGGGATACTTTATAGGCATTTTCATTGTCAATTTTGCAGTCATACGTAATATCACAACGGTAGCCAACGCGTTCTTTTTCAAGTTGGACGTAACTGTTTATAAAATCAAGTTCATCTTCCAGCGAAACGCATTGCTTGCTGTTGCTTTCGAGCTGATAGCGCATTAACTGAGAGACTTTCATAATCAAATCGGAAGTTCTTTCGGGAAATTCCAAACTGATTCCGTAAAGCGTATTGAAGGTGTTGAATAAAAAGTGAGGATTCAGCTGTCCTTTGAGTGCATTCAGCTGCATTTGATTAAACAGTAAGGTTTCGTCCGTCTGTTTTTTATGAATTCGGTAAAATTTAAAAACAATTATCGGACTCAAAATACAAACCAAAGTTCCCAAAACACTGGCCAGTTGATACACATAACTTCTTTGATGCGAGTTTTGGTACAAATTAAATTTACTATAAAAATCCAGCGAAGTTATTTCGAATAAAAGTATCGAGAACACCAGTACTCCCAATAGGGTTAAACCAATGTATGTCAATGGTCTTTGTTTCTTAAACAGTATCGGCAGTATGAAAAAACGGTTAAATTGGGCATGCATGTACAAAATCATATAGAACAAAATACCCATCAAAATGGAAGCTATGGAACTGAACAGCATCCAATCATTTTTTAATGTATAAACGGTAAATGAAAAACCAACAACGGCAATTTCCTGCCACCATTTGTTGTCCATCATATTGTCAAACTTTTTATTCATTTCCAACACTTAATAATCTGCAAATTAACCATAAATATTTCGTTTTTATTCCCAATAAATGATGAATTGAATTGGTCATTTATAACCGCATTACATCATTTAAGAAGGCTTTTTTTCGGGCAGGAGAAATAATTTTGTTCCGATAATTATATTTTGAGTTTTATGTATTTTAAAAAAATTATTTTATTGCTTTTTGTGATTTTTGCGGCTACGGGGTATTCACAGACCTTGTCTTTGAAAGAAGCCATAAAAACAGGTCTTGAAAACTATGGTTCGATCAAGGCAAAAAACAGCTACAGCAAGGCTTCGCAGGAAACATTTAAACAATCCAAACGCGATTATCTCCCTAATCTGAACCTGTCTGCACAGCAGGATTACGGAACCATCAACGGGCAGAACGGAGCTTTGTACGGATTTAACGGTTTGGGAACGGCTTCTTCCGGGCCGGCACTTCCGGAGCAAAATTGGAATTCGGCTTTTGGTGCTTTGTATCTGGTGAATATGAACTGGGATTTTTTCACTTTCGGGAAAGCGCAGGAAAAAATCAATCTGGCAAAAGCCGATGTTCAGGTCAAAGAAAAAGATCTTAATCAGGAAAAATTCCAGCAGGAAATCAGAATTTCATCGGCTTATTTAAATTTATTGGCGAGCCAAAGATTATTGATTTCACAGCAAAAGAATTTAAGCCGCGCCGAAGTTTTCAAAAAGACCGCTGTAGCCCGCGTGAAAAACGGATTATTGGCCGGAGTAGATTCTACATTAGCGACAGCTGAAGTTTCGAAAGCTAAAATCGCTTTGAATCTGGCTCGGAATTTCGTCAAAGAGCAAAACAATAAACTGGTCGATTTGATGGGTGTTGCCCCACAGGATTTTATTACCGATACGCTTTTTGTGAATCAGATTCCGAAGCAATTGGCTTTCGCCGAAAAAGTACCAGACAGCCTGCATCCTTTATTGCAACTGTATAAAACAAAAACCGATTACAGCAATCAGCAGACCAAATTATACAAACGATTTTATTACCCAACCATGAGTGCCTTTGGTGTGATGCAGACTCGGGCATCTGGATTTAATACCGGCTACGCTATCGATCAGACTGCTTTTACCCGAAACTACTGGGACGGTGTAAATCCGGATCGTTCCAATTATTTGGTTGGAATCGGAATCAGCTGGAATCTGACCACTCCATTCCGAATGAGCAAACAGGTACAGGCACAAAAATATGTTACCGAAGCTTTGCAAGAAGAATACAATCAGGCGGACAGGGAACTGAAATCACAGCTGAATTTTGCCAATGATAAAATTAAAATCACTCTGGAAAATTATGCCGAAGCACCTATTCAGGTCAACGCCGCACAACGCGCTTATGTGCAAAAATCAACCTTATACAAAAACGGACTGACCGATCTGACCGATTTGACACAAACCATGTTTACGCTAAACCGTGCCGAAATTGACCGTGATATTGTCAACAATAATGTTTGGCAGTCGTTCTTGCTGAAAGTGGCAGCGACAGGCAATTTTGACTTATTTATAAATGAATTTTAATTAAAAATCAGATGAATTTAATACGTTTTGCACTCCGCAAACCCATCTCTATATTGGTATTGGTGGCCGGTTTATTTTTCTTCGGAATTGGTGCCATCAAAGACATCAAGGTAGATATTCTTCCGAAAATGAATCTGCCGGTAATTTATATCGCGCATCCTTTTGGTGGATATACTCCAGACCAGATGGAGGCTTATTTTGGTAAAAATTACGTAAATATTTTACCTTTTGCCAATGGTATAAAATCGGTTGAAACCAAGAACATTCAGGGGTTAATGATTATGAAATTAACCTATTATGAAAATACGAATATGGCGCAGGCCGCTGCCGAACTGGGTGCATTATCCAACAGAATTCAGGCGGCATTTCCTCCGGGGACACAGCCTCCGTTTATCATCCGTTTTGATGCTTCGTCATTGCCGATCGGGCAGTTGGTTTTGAGCAGTAAAATACGTTCCAATAATGAACTGCAGGATTTGGCCAACGTCTATGTTCGTGCTTCGTTTACCTCGATTCCGGGATTATTATCGCCGGCACCTTTTGGCGGGAGCCCAAGAACAGTCGAGGTGAATGTCGATCCCGATTTACTTCGTTCGCACAATATGACACCCGATCAGATTGTGGAAGCCATTCGTGTAAACAACCAAACAGCACCTTCAGGAAATGTCAGAATCGGCGATATCAACTACATTTCGCCAACCAACAATACCATTAAGGATATTAAGGATTTTGAGCAGATTCCGTTGTTTAAAGGCGGTGTTCAAAATTTAAAATTAGGCGATGTTGCCACTGTAAAAGACGGTGCTGATATTACCAACGGTTATGCTTTGGTCAACGGAAAACGTTCGGTTTATATCAGTATTGCCAAAGCGGGAGACGCTTCGACCTGGGATGTGGTTCAGAAATTAAAAGCAGAATTGCCTAAAATTCAGAGCACACTTCCTGAAGACGTTAAATTATCATACGAATTTGACCAGTCGGTTTATGTAATCAATTCGGTTAAAAGTTTGATTACCGAAGGAATTATTGGAGCGGTTTTAACTGGATTAATGGTGTTGCTTTTCCTTGGCGACCGCCGTGCCGCTTTGATTGTAATTCTGACGATTCCGATTTCGATTATCTCGGGAGTTTTGTTCTTGAAATTATTCGGGCAGACCATCAACTTAATGTCGTTGAGCGGACTGGCTTTGGCTATTGGAATTTTGGTAGATGAAAGTACCGTAACGATTGAAAATATCCATCAGCATCTCGATATGGGAAAACCCAAGGCGCTCGCTATTTGGGATGCCTGTAAGGAAATTGCGTTGCCAAAATTATTGATTTTGCTCTGTATTTTGGCGGTTTTTGCACCGGCATTTACAATGGTTGGAATTCCGGGAGCCTTGTTTTTGCCGTTGGCATTAGCTATTGGATTCTCGATGGTCATTTCGTTTTTATTGTCTCAGACATTTGTTCCTGTCATGGCGAACTGGCTGATGAAAGACCACCCAAAATACGAACACACACCAAATATTACTGATGATGAAGCCGAATTTAACGCCTGCGGATTAACACCTGAATCCGAGAAACAACTAATCACTCAGAAAAAAGATTATGTTGAAAGAACAGATACTGACGGCAACGGAAAAATCAGCGCTTTCGAGCGTTTCAGAATCCGTTTTATGCGAACATTGGAACGAATGTTTCCTTACAAAAAAGCAGCAGCTTTAACGTATCTGATTGTCGTTACTGTCCTTGCTGTTCTATTTATTTCGTTTATTGGAAAAGATGTTTTCCCTAAAGTAAATTCAAGCCAGTTTCAGCTGCGACTGCGCGCTCCCGACGGAACCCGTTTGGAACGCACCGAGGAAAAAACCATTTTGGTATTGAAAGAATTGAAGAAAATGGTAGGCAGTGAGCACATCGGAATATCTTCTGTTTATGTAGGTCAGCACCCGTCGTTGTTTTCGATTAACCCGATTTACCTGTTCATGGCGGGCTCTCACGAAGCTGTTTTCCAAGTGAGTCTGAAAGATTACGAAACTGATATGGATGAATTTAAAGACGAATTCAGAGCGAGAATCAAAAAGATTCTTCCTGACGTAAAAATGACTTTCGAACCTATCGAATTAACCGATAAAGTTTTGAGTCAGGGCTCTCCTACTCCAATCGAAATCCGAATTGCAGGAAAAGACAAAAAGCGAAATGAAACCTATGCGAATCAAATTATAGAGAAACTGAATAAATTCCCTTATTTCCGAGATGTGCAGATTGGCCAGCCAATTCATTATCCGGCGATGAATATTGATATCGACAGAACGCGAGCAGCCGAATTGGGTGTGGATATGAATGATATTTCGCGTTCGCTGATTGCTTCGACCTCATCATCGAGATACACCGAAAAAAATACGTGGATTGATGAAAAATCAGGTTTATCAGTAAACGTTCAGGTTCAGGTGCCGCTGAATCAAATGAAAAGCAAAACTGATATTGGAGAAATTCCAGTATTGAAAAACTCACTTCGTCCCGTTTTGAGCGACGTTGCCAAAATTACACCCGGCTTTGTTAGCGGTGAAAATGACAATTTAGGGGCCATGCCATACATTACTGTTACAGCAAACATCAACAAAACAGATTTAGGGACGGCGACAAAAGATGTGGATTCGACAATCAGTTCATTGGGCGAATTACCACGTGGTTTATTCATCACGCCTATTGGAATGAGTAAAGTATTGAGCGAAACATTAAGCAGTTTACAGGTAGGATTATTAGTTGCCGTCTTTGTAATCTTCTTAATGTTGGCCGCTAATTTTCAGTCGTTCAAGGTTTCGCTAGTGATTCTAGCGACGGTTCCGGCGGTGGTTTTAGGATCGTTGTTAATGCTGACGATTACAGGTTCAACGCTGAATTTACAATCGTATATGGGAATTATCATGTCGGTTGGGGTTTCGATTGCCAATGCGGTTTTATTGGTGACCAATGCCGAACAATTGCGAAAAATAAACGGCAATGCACTAGAGTCGGCTCGTGAAGCGGCGGCGCTTCGTCTGCGTCCGATTATCATGACTTCGGTGGCGATGATTGCTGGAATGTTACCGATGGCGATTGGTCACGGCGAAGGAGGCGATCAGGTTTCACCATTGGGAAGAGCCGTTATTGGCGGACTGTTATTCTCCACCTTTGCGGTATTATTAATATTGCCGTTGATTTTTGCCTGGGCACAGGAACATACCACAACACAATCCGTTTCTTTGGATCCCGAAGACGAAGAAAGCATCCATTATATCTCATCATTAAAATCTGACCATGAAAAAAAATAATATATCCCTATCGAGTGCGCTATTCTTCATAGCAGTATTTTTCCTAAACAGCTGTAATTCCAAGAAAGAAGAAACTCCTACTGTTACAGAAATTGAACCTAAAACAGAAACCTTTTTGCTGCAGAAAGAAAAACTAACCACCGAACTGCGTTTACCAGCCGAATTAACTGGTTTTCAGCAGGTGGATTTGTATGCCAAAGTGAGCAGTTTTGTCAAAGTTTTGAAAGTAGATATTGGAACAGAAGTTAAAAAAGGCCAGCTTCTGATTGTTTTAGAAGCACCGGAAATCAGTTCGCAGCTGGCTGCCGCCGAATCGAGACTGAAATCGATGGAAGCGATTTATGCCACCAGCAAAAGCACTTACAACCGTTTGTATGAAACAAGCAAAGTAGAAGGTACGATTTCCAAAAACGATCTGGAAATGGCTAGCGGAAAGAAAAACTCGGATTATGCGCAATATCAGGCGGCAATTGCGGCGCACAAAGAAGTTTCAATTATGAGAGGTTATTTAGAAATCCGCGCCCCTTTTGACGGTGTTGTAGCGGCTAGAAACGTGAATTTAGGAACCTTCGTTGGTCCTGCCGGAAAAGGTTCCGATTTACCATTATTGACGATTCAGCAGCAGGACAAACTGCGTCTGGCGGTTTCTATTCCGGAACTGTACACGGGTTATCTGCACCAAGGCGACGAAATGAGTTTTAATGTAAAATCCCTGCCGGATACTTTCAAAGCCAAGATTCAGAGAATGTCGGGCGCATTGGACTTGAAACTGCGCTCCGAGCGTGTAGAAATGGATGTTCACAACACCAAAGGCAATTTACTGCCTGGAATGGTAGCCGAAGTACTGTTGCCACTTAACGCAAAAGACAGCACATTTGTAATTCCAAAATCGGCATTGGTGAATGCTGCGGAAGGAACTTTTGTAATTAAAGTTGTAAATCATAAAGCCACCAGAATTGATGTCAAAAAAGGAAGAGAAATCGATGATAAAATTGAAATATTCGGTGATTTGAATTCAAAAGACAAACTAATAAAAATCGCCAGCGAAGAAATTAAAGACGGTGATGATATAAAGGAATAGTTTTTTTATTAGTTAATTTGGGGGAAGTGCTGTAAGACTAAGGTTTTGCAGCATTTTTTTTTAGTGATATTTATTTTTCACCCCCGCTGGCAGTAGTGTCCCGTTCTTGAACACTAAGTATAAACATCATTTTAAACAATACAAAATATAATAGTAAAATCAAGTAACAATTGTAAGGATAACTTAGATAAAATGACATTTTAGAATAGTCTTGCTAGGATTGTGCGCACGAGCGGGACGCTAGTGCCAGCACTGATGACAATTGGCAAAAAAAATTATGAAAAACTAAATTTCTCGCTTAGCCCCGATGGAAGTAGAAATCCTTGTGAGCCGTCTCGTCCCAAAAGACGAGAGGCTCAGAGGATTATAATGGACAGCGGGACTGAATTTCTTATAAAAATGGATTTTATACTCCTAAAAAAAACAAAATTAATTTTGTTAATTATCACAATATTAAATAATTAACAAAAAACTCAGTATCTTTATGAGTGTAGAAACAACTTCACTTATAATCAAAAAATATATGGAAACTACAAATGTAAAAGCTTACGGAACGTCATCGGCTGATGCACCTTTGACAGAAATGAATATCCAGCGCAGAACCACCACTGCAAAAGATATTGAAATTAATATTTTGTATTGCGGTGTCTGCCACTCTGATTTGCACACCGCCAGAAACGACTGGGGATTTACAACTTATCCGACCGTTGTTGGCCACGAAATTGTCGGGAAAGTGACCAAAGTAGGAAGCGAAGTTACTAAACTAAAAGTGGGGGATTTTGCCGCTGTAGGCTGTTTGGTTGGTTCTTGCCAAACCTGCGATAACTGCAAACACGATCTCGAACAATATTGTTCTAATGGCTGGATTGGAACGTACAACAGTCCGGACAAATATTTGGGAGGAATGACATTAGGAGGATACTCTGAAAAAATTGTGGTGGAGGAACATTTTGTCCTGAAAGTGCCTGCTAATCTTGATTTAGCTGCTACTGCTCCATTATTGTGTGCGGGAATTACAACCTGGTCACCGCTTCGCCACTGGAAAGTAGGGAAAGAAAGCAAAGTAGCCGTTGTAGGATTGGGAGGATTGGGACACATGGCTATAAAACTGGCCAAAGGTCTTGGTGCCGAAGTTACCCTTTTTTCCAGAACTCCAGGCAAAGAAAAAGATGCTTTAGAACTTGGAGCAGATTCAGTGATTATTTCGACTGAGGAAAGCCAAATGGGAGCTGTCAGCGGAAAATTTGATTTGATTATCGATACCGTTCCTTACATTCATGACATCAATCCTTATATTGGAACTTTGAATACCAACGGAACTTTGGTCATTGTGGGTTACTTAGGTGGATTGGAGCCGTTTCTAAACACTGTTCCGCTTATAATGGGACGAAAATCGGTGGCAGGTTCCTTGATTGGCGGTATTGCCGAAACTCAGGAAATGCTTGATTTTTGCGGTGAACACAATATTGTCTCCGAAATTGAATTGATCAAAATGCAGGAAATCAACGAGGCATACGAAAGAATGCTGAAAAGCGATGTTCGTTACCGTTTTGTGATTGATATGGCTTCGCTTAAATAAGTTGCTGAGATACTAAGTTGCTAAGTTTCTAAGAGTCTTAGCAACTTTAAAAAACTTTACTCAATTACTTCATAGGTGTTTACTGGAACCGATTTGTTTTTCAAAACGTATTCACCATTCAGTTCACACTTGAAAGATTCTTTTGCAACATTAAAAACAGCTTCCGAAATAAGTATTTGACCGGGTTTGGCGACACTTTGCAACCTTTGTGCCGTATTTACGGCATCGCCGATAACGGTATAATCAAACCGCTTTAATGATGCTGAACCAATGTTACCGGAAACCATTTCGCCTGAGTTAATACCCATCGAAATTTCGGGTTTGTATTTTTTATCACCAATAGCTATTTCTTCACTGTTTTTGATTTGATTTTTTAGAGCAAGTCCGGCATCGATGGCTCTGTCCAGATGATAATCTCCCCTGAAAACAGCCATAACCGCATCGCCCATGAATTTGTCGACATGTCCTTCCTGAGCAATAATTTCTTTTACGATTGTATCAAATAATCCGTTAAGCAGATTCACTACTGTATTTGCCGGAAATTGCTCTGTAATTGTAGTAAAACCGCATACATCAATAAAAAGTACTGTTGCTTCCAGCATTTCATTTTTTAGAAGACTGCTCTCAAACTCTTTATTGGTCATAAAATTAATCACATTTTCATCAACATACATTTTGAGAATGTTATTCTCTTTTATGGCTTTTATGGTTTCCTGCAATTGTTTGACATGCAAAATGGTTTTCTCCATCGTTAAATCCAGATCATCAAAATCTACGGGTTTGCACACAAAATCAAATGCTCCTCTATTCATGGCAGTTCGTATGTTATGCATATCTCCATAGGCAGAAACCATAACTGCTTTCAGCATCGGATTGGCATCGGGCAATTTGCTTAACAAAGTCAATCCGTCCATTATCGGCATGTTAATATCACTCAGAATGATATCCAAGTCCGGATGTTCCAAAACTTTCTGCAAAGCCTCTTCCCCATTCTGGGCAAAAATGAATTCGTACACATTTTCCCGAATCTTTTTTCTGAACTTTTGCTTCACCAGAATCTCTAAATCTGCTTCGTCATCAACTACAAGTATCTTAGCCATTGTTCATGATTTTTTTTAGTTTTTCTTTTAATACATTAAAATCCAATGGCTTTGTCAAAAAATCATTTGCTCCATTTTCCATTGCCTGTCTGTAATTTTCTTCGTCTCCATAGGCGGT
>Ga0208398_101226_pt1 | contig 10868 bp, 13 predicted proteins | sample LakWasMe79_HOW10_2_FD_183905 | JGI IMG/M metagenome (GOLD analysis project Ga0208398, IMG submission 183905) | Freshwater sediment methanotrophic microbial communities from Lake Washington under simulated oxygen tension - Sediment Metagenome... | ecosystem: Environmental > Aquatic > Freshwater >... | reverse complement strand
GCCACAAAGTCGTGCCAGACCTCGCCGGCCCCGGCCTCCACGATGAAGGCCTTGGCGGTCTCACCCACCAGACGCCGCCCCTTTACCTCGACCTTGAGGACCACCGGCTTCACATCGCCGGTCAACACAATATTGCTGCCGCCGCCCAGCACAAATTTGGGCTCTGCGCCAAATGCTGGATCGGCCAGCACCGCCAGCACATCGGCCGCATCGGCGATGCGCACCAGCGTCTGCGCCTTGGCGACGATGCGGAAGGTGTTAAAGGGCTGGAGTGGGACGTTTTTCTCGACTAACATGATGGGATTGTCGCATCCGGGTCCTGCGGCCCTCCTAACCAGCCTTCAAAATCATGCCTTCATTTGATACTGTCTGCGAAGCAGAATTGTCCAAAGTCAAAAACGGGGTGGACAACACCGCCAAAGAAATCACCACCCGCTTTGACTTCAAGGGGACTTCGGCCAGCATCTCGCTCAAGGACAAAGAAATCACCCTCATTGGCGATGCCGAATTCCAGCTCGACCAGATCGAAGACGTGCTGCGCAACAAGCTGACCAAGCAGGAAGTGGATGTGCGCTTTCTGGACAAGGGCGACGTGCAGAAGATGGGTGGCGACAAGGTCAAGGTGGTCATCAAGGTGCGCAATGGTATCGAGACCGAAGTATCCAAAAAAATCCAGCGCCTGATCAAGGACAGCAAGATCAAGGTGCAGGCCTCAATCCAGGGCGATGCGGTGCGGGTCACCGGCGCCAAGCGCGACGACCTGCAGGCCGCCATGGCACTGATCCGCAAGGACATTGCCGACTTGCCGTTGAGCTTCAACAACTTCCGCGACTGATGACTAAAGCCCTGCTCGCCCTTACGCGTGCCCTTGCCCTGGTCTGGGCCGTGAGCCCCGTGGCCATGGCCCAGACCGTGGGCCTGTCGGGCATGCTGGGCGGCAAGGCGCTGGTCATCGTCGACGGCGGCGCGCCCAAGACCGTGGCCGTGGGCGACACCTACAAGGGCGTGAAGATTGTCTCCACGCAGGGCGACCAGGCCGTCGTGGAGATTGCGGGCAAGCAGCACACGTTGCGCGTGGGCGATGCGCCTGCCAGCGTGGGCAGCGGCAAGGGTACGGGGGCCAGCGGCAACCGGATCGTCTTGACGGCGGGCGGGGGCGGCCATTTTTTTACCTTGGGCCAGATCAACGGCAAATCCACCAACATGGTGGTGGACACCGGCGCCACCACGGTGTCGTTGAGCGTCCACGAAGCCCAGCGCATGGGGCTGGACTACAAGTCCGGGCAAATGATCCAGTTGAGCACGGCCAATGGCGTCATTTCCGGCTGGCTTGTCAAACTGGGTTCGGTGCGCGTCGGTGACGTCGTGGTGCACGGCGTGGATGGCATCGTGTCCGAGGGCTCCATGCCCGTGGTGCTGCTGGGCAACAGCTTTCTGACCCATTTTCAGATGACCCGCACCAACGACCAGATGGTGCTGGAAAAACGCTATTGAAGAGCTGCCGTGAGCATCCAGAGCGAAAACGAATACGAAGACCTGCTGGCCCTGTGGTCGGACCTGGAGTCGGGCCTGGGCGTCATTCTGGGTAGCCCCGACAGCACCCAGCAGTTTGCCCACCGGGTGCTGCAATACGACCGCTGGATGCAGAGTCTGCTGCAGCGCGACCCCGATGTGGGCCTGTACTTGCTGTTCCAGCTGGCCAGCAATTCGCCCGTGGGCTACAGCGCATCCCACTCATTGGTGTGTGCCGTGCTGAGCCACCTGATCGCGGGTGAACTGCACATCGCCCGGGCCGAGCGCGACAGCCTGGTGCACGCGGCACTGACCATGAACGTAGCGATGACCGCCATGCAGGATGCATTGGCAACCCAGGTGGCCAAACCCAGTGCCGAGCAACAGGACGCCATCCGGGCCCACGCGGTCAAAGGTGCCCTGATGCTGGCCAATCTGGGCGTGGTGGACGCCCAATGGCTGGACATTGTGTCCGGCCACCACGACGATGCGCTGGACAAGATCGACCTGCACACCGCGCCGCCCACGACCCGCCTGACCCGCATTCTGAAAGTGGTGGACCGCTATGCGGCCATGATCAGCCCCCGGGGCTCACGGGCCGGGCGCAGCGCGACAGAGTCGGTCCGCTCGGTGATTGCGAATGCGTCGGCCAAAACCGATGAAATCGGCCACGCCCTGGTACGCGCCGTGGGCCTTTGCCCACCGGGCACCTATGTGCGGCTGGACACGGATGAAACGGCGGTCGTCCTGCGGCGCAGCGGCCTGCACAACCAACCCTATGTCGCCATCATCGCCAAGCCCAATGGCGAGCTGGTTCCCAGCCCGCGCCTGCACGCCACCGCCGACAGCAAACCCCACATCCGATCAGCGCTGCCGGCGTCCGCCATTCGGGCCCGCCTGAACCACTTCCAGATCCTGCGCCTGAGCGCTTACGCTGTGCAATAGTAGCCCCCACGTTCGCCCACTAGCTTGGGGCGGCCCTGCGCTGAAACCTCGGTAGCCCCTTCAAGCCTTTTTCTTCTTGCTGCCCAGTTTGGATTCGGTGCCCTTGACCAGGCGCGAAATGTTTTCGGAGTGGCGCCAGATCAGCATCAGCGACATGACGGCGGTGGAGAACACGACGTTCTTGTCCATCGCCCAGGCCACGCCGTCGCCAAAGATGTAGTAGACCGGCGCAAACACCGCGGCCACCAGGGACGCCAGCGACGAATAGCGGAAGAAATACGCAATGATCAGCCAGGTCACACCCGTGGCCAGCCCCAGGATCCAGCTGGTGGCCACCAGAACGCCCAGCGCCGTGGCCACGCCCTTGCCGCCCACAAAGCGGAAGAACACCGGAAACAGATGGCCGACAAAGGCGGCCAGCCCCACCAGCGCCACGGTTCCATCACCCAGCCCGTAGGCCGCGCCATACCACTTGACCAGCATCACCGGCAACCAGCCCTTGAGGGCGTCCAGCAACAGTGTCACCACGGCAGCGGCCTTGGAGCCGGACCGCAGCACATTGGTGGCGCCGGGGTTCTTGCTGCCGTAGGTGCGCGGGTCGTTCAGGCCCATGGTGCGGCTGACGATGACGGCAAACGATAAAGAGCCCACCAGGTACGCGGCCACGATGGCCAGCAGGGGATAAAAAGCGACGAGGGAATCCAAAACCAGTTCTCCTGAGTTCAATCAATCAGCCAGTGCGCACTGTACCCGCTTTGCCGCCAGCAACTGCACGCACACCGCCGGGTCGATGCCCACCAGATAGCCGCGCCGTCCGCCATTGATCAGAATTTTGGGCAGGGCCAAAATGCTCTCCTCGATATACACCGGCATGGCCCGGCGCGTGCCAAAGGGCGAGGTACCGCCCACCAGGTAGCCACTGTGCCGGTTGGCCACTTCAGGCGCGCACGGCTCCACCGACTTGGCACCAATCTGGCGGGCAAGGTTCTTCGTGGACACCTTGCGGTTGCCATGCATCAGTACCAGCAGGGGCTTGGCGTCCTGGTCCTGCATCACCAGCGTTTTCACCACGGCAAAAGGATCAAACCCCAGCACCTGCGCGCTGTGCTGGGCACCGCCGTGCTCCAGGTATTCGTAAGGGTGCTCGGTGTAGGCCACCTTGTTTGCCTTGAGCAGCTGGGTGGCGGGGGTTTCGGAAACGTGATCTTTTTTGGCCATGGCGGTATTGTCTCTTGCGGCTATGGACTGGAACTTGCTCCAGGCGCGCGGACGCGATTGGAAAATATTCACGGCAGTCGCATTGCGGACCGTCGACTTCCGCAACTGTTTGCTCCAAACCGGACATTGACTTCACATACAAGAACCATTGCTATTACTTTGGACCGATTGTGGCGTAGACACGGAAGTTTGTAAGTGGCACCCATCAGAGCTTCTGATGTCCACCAGAGTACCCCCTTTGTCGGATTTTCATCGTAGGCATAATCAAAGTTCAACTTCCTTTGTCTATCAATAACGGGCCAGACACTGCTATGACGAAAGCCACTCGCCGGCCTGCATGGAAGCGCCTCCACTCGTTAATTACTGGTGTGGCGATCTTGACATCGGGGTCAGCGTTCGCACAGCCATCATGCGGTCCCTATGAGGTGGCCTATTACGAGTACGGGCTGTTTTATTACAAGAACGAAGCTGGTGATTTCACCGGCATTGACAAACTGCTGATTGAAGAACTGGCCAGACGCTCTGGTTGTGTGCTCAATGGGGCACTGGATTCACGGGCGCGTACTTGGGCGCGCCTGGAAGCGGGAACTCTGGCGATGACTGTTTCCGCCATCGACACACCAGAACGCCAAAGGTTTGCCGAGTTCATTCCTTACTTCAAAAGTCGAAACTACGTTCTATTGAAGAAGACCCTTGCCAAAGATGTCCCAACCCTTGCAGCGTTTAACGCCAATCCGAAGTTGCGCTTGGCAGTCGTCAAGTCTTTCAAGCATGGTCCTTCGGTTGATGTATGGGTGGACATGCTGCGAGGACAAGGAAGGGTTGACGAATATGTGGACGCTGAGACTGTCGCCCGCCTGGTTGCCCGGGGACGAGATGACGCCTTTTTGGCTGAACCCGGCGTATGGGACCCGCTACTACAGCATAGTGGGCTGGAAAACGCGATAGCCCCGCATGACTGGTTTCCGCATGATGATTTTGTTGCGGGTTTAGCACTATCGCGCACCAGAGTTCTTCCTATGGACGCAAAACGTTTGCGTGCAGCCTTGCAAGAAATGATCAAGGACGGCACCCTTGGCAAAATCTATCGTCGCTTTCTTGATCCGGATATCTCAAAGGCTGCTCTACCCTGAGTCAAACCTGGCACCCATTCGGAATGCCGCGCGTCAATCTCAAATTACTCGTGAGCCAACCGCGCGCACAACTGAGTTCATCGGAATACCGCAGTACCTCTGGTGGCAAAGTGGATGCGGGTCCCGCGTGAATGCTTCTATGCAACCCAGGTCGCACTATGGCGGCATGGCGGGCCGGGCGCGCACACGCACAGGAGCGCACCGCACCAACACCGCTACGCCAAAGCCCCTAGCAGCCCTTGCACCCCGAATGCGAGTTCTTCTGGTACTGCACCAGAATCCGCTTGACCACTTTCAAAGGGAAATTGCGTATCACCGCTGGCAACCAGGCCGCAGTGGAAATCGAGAACCCGGCAGCCCATCGCGTGTAAGGCCGAAGCCAGCGGGTCTTCTGGTGGAATTGCTGTTGCTCGGGCGTCATGGGCACTCCAATGCGGGGTTTGCGCTGGCATCAACGTGATGCAGCGGCTGCGTGTGATTTTATAGACCCCACTGGGTATGCGAGGCGCCCGCTAGAATTTGACCACTCCCAAACCAAGAGGGCGTTCATGCAACTGTTTCTGGATTTGTTCACCACCGACTACGGGCTGGTTGCACTGGCCGTAACGGTTATCTCCCTGGGCTTGGCCTTCGGCTTTCACGCCTTCATCCGCAAGAAAATTCGCGAGTCGGATTCGCAGTAAGCATCTCTGCACTGCAGCCTCTGGAGTGAGACTGCTACAAATTCAATAGCTATCTGCGCATATTCCACGAGGGCTACAGGCCTAAATTGATGTCAGGCCTCTGGTTCATAGGCCTGGAAGCCATCGAAGTGCTCTTTTCCAACGGCGACGCCTTGGCCGCGAAGAATGGCATAGGCCGCGGTCACATGAAAGAAGAAGCTGGGCAGTGCGTACTGCAACCTCTCGCCCTTCAAACTCGTCTGCGCCAATCGTTTTGAGTAGTCCCACGACGTACGCAATGCGCTGATGAAGCCCGCGCGCCGTCGCTGAAAATTCGCCATACGGCGGAATGGGTTTGCCGACCAGCGGAAAGCACGCACGCAGCGCGAAGTTGCAGGCGATCGCCACCTGGGTCTCGAACGGCAGCATGTCCGGCGCAATGAATGGTTGGGACCGTTTTGCCAGAGCCACTACTCGTCGATGAACTTCCAGGTATCCGCTCCATCGAAGCGGCGGACCCGAACTGCGGCGAGCACACGCGGGTCAAAGTTTCCGAGGTTCACGCCGTGCTTGGCACCCGGCTCCGGATTCAACGGCTCCCAGTGTGTGACACAGCCACAGGTCTTGCAGTGAATGGTTCGAAGCGTCTTGTCACCCCAGATGTACTCCGCCGTGTTTTCCGGGTGCCCTTCAATCTTGACGGTCCCAAATTCGTAATAGACCCAAGGACCACCAATTCTGCGGCACAGCGAGCAGTTGCAGGCGGTAGCGACCTCTGGGGTGGACGGCAACGTGAGACGCACTGCGCCGCAGTGGCATGAACCCTCAAGCATGGCTAGCTCCTGTGTAAGGCCAACGGTCTGAAGCCCCGGTCTGGCGGGCCTGCGCACATCAAGACGGTGCGGCAGCTGCGGTTGATTTTATAGACCCAAGAGATAGCATTGGCCATCGACGCATGGACCTGTAAGAAGTGACGGGCTCCAACGACTGATGGTGAATCCATTCAACAAATTCCCATTGCCATGCACCTCGTCCCCCGATTGAAAACCCTGACCCTGCTCGCCATGCTGTGCGTGGCCACCATGGCCCACGCCCAGCCAACCGCAGCAGCGCCGCTAGCGCTGCAAGCCCACAACCTGGGTGGAGAACGGTTTGCCGCCCAGGAGCGCCTGCGCGGCAAAGTCTCCATCGTCTTCTTCTGGTCCACCACCTGCGCCGTCTGCCGCGACAGCCTGCCCGAGCTGCGCGCCAACCTGGCCGGCTGGCGCGACAAGCCCTTCGCCCTGGTCACCGTCAACGTGGACCGCAACCCCGCGGACTGGCAAGCTTACGAACGCATACTCGGGCAAACCCAGTCCCCGCCCAAGGGGCTGTTTGCATTGCGTCAGAACGCAGCCGTTTCAGCGCCCGCCAAGCTGCCCCTGACCTTGCTGGTCAATGCACAGGGTCAGGTAGTTGCACGTTTTGAGGGGCGACTGGCGCCGGAGGCTTGGGATGGGGTGGCGGATCTGTTGCCCTGAGTCCGGTAGCGTTTTGCCGCTTCGGGTCGGAGATTGCTACTGAATTGATAGCTACACACTAATATTTTGCGAGGGCTACAGGCCTAAACAATTGCTAATGTTTTGGCCAAGACGTGCTCCATGCGGTGGCTGGCTTGCGGACTTCCGCATCAGACGCACAGGCGACTTCCGCACACTCGAATTGAAAGCCCGAAACCGGCCGTTCAGCATGCAGACAGGCTTTCGCAGTCTTCCCATAGGGCAGTAGTGCATATTCGAGACTTGTATTAATCCTCGACGCAGGCAATGCTGAGAAATGGGATTTAGCACAGATGGGATTGTCTGAAGCATCCCAGCAGGTTCGGTCACGAAATCCACTCGAACCGAAGGTACACACCACAATTTATCTCAAACGCATGAGAAGGGAAAAAATTGTGTGCTTGCGAACACTTGTGGTTAAGTAGGTGCTAATTCCAATGCTCTGGATGACATCAATTTCGTACGCAATCTTAATGACGGCGACTCTACAAATCGCCACGACAAAACTGCAAGCACCAACGTTGAGAAAATCGTTATGAGAAAGCCTTTCGACCAATCATTCGTTGAAATTTCCAAATGAGCCATTACCTGCTGCACGGGAAATGCGTACAAATACAGACCGTAGGAAAAATCACCGCTCTTTCCGAATTTATTAATGGTCCGCGGCAAGTTATAGGCAATCACCACTAAGCAGTAAGGCAAAGTGAACCACAAGACGAAGATCGCATCCGGTGAAAAATAGAAAATGGCAGTCAGTAACCCAGTGCATGTCGCGGCCCTAACAGATAGGAGCTGCGTGGGCATGCTTGCGACTAGAGCGCCAACTAAGAAGAATGGCGCCAATTTCAAGATCCTGCCGTCCAAACCGATGACTCCGAGGCGCCAAAGTAGTTGTCCAGGTTCAATCAGTCCGATCGACCTGCCATAGACCCACAGGCCACACAGGCTTACTAGAACTGCGACCAGTGCCACGATCCGCTTTTTTCCATTGAAAAGAAATAAAAACAGCAGAAGCGCAACGTACATGAAAATTTCATATCGAATCGTCCATAGCGACGAATTCACATGGTTAGGGAAAACATTATCAGTAAATACACCGGGTAGTAAATCGTATCGCGGCACAAAAAACATCGCCAAGTTTGAATATACAAACTTGTAAGTTTCAAAGTGTGTCAGATAGGTAGCAATGGACAATGAGGAGACGACAGGGCCTAGAACGAAAGCGCTGACAAGTAGACAAGCAAGTAGTCCGGGAAAGATCCGGAGCGCCCTACTTAGGATGAATGACCGCGCGTCAGGACGTCTATCCCAACTCTGTTGAACAAGATAACCGCTAATCGCGAAGAAAACGAAAACACCCAGCGATCCCGCAGTTTCGCCGCCAAAATACGTTGGCTCTGAAAATCCGGAAGTCGCAAAATTGTGGCTAAAAAGTACCGCTAGAGCAGCCAAGAATCGAATCAGATCGAAGGCGTTGTCTCGATGCTTAGGGTTAATCAACATTATTTAGTGCAATGGATGAAATAGAAGCGTCTTTGGCCGCGGTCAGTGTCAAGTCGCCTACCTGTGCACTCAGGTATGGCGTGGTTTTCTCCCAATTGCGCAATTAGGGAGTCAAAACTCAAAATATCATCATAGTTGCTTTCTTGTCGGCAATTGATCCCCAAAATTGGGGGGATAGGCATTGCAGGCCATAGGAACACTGATTCGCGCCATGCGGTAGATTGGTTCTGCATTCAAGGGACTGCCAACTAGCCGTGCGAGTGGTCTCGCTTGGCGGAAGACAGCGTTGATCGAATCGATGCTGTGGACATTGAAATCACTTTTGTAGCCGATCAATTCCGGCGCTTCAGTGCTTTTTCCGCTCACGTTTGTCTAAACCGATAGAAAGTTCAAAGAAAAAGAGCGGTATCACCTGAATTGGGGATGGACACTTCCAAGATTCAGGACCTTAATGACTATTCCAGCGAAAGCAATTCGGTAATGACCTGCCTCGGCGTGAATAACTGGGTGCATTGTCAGATAGTCTGATCCGAATCTTCGTAAGGAATGAGTGCCTCATACAAAATTGTCTGCCAAAAAAATTGGCTTCGTCCTTCTTTCATCCTCCGAAAAGCCCCAACCAAGTACGCGCATCGCTGTCCTCAATATGCTGCCGTATTTGCGTGAAGCAGGTTTAAAACCTGAAATCGTTTTTGATCCCCGCAACGCAAGTGAAACACCAGACCTCCCTGGTTTGGCCAAGCATCTGATATCGGAAAACTTTGACGTGATTTACTTTCAAAAGGTGCATGGCGCAAGCGTGCAATCCTGTGCAAAGGAATTGGCGGAGTCTGGTATTCGAACAATTCATGGCGTTTGTGACTTGATTGATGTCGAGATGGCCGAACTTACAGATTTGACACTGACGGTTACAGACCATCTCAGAGGACTTTATCCATTGCACTTGCGGCACAAAGTTCGTGTGGTGCATGACGGTATTGAACATGCTGACCTACAAAAAGAGGAATGGGGAAGTAACTTTGGCTCGTACAGCCAACCGTTGCATGCTGTCCTTGTGACATCTTCAAATCTGCAAAAACTACCAGTGCTTGTCTCGCCGCCGAGTTGGCTGAAGGTCACTATTGTTGGCAAGTATCCTCATGCGAAGGCATGGCGTGAACGATTCCGGGAGTCACGCTGGGCACTTACAAAAATGACAAGTCAACGAGAGCGCCTCGCCTTCATACGGTTCTTGGCAAATCAGCGTATTGAGACAGAGATGTGGCATCACAAGTCTGTTTACACGGCAATGAAAAATGCCGATATCGGCATTCTTCCGATTGAACCTATTGCGGATATGGCAAACGGATCCGTCGTGCCTTTTTGGCAGCTTAAGTCCGAAAACAGATTGACACTGAAAATGGCAGTCGGTTTGCCTGTAATTGCGACCCCTATACCGTCTTACGAGCCTGTGATTCAGTCGGGTATCAATGCATTTCTGGCGAGTTCCAACTCTGACTGGGAGCGTTACCTTCAAGTCCTACGCGATCCGACGGCTCGGCGAGAGATTGGCAGCAAAGCGAGGACATCCGTCATTGACAAGTACTCGATGAATGAGCAGGCCAAACTCTTGATTGGAGCCATTCAATCGGTTTGATGGTGCCTGACACTCTACTGGGCTTCACCCACTAATAGGCGAATATCCACGTTGGACTGCCCGCAACCCGCCGTTGGTGAGGGTCGGCTTACGCCCCAAAATCGACTTGCACACCCTCTAACTCCATCAATGCTTTCCTCCAACCACCACACCCCGGCTGGCGGGCCGGGCGTCCGTTCATCGGCCCCATTCGCGGTAGCCACCATGCAGGCACAGCAACCAAGGTGTTGACGAGTCAACGCTTGCATACCAGGGGTGCCCGCCCGCGAGCGTGGGCCAGGGAACGGATGCCCGGCCCGCCAGCAGCGCGCGCCAATGAGCGCAACGCGGAACGCAGCTAAGCAGGACTCCACCGCCGCCAAGAGTCCAGCGCCACCCGATACGTATTCACCTGCACCGCCACCGTTTCTTCAATGCGCACCCCATAGCCCCCGGCCATCAGCAGCACCAGTGGCAGGCGGCGCGCGTGGCACCAGTCGAACACGCGCTGGTCGCGCGCCTGCATGCCGTGCATCGTCAGTTTGAGTCGGCCCAGGCGGTCGCCTTCAAAGGCATCGGCGCCAGCCAGGTACATCACCAGGCCGGGTGTGAAGCGGCGATCCAGCTCCGCCAAGGCCGTGTCCAGCGCGGTCAGATACTCCGCATCGCCACAGCCGTCGGGCAGCGGCACATCCAGGTCGCTGGCCTCCTTGCGAAACGGAAAGTTCTTGTCGCCGTGCAG
>Ga0208398_101225_pt1 | contig 10875 bp, 8 predicted proteins | sample LakWasMe79_HOW10_2_FD_183905 | JGI IMG/M metagenome (GOLD analysis project Ga0208398, IMG submission 183905) | Freshwater sediment methanotrophic microbial communities from Lake Washington under simulated oxygen tension - Sediment Metagenome... | ecosystem: Environmental > Aquatic > Freshwater >... | reverse complement strand
CGGCCGAGGCGATCTGCCTGGCGGTGGTGCCGATGTTCCACATCACCGGCCTGCTCTACGGCGTGCTGGGCCCGGTGTTCCTGGGCATGAGCATCGTCATCATGCCGCGCTGGGAGCGCGAGCTCGCCGGCCAGCTGATCTCGCGGCACAAGGTCACGCACTGGACCTGCATCCCGACCATGATCATCGACCTGTTCGGTAGCCCCAATTACCAGCGCTTCGACCTCTCCAGCCTGCGCTATCTGAGCGGTGGCGGCGCGGCCATGCCGCAGGCGGTGGCCGAGCGCCTGCAGCGCGAGTTCGGCCTTACCTTTGCCGAGGGCTATGGCCTCACCGAGACCGCCGCGCCCTCGCACGGCAACCCGCCCGAACGTGCCAAGCTGCAATGCCTGGGCATCCCGATCTTCGGCGTCGACTCGCGCATCATCGACCCGGTCACGCTTGAAGAACTGCCGATCGGCGAGGTGGGCGAGATCATCACCAGCGGCCCGATGGTGTTCAAGGGCTACTGGCACCAGCCCGAGGCCACGGCGGCCGCCTTCATCGAGCGCGAGGGCAAGCGTTTCTTCCGTACCGGCGATCTGGGGCGCATGGACGAGGAAGGCTATTTCTTCATCACCGACCGCCTCAAGCGCATGATCAACGCGAGCGGCTACAAGGTCTGGCCCTCCGAGGTGGAGCTGCTGCTCTACAAGAATCCCGCGGTGCAGGAGGCCTGCATCATCGCGGCGCGCGACGCCTATCGCGGCGAGACCGTCAAGGCGGTGGTGGTGCTGCGTGCCGAGGCCAGGGGCAAGACCACGCCCGAGGACATCATCGCCTGGTCGCGCGAGCATATGGCGGCCTACAAGGTGCCGCGCATCATCGAGTTCGCCGACAGCCTGCCCAAGTCCGGCTCGGGCAAGGTGATGTGGCGTTTGTTGCAGGAGCGCGAGCCTTCCTGAGTTTTCTATCGCCGCCCTTGATCTTGATTAAGACGCCAGGCGGTTCATGCGGGTGCAATGCCGGCTGTTGAAAAAGAAGCCCCGAGTGCCCTGACATGCCATTGTTCCGAGGCCGGCGCCTGCGCGTGCGGCGTGCCGCTGTGCCCACCGCGCGCCTGTCCCTGCTGCTGACCTCCCTGCCACTGCTGGCCATCGCCGCCCTGGCCATGCTGCAGATGCCCGAGCAGGCCTGGGTCTGGGCCGCCCTGGCCCTGCCCGGCCTGGGCCTGAATGTGCGCGTGCACCAGCATTGGCAGCGCCATGCGGTGCGTCGCGTGATGCGCGAGCTCAATCAGGCGCAGATCCAGGCCAGGGCGGCCGAGCAGGCCCGTCAGGCCCAGGCGGTGGCCGAAGCGGCCAACCGCGCCAAGACCGATTTCCTCTCGCGCATGAGCCATGAGCTGCGCACGCCGCTGAACGCGGTGCTGGGCTTTGCCCAGCTGCTGCGCGCCGAGCTGCCGCAACAGCAGGGCACGCCGCACCGGCATCTGGACCATATCGAGCGCGCCGGCTGGCATCTCACCGAGCTGATCGACGATGTGCTGGACGTCTCGCGCATCGAGGCCGGGCGGGTGGCGCTGCGCGTCAGCGAGGTCTCGCTGCGCGCGGTGCTGGACGAGGCCTGGACCATGAGCCTGCCGCTGGCGCTGGCGCGCGGCCTGCGTGCCGAGCCGCGCTTTCGCAGCAGCGCCGATCTGCGCGTGCAGGGCGATCCGGTGCGCCTGCGCCAGGTGGTGCTGAACCTGCTCAGCAATGCCATCAAGTACAACCGTGAGCAGGGCGAGCTGCGGCTCGAACTCGACGCGCTGGACGGCCGGGCCCGCATCACCGTCAGCGACACCGGCCTGGGGCTCAGCGCCGAGCAGCAGGCGCATCTGTTCGAACCCTTCAACCGCCTGGGGCGCGAGCACAGCGCCATCCAGGGTACCGGCATCGGCCTGGCGTTGACGCGGCAGCTGCTGCAGATGATGGGTGGCGAGATCGCCGTGCAGAGCCGCCTGGGCGAGGGCAGCGCATTCAGCGTGAGCCTGCCCCTGGCCGAGCCTGGCGCCGCGGCGCTGCCGCGCGGGCGGGTGCTGTGCATCGAGGACAACGAGGTCAATATGCTGCTGGTGGAGCAGCTGCTGCTGACCTGGCCCGGGGTGGAGCTGCTCAAGGCCGAGAGCGTCGCCGAGGGCCTGAACCTGGCGCGCAGCAGCGCGCCCGATCTGGTCCTGCTGGACATGCGCCTGCCCGATGGCAGCGGCGAGCAACTGCTGCAGGCGCTGCGCGCCGACCCCGCCACCGCCGGCCTGCGCGTGGTGGCGCTGTCGGCCAGCGCCGCGGCCGAGGATGCGCAGACGGCGCTGGCGGCGGGCGCTCTCGACTACTGGACCAAGCCGCTGGACTTCGAGCGCTTTCGCCAGGATGTCAGCCGCCTGCTCGGCGCTGCACCCGCCGCCCGCTAGCACTGCCGCCCGCGCCGCATCGCGGCTGCCATGCGTAGTTCCGAGGCCCCCAAACGCGGGGTGTGCCGCCTTGTGCGCGGTGCTATCGTCCACCGAGCCGTTACTTTCGGCATGCCTTCCTTGTCCTGCTTCAAGGAGAACGACTATGCGTCGCAGCGTCATTGGGCTCGTGCTTGGCGTCACCCTGCTGGCCACTGCGCCGGCGCAGGCAGCGCCCGTCAGATGGCTGTTCTCGGGCGTGTTTGACGAGGTGGATCGCACCAACTGGGCCGATCTGCACCCCGACATCGCGGTGGGGCGAACCTTCGAGCTGACGGTCAGCTTCGACAGTGCGCAGGCGCTGCGCAACAAGCTGCTGGATCCCCAGGACGGCAGCGGCTACCGCTACAACTTCTTCAACAATTCGCTGGGCATGTCCGTCAAGTCCGGTGCGGTCGACGCGATGTTCGACAACGACGTGCAGCAGGACATCATCGTGCGCGATGGCTACTACGCCCCCGACGATCCCAGCAAGCAGGTCGATGGCATTTCCTTCGGCTTGACCGACGAGTTCAATGACCAGGTGAACGGCCACAACATCGACATGAATGTCAGCCTGATCATGCGCTCGCTGGATCTGAGTCTGCTGACAGTTCTTGGCGACCTGATGCCGACGCAGACCTTCGACGTCAGCAAGCTGTTTGTGAACCAGTTCTACGTGTGCCGCTACGACCACGACCCGAACAACTGGGTGAATGGCTGCGACGACTATGGCCATGTGCTCGGACACGTCACCTCGATGCGGGCGTTGCCCGAGCCGTCGACGGTGCTGTTGGCCACGCTGGGTCTGTTCGCGCTGTCGCTGTCGCGTCGCCGGCCGCGCGTCTGAGTCCTGAGTTCAGGCGCGCAAATCCTGCCACGCCGGGTGGCGGCGCATGAAGGCATCCACATAGCTGCAGCTGGGCACGACCTTCAGGCCTTGCGCGCGCGCCCAGGCGAGACCATGCGCGACCAGCTGCGCCGCCAGGCCGCGGCCCTCCAGCGCGCGCGGCACACCGGTGTGGTGGAACACCACCTGGCCGGGGCGCAGCAGGTAGTCCAGCTCGCAGCGCTGGCCGGGCAAGGGTTCGGCCCAGAACTGGCGGGCCGCCTGGTCGTGCTGGATCTGCAGCTCCATCAATCCACCTTGGCGCCGGAGCGCTTCACCGCGTCGGCCCATCGTGGCAGCTCGCGCTGCAGCTGGGCCGTGAAGGCGTCCGGGCCGAGGAAGGCCGGGTCGGCACCCTGGCTCACCATCTTGTTGCGGATCTCGGGCGTGTCCAGGGTCTGGCGGAAGGCATCGCCCAGCTTCGCGACCACGTCCCTGGGCGTACCGGCCGGCGCGAGGATGCCGTAGAAGCCCACCACCTCGAAGTCCTTCACGCCGGCCTCGGCCATGGTGGGTACCTCCGGCAGGGCCGGGTTGCGCTTGGCACCGGTGACGGCCAGGGCGCGCACGCGGCCCTGCTTGGCGTAGCTGGCTGCCTGCGGGATCGATTCGGCCATGAACTGCACCTGGCCGCCCATCAGGTCGGTGAAGGCCGGCGCGCTGCCGCGGTAGGGGATGTGCACCATGAAGATGCCGGTGGCCTGCTTGAACATCTCGGGCACCAGGTGCGAGATGCCGCCGTTGCCGGCCGAGCCGTAGTTGAGCTTGCCGGGGTTCTTGCGCGCCAGCGCGATGAACTCGCCCAGCGTCTTGGCTTCCACCCCCGGGTTCACCACCATCGCCAGCGGCTGCTGGGCGGTGCGCGCCACCGGCGCGAAGTCCTTCAGCGTGCTGTAGCCCAGCTTGGCATAGAGCGCCGGGTTGATCACCATGGTGCCGGTATTGGCCAGCAGCAGGGTGTAGCCGTCGGCGGGCGACTTGGCCACGAACTCGGCGCCTACGCTGCCGCCGGCGCCGGCCTTGTAGTCCACGATCACCGGCTGGCCCAGCAGGGCCTGCAGGCGGTCGGTCATCAGGCGCGCATGGGCGTCCAGCGGCCCGCCGGCGGGGAAGCCGATGATGATCTTCACCGGCTTGTCGGGGAAGGCGGCCTGGGCACCGAGACTCAGCGCGAGCAGGGCCGCGGCGGCAATGGTTTTGTTGAGCAACATGGCGGGCTCCTTGAGGGCGTGGCCGCCATTGTGTGTCAAGACCTGGCCCTCAGCGCTGACCCAGCTGCTGCCACAGATAGCTGTATTCCAGCGCCTGCAGGCTGGCGCGCTGCTCGTTGTCGGCCGCGCCGCCATGGCCGCCCTCGATGTTCTCGTAGTACAGCACCTCGTGGCCCAGTTCGCTCAGGCGCGCCACCATCTTGCGGGCATGGCCCGGGTGCACGCGGTCGTCGCGCGTCGAGGTGGTGAACAGCGGCTTGGGGTAGCGCAGGCCGGGCTTGAGGTTCTGGTAGGGGCTGTAGGCGGAGATGTAGGCCCAGTCGGCGGGCCGATCGGGGTCGCCATACTCGGCCATCCAGGAGGCGCCGGCCAGCAGCTGGTGATAGCGGCGCATGTCCAGCAGTGGCACCTGGCAGACCACCGCGTTGAAGAGCTCGGGACGTTGCACAAAGCTCGCGCCCACCAGCAGGCCGCCATTGCTGCCGCCCATGATGCCCAGGTGCCGGGAGCTTGTGACGCGGCGGGCGATGAGGTCCTCGGCCACGGCGATGAAGTCGTCGACGCTGCGCTGCTTGCCGGCCTTGATGGCGGCCTGGTGCCAGGCCGGGCCGAACTCGCCGCCGCCGCGGATATTCGCCAGCACGAACACGCCGCCCTCGGCCAGCCAGGCGCGCCCGCGCCCGCCCGAGTAGCCGGGCTGCATGGAGATCTCGAAGCCGCCGTAGCCATAGAGCAGGGTGGGGTTGCTGCCGTCGGCCTGGGCACCCCTGGGCCAGACCACGAAATAGGGCACCCGGGTGCCGTCGCGGCTCTGGGCGAAATGCTGTTCGGCGCGCATGCCGGCCGCATCGAACTGGGCGGTGCGGCTCTTCAACAGCTCGCGCGCGTCGTTGCCGGCGCTGGCGAGGTAGAGCGCATCGGGGGTGAGGAAGTCGGCGTAATGGACGAAATAGGCGTCGGCCAATTCGTCATCAGGCAACTCCTCGTCGTGCAGGCTGGCCAGGCTCAGCGTGCCGGGGAAGGGGGCCTGGACCGGCCGCAACCTGGGGCTTGCCGGGTCGGCAATGCTCCATTCCTCCAGCCGGCTGGCGACGTTCTCGCTGATGTTCAGCAGCAGGTGCTGGCGTGTGAAGGTGTAGCCGGCCAGGGCGCGCGCCGGGCCGGGCGTGAAGAGCGCCTGGAACTGGCGCTCTCCGTTCAGAAAGGCCGCCGCGTCGGTGAGCAGCAGCGAGCCGGCTGCAAAGGTCTGGCCGCCTACCGTCCAGTCGCTGCGCGGCTCCACCAGCAGGCGCGGGCCCCAGAAGCACGGCTGCGCATCGCTGGGAAGGTCCAGTTGCTGCAACTGGCCATCCTGCAGCAGGAACTCTTGCTGGTGATAGAAATCGATGGCGCGGGTGAACAGGGTGCGCCCATGGCTGCGGTCCACATGGACGGATACCGCCACGTCCGTGCGCTCACCCTCGAAGACGGTGACGGCCGCGCTCAGCGGCGTGCCGCGCTGCCAGCGCTTGATGAGGCGCGGATAGCCCGCATCGGTGAGGCTGCCATGGCCGAAATCGCTGCCCACATAGAGGCTGTCGGCGTCGGCCCACTCGACCTCGCTCTTGGCCTCGGGCAGCTCGAAGCCGCCGGCCACAAAGCACTTGTCCACGGTGTCGAACTCGCGCACCACACTGGCATCGGCGCCGCCGCGCGAGAGCGTCAGCAGGCAGCGCCGGTAGTCGGGCGCCAGGCCATGGGCGCCCTGGAAGACCCAGCTTTCCTGCTCGGCCGCGCCGAGGGCGTCGAGGTCCAGCACGGTTTCCCAGGCCGGCGCGGGCTTGCGGTACTCGGCCAGGCTGGTGCGGCGCCACAGGCCGCGCTTGTGCTGTTCGTCCTGCCAGAGGTTGTAGAGCCAGGGGCCCATGCGCGTCACGCCGGGGATGCGGTCGCGGGCGTTGAGGATCTCCAGCAGGTCCCGGCGCAGGCGCGGGTAATGAGGCGTGGTCTCCAGCTGCTGCTGCGTGCGGGCGTTGTGCGCGCGCACCCAGTCCAGTGCGGCCGGCGCCAGCACCTCCTCGAGCCAGGCGTGCGGGTCGGCGGGTGTGCTGTCGACGGGCATGGTGGCGTCAGGTAGCGGCCGCGCGCAGGCACAGCGGGCTGATCTCCACCGAGCCCTTCTCGGTGGAGACGTAGACGGCGCCGTCCTGGATGCTGATCTGCAGCTGCATGCCGCGCTCCGCCAGCGCGGCCAGGGCCTGGCTCTGCTCGGCGGGGATCTGCCAGACCGCCAGCTTGGGCAGGCGGGTCAGCTTGTTCTCGATGCCGGCCCACCACACCGGGGTGCTGCTGGCATAGCTGATGACGGTGACGCGCTGCGCCTTGCCGCAGGCCTGGCGGATGCGGCGCTCATCGGGCTGGCCCAGGTCGATCCAGTGCACCACCTCGCCGGTGAGGTCGCGCTGCCAGAGCTCGGGTTCGTCGACATCGGACAGGCCCTTGCTGAATTCCAGCTTGCCCTGCAGATCGTCGGCCGGCAGGTGCATGGCAAAGGCCAGCACACGCTGCATCATGCGCTCGTCGGTTTCGGAGGGGTGGCGGGCGATGGTCAGGCCATGTTCACCATAGACATGGCGGTCCATGTCGGAGATCTGCAGCGTGGCTTTGTAGATGGTGGCCTTGATTGCCATGGGGAATGCCGGATGAGGAAAGCTGCGGATTATCCTTGCCGGCGCCTCGTGGCATGATTGCCGCCTTTGCCCACGCTAGAGTTCTGCCATGAAACGACTGCTTCTCTCCGTCTGCCTCGCCGCTCTCCTGCCCGCCCTGGCGCAGGCCCAGACGGTCAACCCCAACGCCAAGGTCGACCCCAAGAACAACAAGGTCAGCCGTCCGGTGGTGGAGAAGCCCAAGCAGGTGCTGATGACGCGCGACGAGTTGCGCGCCTGCATGAAGACCCAGGCCGCCAACGATGAAGAGGCCAAGGCGATCAAGGTCGTCGAGGCCGAGCAGAAGGCCGAGCGCGAAGCCCTGCTGGCGGCCAAGAACGAGTTTCCCAAGCGCGAGGAAGCGCTGTCCGCCAATGTCAACGCCATCAAGGCCGAGCAGGATGCGCTGCTGAAGATGCATGCCGACATCACCGCCCAGGCCTCCAAGCTGGAGAAGGCCGAGCTCAAGGCCAAGCAGGACGAGTACATGGCCAAGGCGGCGGCCTTGAACGAGCGCATCGAGGCGCACAACAAATCCAAGGACGCCTATCTGGCCGAACGCAAGAGCTTCGACACCAAGGTCGAGGCCCACAACAAGGCCAAGGACGAACTGTCCACCCGTGTCGACACCTACTTCGACAAGCACGACGATTGGAAGAAGGCCTGCGCCAACAAGGCCTATGACGAGGCGGACGAGATCGCCATCAAGAAGGAAATGAAGTAAAGCCGAGCGCGGGCTTGCAGCTCGCACAGATAACGGCGCCGCCCCTACCCGGGGCAGGCGCCGTTTTTACAATCAAGGGCGTCACCACAGGACCCGCCATGACGACAAGCAACCCTCTGCTGCAACCCTGGAACACTCCCTACGGCCTGCCCCCCTTCGCGCAGATCGAGGCGGCGCATTTCGCCCCCGCCTTCGAGGCCGCGCTGCGATCGCATCGCGCCGAACTCGACGCGATCGCCGAGCAAGCGCAGGCGCCCAGCTTTGCCAACACCCTGGCGGCCTTTGACCGCAACGGCCGCCTGCTGGCGGCGCTGGAACACGCGTTCTACACCTTGTCGGCCTCGGCCACCTCGCCCGAGCTGCAGGCCGCCCAGCGCACCCTGGCCGCGCCGCTGGCCGCGCACAACAGCGCCGTCTACATGCATGCCGGGCTGTTCCGGCGCGTCGATGCGGTCTACCAGCAGCGCGCCGCGCTGGGCCTGAGCCCCGAGCAGCTGCGCCTGCTGGAGCGCGTGCACCTGGACTTCGTGCGCGCCGGCGCCCGCCTCGGTCCGGCCGAGCAGCAGCGCTATGCCCAGGTGATGGAGCGCCTGGCGGAGCTCAACACCCAGTTCGCGCAGAACGTGCTGGCCGACGAGAACGGCTACCAGCTGCTGCTGCGCAGCGAGGCCGAGCTGGCGGGCCTGCCCGATTTCGTGCGCGCCAGCGCCAGCCAGGCGGCGCTGGACCGCGGCCTCGATGCGGGCCTGTATGCGATCACGCTGTCGCGCTCGCTGATCGTGCCCTTCCTCAGCTTCAGCGAGCGTCGCGATCTGCGCGAGCAGGCCTGGCGCGCCTGGACCAGCCGCGGCGAGAACGACGGCGCCACCGACAACCGGGCCGTCGCACGCGAGATCCTGAGCCTGCGCAACGAGCAGGCACGCCTGCATGGCCATGCCTGCTATGCCGACTACGCGCTGGCCGACACCATGGCCGGCAGCCGCGCCGCGGTGCAGGGCCTGCTGGACCAGGTGTGGGTGCCCGCCAAGGCCGCGGCCCAGCGCGAGCGCGAGCTGCTGGAGGGCGAGATGGCGGCGCTGGGCCATGCGCATGGCCTGGAAGCCTGGGACTGGCGCTACTACGCCGAGAAGGTGCGCCAGGTGCGCTACGAGCTGGACGATGCCCAGGTCAAGCCCTTCTTCGCGCTGGATGCGATGGTGCAGGCGCTGTTCGATTGCGCCCAGCGCCTGTTCGGCCTGCGCTTCGTGCATCAGCCCCGGGTGACGGCCTACCACCCGGACGTGCAGGTCTACGAGGTGCAGAACGCCGCCGGCGAGCTGCGCGGCGTGTTCCTGCACGACAACTTCGCCCGCCCCACCAAGCGCAGCGGCGCCTGGATGAATGCCTTGCGCTGGCAGGCGCGCAATCTGCAGGGCGAGGGCAGCCGTACCCTGCCCATCATCCTGAACAACAACAACTTCGCCAAGGGCGCGGCCGGCGAGCCCACGCTCTTGAGCTTTGACGACGTGCGCACGCTGTTCCACGAGTTCGGCCATGGCCTGCACGGCCTGCTGTCGGACGTGGAATTCGAGCGCCTCTCCGGCACCCAGGTGCTGCGCGATTTCGTCGAGCTGCCTTCGCAGATCTTCGAGCATTGGATGGCCGAGCCCGAGGTGCTGAAGCAGCATGCGCGCCATTACAAGAGCGGCGAGACCATCCCCGATGCGCTGCTGGCCAAGCTCAAGGCGGCCGAGCATTTCAACCAGGGCTATGAGACGGTGCGCTACTGCGCCTCCGCCATCGTCGACCTGGCCGCCCACTCGCTGGGCGACGCCGAGGGGCCGGACATCACGGCCTTCGAGGCCGAGACCATGCGGGCGGCCGGCCTGCCGGCCGCGATCGGCATGAACCACCGGCTGGCGCATTTCCAGCACCTGTTCTCCAGCAGCGGCTATGCGGCCGGGTATTACGTCTACCTCTGGGCCGAGGTGCTGGACTGCGATGGCTTCGAGGCCTTTGTCGAGGCCGGCAGCGCCTTCGATGCCGGGGTGGCGCGGCGCCTGGTCGACTGCATACTCTCGGTGGGCAACAGCCGTGAGCCGGGGGATGCCTTCCGCGCCTTCCGCGGCCGCGACGCGGTGGTGCAGCCGATGCTGCGCGGGCGTGGGCTGATCCCGGCCTGATCAATCCTGAGGAGCATGGCATGCATGTAGGCATCCTGACCGGCGGTGGCGATTGCCCGGGCCTCAACGCGGTGATACGCGCGGTCAGCCTGGCGCTGATGCATGGCTGCGGTGCGCGGGTGAGCGGTATCGAGCGCGGGTTTCTGGGGCTGCTGGAGGGCCGCAGCCGGCCGCTGGACGAGGCCGCGGTGCGCGGCATCGTCAATGTGGGCGGTACCCTGCTGGGCACGCACAACCGCGCCGACCCGTTCCACTACTTCGCCGCCAATGGCAGCGATTGTTCCGGCCGCGCGCTCGACTTCCTGGGCCGGCAGGGCATCGACAGCCTGGTGGTGGTGGGCGGCGACGGCACCATGACGATCGCCGAGCGCTTCGCTCGTCTGGGCGTGCCGGTGGTGGGCGTGCCCAAGACCATCGACAACGACCTGGCGCTGAACGAACGCAGCTTCGGCTTCGATTCCGCGGTGGCGGTGGTGGCCGAGGCGCTGGGCCGGCTGGAGACCACCGCGCGCAGCCATGGCCGGGTGATGGTTCTGGAGACCATGGGCCGCTATGCCGGCTGGATCGCGCTGGAGGGCGGCCTGGCCGGCGGTGCCGACGCCATTCTGCTGCCCGAGCTGCCCTACAACACCGAGCGCGTGGCCACCTTCTGCCGCCAGCGCATGGCCGAGCAGGGCTATGCGCTGCTGTGCGTGGCCGAGGGCGCCAAGCCCGAGGGCGGCGAGTTCAGCGTGCAGCAATACCTGGAGGCAA
>Ga0208398_101223_pt1 | contig 10882 bp, 8 predicted proteins | sample LakWasMe79_HOW10_2_FD_183905 | JGI IMG/M metagenome (GOLD analysis project Ga0208398, IMG submission 183905) | Freshwater sediment methanotrophic microbial communities from Lake Washington under simulated oxygen tension - Sediment Metagenome... | ecosystem: Environmental > Aquatic > Freshwater >... | reverse complement strand
CAGCACATTGGTCCAGACCGTGGGCAGGTTGGAGATGCGGCCCAGCCGCAGGGCAAGCGAGAGGTTCACGCGGTGAGTTCCGTTCTGGCCCAGGCGAGTTCACGGGCCACGGCCTCGTCGACCGTGCCACTGCGGAACGGCTCGGGCAGCACGTCCCAGGTGTAGGTTTCCACTTCCAGGTGCCATGACACCGGCTGCTGCCGCTGCAGCGCCAGCACCTCGCGCACGAAGTCCTGGGTGGAGGCGAACGGCGCCAGCCGGTCGAGGAAGATGGGCACATGGAAATGCACCCGCCATTCGTGGTCGGTGCGCACCGGCGGTAGTGCGGCAAAGGCCTCGGGCAGGTCGGCAAAGCGCTGCAGGCCGTCGGGCCCGCGCTGCACCACCTGGTGCAGGTACACCGGGTCGCCGAAGCACCCGAGCGCAGCCAGCGACGCGTCGTCCAGCGTGGGCAGGCGCAGGCCGGCGCTGATCTGCAGCTTGAGCACCGGGATGCCGGCCTCGCGCAGCTGCCGGATGCAGCCGGCGGCGTCCTCGAACTCCACCGCGGCGTGGCACAGGTCCAGGCACAGGCCCAGGTGCTCCTGCAGCGCCAGTGCGGCCGCGGCGGCGTCCAGCCCGGTGAGTGCGGCCAGGCGTTGCGCCGCGGCAGGGCTGTGCAGCTGCTGGCTGAAGAAGGCGACGGCCTCGGCCGTGGTCTCCAGAAAGCAGTGCGGCTCGGGCTCCAGCGCCAGGCCGATGCGCCGGCCGGTGCGGGCGCGCAGCGCCACCAGGTGCGCGACCTGTTGCAGCAGGTGCTCGACCATCAGCGCCACGTCCGTCGGCCCGCCCAGCGCCGGCTTGAAGGCGCCGGGCACGGTGCTGATGCTGCCGGCCAGGGTGGGGTCGTCGGGCAGCAGCTCGGCCAGCAGGTCGGCGAGCTGGTTGGTGTAGCGCAGCCGCTCCGGGTCGCGCCAGTCGGGCAGGTACACGTCTTCCTTGACCCGGGTGCCGTGGAAGGCGCCGTAGGGGAAGCCGTTGATCGTGAACACATACAGGCCCTGCCGGGCCAGGAAGTCGCGGCATTCGGCCAGCGCCTCGGGCGCCGCCAGCTCCGCAGCCGCACGCGCCGACAGGCGCAGGCCGATGCCGAAGCCACCCACCGGCTGCAGGCGGTCGCGCACCGCCAGCACATGGCGGCCGAGGTTGGCACGCACCTCGGCCCAGCTTTCCCCAGGGTGGATATTGCTGCAGTAGGTCAGGTGCACGCCGGCGCCCAGCTTCACGCGCCGTACTCCTGCCGGCGCAGCCAGACCAGGGCGCGCAGGATCTCGCCGGCGTCCATCTGGTGCACCTCCTCGCCCACGCCCAGTTCGCGCAGCAGGGTGATGGTGAGTTCGCCGCCGAGGTGCTCGCGGAACTCCTCCAGCCCACGCAGCAGCTGCCAATGGCCATCGGCATCCCGCGACTCCAGCGCCGGATGCCAGAGGTGGAAACCCAGCCGTTTGAGCAGGGCATGCACCCGGTCCTCGCTGCCGGGCGCCAGCATGCCCACCTGCACCGAGTAGCGGGTGTCCAGGGCCAGGCCGATGGCCACCGCCTCGCCGTGGCGCAGTTCGTGCGCGGTCAGCGCCTCCAGCTTGTGGGCCGACCAGTGGCCATAGTCCAGCGGCCGGGCGCTGCCGGTCTCGAAGGGGTCGCCGCCCTGGGCGATCTGGCGCATGTGCAGTTCGGCGCAGCGCCGGATCATGCGGCTCATCGCGGCCGGCTCGCAGTCGCGCAGCGCACCGGCGCTGGCCTCCAGCCAGTCGAAGAACAGGCGGTCGCGGATCAGCGCCACCTTCACCGCCTCGGCGATGCCGGCGATCTTGTCGCGCGGGTGCAGCGTGCGCAGGAAGTCGGCGTCGTTGAGCACCGCAAACGGCGGTGCGAAGCTGCCCAGCAGGTTCTTCACGCCGAAGGCGTTGACACCGTTCTTCACGCCCACGCCGGAGTCGTTCTGCGCCAGCACCGTGGTGGGCACGCGGATGTGGCGGATGCCGCGGTGGGTGGACGAGGCGACATAACCGACCAGGTCGAGGAAGGCGCCGCCGCCGATGCCGACGACGAAGGCATGGCGGTCGACACCCAGCTCGACCAGGCGGTGCTGCAGCCGGGTCAGCAGCGCCGGGTCGTTCTTGACATGCTCGCCGCCCGGCACCACCTCGGGATGGGTCAGCAACTGCACGGCCTCGGCATGCTGGCCGGCATAACCGGCGATGTCATGGGCCAGCGACGGGAACGAGGCCGCGACATTGGCGTCGATGAACACCACGAAGCGGTGCCGGCGCTGCGCCTCGCGCCGCAGCAGGGTGTCGCGGAACACCGGGTTCTCGCGCGCAAACAGGTGCTCGGTGAAGCACACCGGGTACTCGTAGCTGACCGAGAAGGACTGCAGGTAGACGGCGTTGCGCTCTTCGCCACGCGGGTGCAGGGGGGTGATGACGGCGTTCACGGCGGTGGACTACTTGGGCAGGGTGGTGTCGGCCAGCTCGTTGCGCTCGACCAGCGCACCCACCTGCGGCTCCTGGCCACGCAGCACGCTGTTGCCTTCGAACAGTTGGCGCTGGTCGACCGCCGCCGGCGCCAGCCAGTGCGCTTCGCTGATCTGCCCGCTCTGCCCGTAGACCGCCAGGGCGTTGCCGTAGCAGGTGGCTTCCACGTCCTTGCGGGCGATGCCACGCTCCAGCATCAGCCGCCCGGTCTTGGGCACGGCCAGCGGGTCGGACACGCCCCAGTCGGCGCTGGAGTTGACGAAGATGCGTTCGGAGCCGTACTGGCGCACCACCTCCACCATGCGCTCGCTGCCCATCTTGGTCTGCGGGTACAGGGTGAAGCCGGCCCAGAAGCCGCGGTCGAGCACGTCGCGCACGGTCTCCTCGTTGTTGTGGTCGATGACGACGCGGTCGGGCGACAGGCCCATCTCCAGCGCGACCGCCATGCTGCGCAGGGTGCCGGCCTTCTTGTCGCGGTGCGGGGTGTGCACCATCACCAGCATGTCGAACTCGCGCGCCAGCTGCAGCTGGGCCCGGTAGTACTTGTCCTCCAGTGCCGAGCCGTCGTCGTAGCCGATCTCGCCCACCGCGACCACACCCTCTTTGGACAGGTAGCGCGGCAGGATGTCCATCACCGCCTCGGCCAGGGCCTCGTTGTTGGCCTCCTTGCTGTTCAGGCCGATGGTGCAGTAGTGGTGGATGCCGAACTGCGCGGCGCGGAAGCGCTCCCAGCCGACCAGGCTGGACAGGTAGTCGATGAAGCTGCCGACATTGGTGCGCGGCTGGCCCAGCCAGAACGCGGGCTCGATGACGGCGATCACGCCGGCGGCCTTCATGCGCTCGTAGTCGTCCGTGGTCCGCGAGGACATGTGGATGTGGGGGTCGATGAAGCGCATGGCGTTCTCCCGGGGGTCAGATGAATTCGAGGACCGAGGCCCAGCTGGTGCCGCGCGCGGCCACCGTGTCGCGCAGCGCGGCATGGCGTTCCAGCAACTGGCGGGCTTCGGGCTGGGGGCTGGTGCGCAGGGCCAGCACGGCCGCGGCACGCTCGGCCGGGCTGCCCTGGTCCAGCACGCGGGCCAGGTCGGCCAGCAGCGGCCCGTTGGCAAACGGCGCCACGCAGCGCCACAGCTCGGGGCTGATGGTGCGGCTGGCGGCCCAGCGCTCATGGGCGTAGTCGCCCAGCATGCGTGCCAGCTGCGCATTGGCACGCCGGTCCAGGCCGGCGATGAGGTGCAGCGGGCTGCCGACGAAGATGGCCTTGAGCACCAGCTGGTTCCAGGCCTCGTCGGCCAGCTGCTCGGCGGCATAGGGGTTGCGTTGAGCGACCGCCTCGAACACCACCCGCATGTTCGAGCGCACGCCTTCGGCCGCGCGCGCACGGTGGCGCGGCGGGTCGGGGTACAGCGGCAGGCCGCGGTAGAAGGCCACCAGCTCGTCCACGTCGGCGGTGGCGCAGAGCTGGTCGAGGCAGCGCACGAAGCTGTCGCTGTCCGCACCGGTGGCCAGCAGCAGGCGGATGCGGGCCGCCTGGTCGATCGTCCAGGTCGATGGGTCCCAGCCCGGGCGCAACTGCTCGGCCAAGGCCAGCGCCGCCGCGTCCAGCGCCAGCGGCGCCTTGCCCAGCTTGCGCGAGACCAGGCTGATGCAGCGGTACAGCGCACGTTCAGACCCGGTCGGCTCGGCCAGGCTGGCCACGCTGTCGCGCAGCCAGCCTGCCGCGGGTGCGGCCAGGCGCTGGTCCAGCCACTGCTGCAGGGCCTGTTCGGGCGTGGCGGCGGGGGTCGAGGTGTCGGTGGCGGCCATGCGGTGTTCCATCCAGTCAGGCGGCGCGCGGAAACAGGTGGTCCAGCAGCAGCTGCTTGACCGCCGCCGCGGGCACCGGCCCGTCGGGCAGCAGCTCGGGTGCCGTGGTGATGAACAGCGGCCCATGCTCGGGCTGGTCGGTGGGCCGGCCGTGCGAGCCGCGCACCACGCTGGCGTCGAGCCCGATGACGTCCATCAGATAGCGCATGCCGAGCAACTTGCGCGCCAGGCGCAGCGCCACCGCCAGCTTGGGGAAGGTGAAACGCTTGTCGATCAGCAGCTCGGCCGGGTCGTAGCCGGGCTTGCGGTGGATCTCGACGGTGCGCGCGAAGTCGGGCGCCTTGGCGTCGTCCAGGAAGTGGTAGTAGGTGAACCAGCTGTCCGGCTTGGCCACGACCACCAGTTCCCCGGAGCGAGGGTGGTCCAGGCCGGCTTCACGTTTGCCCTGCTCGTCCAGCACCGCCTCCACACCGGGCAGCGCGGCCAAGCGGGCCGCCACCTCGGGCAGCAGTTCGGGCCGGGCCACGTAGACATGGGCCAGTTGGTGGTCGGCCACGGCAAAGGCGTCGGAGGCACCGGCGTCCAGCTGCTCCAGGCCACGCTCCAGCCGCACCCGCAGCCAGCCGGCCTCGCGCAGCGCCCGGTTGATGTGCACCGGGCGCGACACCTCGGTGATGCCGTATTCGGACAGCACCACCACCTGCGCGCCTATCTGGCGTGCCTTGGCGATCAACGGCGCACACAGCGCATCCACCGCCGCCACCTGGGCCGGGATGGCGGGGTGGTTGGGGCCGAAGCGCTGCAGGTCGTAGTCCAGGTGCGGCAGGTAGACCAGGGACAGCGTCGGGCTGTGCTGCTCCAGCACATGCAGCGCACTGCGGGCGATCCAGTCGCTGGAGCTGATGTCGGCGCCCGGGCCCCAGAAGCGGAACAGCGGAAACTCGCCCAGCTTGGCCTGCAACTCGTCGCGCAGCCCGGCCGGGAAGGTGTGGATGTCCGGCAGCTTGCGGCCATCGGCCAGGTACATCGGCCGCGGCGTGATCGCATAGTCGACCTTGGCGTACATGTTGTACCACCAGAACAACTTGGCGCAGGTGAAGGACGGGTCGATGCGCTTGGCGGCCTCCCAGACCTTCTCGCCGGCCACCAGCCGGTTCGACTGGCGCCACAACCAGATCTCGGACAGGTCGCGGAAGTACCAGCCATTGGCCACGATGCCATGCTCGCGCGGCGACAGGCCGGTGAGCATGGTGGACTGCACCGTCGTGGTCACGGCGGGCAGCACCGTCGTCAGCGGCCGCATGCCGCCGGCCTGCGCCAGGGCCTGCAGGTGGGGGGCATGCTTGAGCAGACCGGGTGTGAGCCCGACGACGTTCAGAACGATGGTTGGCGTCACAGCATTGCCCGTTGTTTGCGGGACCGATGTCCCTGCGCCCGCCCCAATTGCGCTCGGATTCGAAGTCCCGTCGTCACACCTCGCGTGGCCTTTCGGATGGATCGGCTTTGCCACACGGCAGCGGCCGTTTGTCAAAGCTTTACCGCCCAAGTGTAGCGGGGCTGCCCGGGCGTAGGCAGGCCCCGGCTCGGGGGGCGTGACAGTCCTCACGGAGGCCCCGTGCAACGCGGGTCAGGGCCTCGATTGACCCGCCCCCGAGTGGGGGTTCCGGGTCGCCTGCCGGCTTGACGGACCGGTACGCCGGCCCTAGCCTTTGTGCATGCCCAACCCCTTTTCTGACACTGCAACCGCGCCACGCCGGCCGGTGCGCTCGCTGGACATGGCCGCTGCCGACCTGGCGCAAGGCGCCCAGGCCATTGATGATCTGTATGCCGGCGACCTGGACGTGATCGTGGTGCGTGGCGCCTTCGACGCCGAAACCCTGGCCGCGGCCGGCCAGGCGCTGGACGCCGGGCCGGCCACGCCGGCATGGTCGCGCCCCAACGAGAAGATGCCGGTCGAGGACCTGCAGCTGCTGGGCACCGACAACCCGGCCACGCCGACCTACCAGGCGCCCCGCGGGGCCACGCTGGAGGCCTACTTGGCCAGCGCCGATCAGCACCGGCAGGACACGGAGGCGGTCTTTGCGCCGGGTTTCAATGCCCGCCGCCAGATCCACGACCTGCTGGGCCGCTTGTCCGCCGGGCGGCCGGTGGCCGTACCCGAGGCCGCCGACGGCCGGCCTTATGTGCCGTTCACGATCCGCCGCCTGGTCGACGGCCGGCAGATCGGCGTGCACCACGACTACCACTACGGGCTTGATCTATACCGGGAGCTGGCGCCGCAGGTCGATACCCGCACCTTGATCAGCTATGTGGCCACCCTGCGGGCGCCGCAGGTGGGGGGTGAGCTGTTCGTCTACGGCGCCACCTCCGACGCCACCGACCTGCCCAGGCTGCCCAACGGCTTCGCCTACGATCTGGCCGCCATCGAGGCGCGTTACGACTGCGCGCGCTTCGTGATGGCCCCCGGGGACCTGTTCCTGTTGGCGTCCGGCCGGCTGTTGCACCGGGTCGGCCGCATCGCCGGGCCGCAGGCCAGGATCACGATGGGTGGCTTTTTGGCGCTGAGCCAGTCGGGCGAGCGCGTGCTGTTCTGGTCATGAGCGCGTCCGCACCGGGCCGCCCGCGCCCCACGGCTTGGCGCCTGCTGCTGCGCTGGAGCCTGTTCAGCCTGCTGCTGCTGGGCTTCATCCTGCTGCCCTTCTTCCTGCTGGAAGACCAGATGAACACGGTGGTGCAGGGCACGCTGCAGTCCGACCGGTCGCTGCTGATCATCACGCTGGCGGTGATCTTCTTCCTGCTGGCGGACATCGCGCTGCCGATCCCGTCCAGCTTCGTGCTGGCCACCACCGGCTTTCTGCTGGGGGCGGGCTGGGGCACGGTGGTGTGCTTCGTCGGCCTGAGCTGCGCGTCGGTGGCGGGTTATGCGCTGGGCCGCTGGGCCGGCGAGCCGCTGGCCGAGCGCATCGTCGGCCGTGCCGAACTGGACCGCTTCGGCGCGCTGTCGCAGCGTTACGGCGACGCCGTGCTGGTCGCCTTCCGGGCCATGCCGGTGCTGGCCGAGGCCACCACCCTGCTGGCCGGTACCACGCGCATGGCGCTGCCGCGTTTCCTGCTGCTGGTGTCGATCGGCAACGGCGTCGTCGCGGCGCTGTACGCCTGCCTGGGTGCCTGGTCGGCCAGCCAGGCGTCGTTCCTGATCGTCTCGCTGGCGGCAATGCTGCTGCCAGTGCTGATCGTGCTGGTCGTGCAGCGCGCGACCCGCCCGCGCGCGGCCAGCTCGGCCCTGCCCTGAGCGTCGGGCCAGCGCGGCGCAGGCTGCGTCATGCGCGGCGCGGCCCGCGCCGCAGCACCGCGCGCCACGTGGCCTGGAGGCGTGCCCGCAGGCGGCTGCCGTCCAGCGCGCTGCGGTCGACCAGGATGCCCGAAAGACTCAGCAGCAGGGCCAGGCCGACCAGCCATCGGTCGACCGGGCGCTGGCCGACCGGGGCGTCGTGCCGCGGCGCCAGGGCGCCGGGCTGCCAGGGGCCGATGAGCCCGGCCGCCTGCCAGCGGGCCAGCGCCGGGCTGACGCCCCAGGTGGCGCCCTCGGCCGGCTGGCGGCGCAGGTGCAGCTGCCGCCGCGTGCCCAGCGGCGTGCTGAGCACGAAGGTGTAGAGGCCGGGGCCGGCGTCGGGCAGGGTCGCCCGCAACCGGCCCGGGGCCACGGCTTCAGTGGCCACGGCTTGTTCCGCCGCCTTGGGCGTATTGACGGTCAGGCGCACGCTGCCGGGGTCCACCCGGCCCCAGCCGGCCCCAGCCGGACCTTGGCCGAGGATATCGAGGTCGACCTGCAGTCCTTCGGCGAGGTCCGAGACACGCAGCCCCAGCGCCCCACCCGGGGGGGTACCCCCCAGCCAGTCGGCCAGGCCACCGGCCAGCTGTGGCCATTGGGGTGCCTGCAGCCAGGCCGGGGTGCCGGGCCCCAGCCCGCTGGTGATGGCCATCACCCGGCCCTGGCCGCTGGTCTGGAAGGCCAGCAGCGGGTCGCCGCGTGCGCTGCGCAGGGTCACCACGGCCTGCGGCCGGGGCCGGGTGGTGGCATAGGCGGCGACGGGCGGCCAGGGCGCCAGCGTGCCGGGTGCGAAGGGCAGGGGCTGCGGCTGCTCGGTGGCGAAGCGGCCGCGTTCCAGCCGGGCCCGGCGCCGCTCCAGCCCGCTGCGCATCAGCTGCGGCAGTTCGGCCGCCTGGTCCACCCGCAGCACCGTGGCGTCGTCGCTGCCGAACAGGTTTTGCAGGGCGCGCAGGTCGGCGTCCGGGCCAACGGCCAGGGCCAGGGTCTCGATGTGCGCGCCCGCCAGCCGCGCCCGCAGCCCGGCCAGCGGCGCTTCGTCGACAAAACCGTCGGTGACGACGATCAGCAGGCGCCGGCCGGTGCCGGCACGTTCGAGCTCGCCGATGGCGGCGTCCAGCGCCGGGGCCAGCCGGGTGCCGCCGCCCGGGCTGGCCGGCCAGCCGCGTGCCAGGGCCGCCACGCCCGCCGGCGCCGGGCCCAGCGGCAGCAGCAGGCGCGGTGCCACGTCGAACACCAGCAGGCCCAGCGCATCACGCTCGCCCAGGCCACGCGCGGTTTCCAGCACCGCGCGCTGCGCCAGCTGGAAACGGTCGACGCCGCCACTGCCCTGGCCCATGCTGCCCGACTTGTCCACCGCGAACACGATGCTGGCCGCCGGGTCCAGCGCGGCGGGCTCCGACAGCACCGGCAGCACCGATTCCAGCGCCGACTCGCGGTAGCCGCCGCGGGCGAAGGAACGCTCGCCGCCCAGCACCAGCAGCCCGAGGCCACGCTGGCGCACCGCCGCCACCAGCGCCTGCCAGAAGCGCGGGCTGGCGTCGGCGATGGCCACGTCCTCCAGCACCACCGCCCGGTAGGCGTCCAGGCCCTCGGCATGGGCATCGAGCCGCGTGGCGGGCACCACGGTCAACGGCCAGCCGCCGGCCAGCAGGCTGTGCGCCAGCGCGCCGGTGGCGCCCTGCGCATACAGGATGGCCGAGCGCGGTGCCACGTCGACCACGGCGGCGTCCGGCAAGCTGTCCAGCACCTCGCCCGAGGCCGGGTCCACCAGCGCCAGGTCCACCCGCAGGGCGCCGGGATGCCGGGCCTCGGACTGCAGCGTGGTCGGCGTGGCCGCCCGCGCCTCGCCGCTCAGCGCCAGCGCGTCACCCGAGGCGCTGTGCACGCTGGCCTGCAGGCGCAGCGGCCGCGGATCCGGCGCACCGGCCAGCTGCACGGTGATGGGGATGCGCTGGCCCACCGTCACGCGGTCGGGCACCAGCACCGCCCCCAGCCGGACCGGTGGCGGCGGTCGGCCGACGGCCAGCCACTGCAGTGGCAGCCCGGTCTCGTGCAGCGCGCGCAGGGCGCGTTCGGCCTGACCGGCGGTCTCCTGGCCGTCCGAGATGACCACCACACCGGACAGCCCGGCCTGGGCATGGCTGGCCAGCGCCATGTTCAGCGCGGCCTCGATATGGGTGGCCGCGGGGGTCAGCGCGGCCGCCGCAGCCGGCCCATCGGGATCGGGCCCGGGCGGCCCGCCGACCGTGACCGTGACCGCTGCGGCGGGCCGGCCGGCGAACGCGATGACCTGCACGGCCGCGCCTGCGGCCTGGGTGGCTTTCAGCACATCGGCCAGCGCCTTGTCGCTGGCATCGCGCGGCACGCTCTGGGAGCGGTCGACCAGCACCAGCACCCGGGGCTGGAGGCGGCGGTCCAGCCAGGTGCCGCCCAGCAAGGCCAAGGCCAGCACCAGCAGTGCGGCCAGTTGCAGCCCCCCTGCCAGCAGGGTCCGTTGAGCCCCGGTGTGTCGGTGGTCCATGGGCTGCTCAGTCGGCGCCGGGCCGCCCCAAGGCGGCTGAACGCCCCCTCGGGGGGCAGGAGCGGAGCGACGTGGGGGCGGGCATGTCAGACCGCCAGGCGCCGCCACTGGCGGGCCAGGGCGGCGATTTCCCACAGCAGCACCACCGCGGCGGCCAGCAGCAGCAGGTTGGTGGCGTCGTATTGCCGCCGGGCCCGGGCCACCGGGGCGGCAGGGGCTGCCGCCGGTGGGGGCGGCAGGGGGCGGACCCGGGCAGCGTTGGGGCCGCGGTCGGTGACCACAACCGGGTCGAGCAGGGGCGCGCCGAGCAGGCGCTCGACCAGCGTGTTCAGCAGCAGTGGCACCGCCGGTCCGCCCGCGCCGGCCATGGCGCCGAAGTCCAGCGAGGTCTCGATCAGCCGGGTTGGGCCGGATGGGCTGCCGCGGCCGACGATCAGCGGCAGGTCGCCCGCGGCCAGCAGCACTTGGTCCGTGGCGGCGGCCTGCAGCCGTGCCGAGAACCGCACCGTATCGGCATCCAAGCGCAGGCGGTCGGCTTCGGCCACGGCGGACGACCAGCGCAGCGGGCCGGCGGGCCGTGCCGGCAGCCGGTCGGCCAGCACGTGCAGCGTGGCCGGGGCGGGGGCTGCGGCGCCGCTGCCGCAGTCCAGCCGCAGATCCAGGTCCCCGCTGCCGGCGGGCACGGCACGCAGGGCCGGGTGGGTGGCCACG
>Ga0208398_101221_pt1 | contig 10886 bp, 9 predicted proteins | sample LakWasMe79_HOW10_2_FD_183905 | JGI IMG/M metagenome (GOLD analysis project Ga0208398, IMG submission 183905) | Freshwater sediment methanotrophic microbial communities from Lake Washington under simulated oxygen tension - Sediment Metagenome... | ecosystem: Environmental > Aquatic > Freshwater >... | reverse complement strand
GTAAAAGCTAAAAAATAAGGCATTCCCTGAGCCACTCTTGTCTGTTGCAGCATAATTTCTGAGAGCCAAATCAGGTAAGAATCGGTTGTTTTTCGCCATGGTAAATCGCGTTTATTTTGCAAGTACCACTTAATTAGTGTATTATGAAATTCCATTGTTAAAAAATTGAAAACAAAAGTAATTGTTTATGTAATTAAAATTTAACGAATTAGGTTGATTTATTGTTTTTTAAATTCATATATTTGCAAACTCAAAAAAATTATTACAACATAATAAAAAGGAAAGAAAATGACGAAAGCAGATATCGTAGCGAAGATTTCAGAAAAATTAGGTCTTGAAAAAGGGGATGTGCAAGCAACCGTAGAGACTTTTATGAACGAAGTAAAAAACTCACTGGAAACTGGTGACAATGTTTACCTAAGAGGTTTCGGTAGTTTTATCGTTAAAACAAGAGCTGAAAAAACTGGAAGAAATATTTCCAAAAATACCACTATCAAAATTCCAGCACACAACATTCCTGCGTTCAAGCCTGCGAAAGTTTTTGTTGAAGGTGTAAAAGTGAACAACGAAGCAAAATAACACTATTAATTAATTATAAAATCTATTAGATATGCCAAGTGGTAAAAAAAGAAAGAGACATAAGGTAGCAACGCACAAACGTAAAAAAAGAGCGAGAGCTAACCGTCACAAAAAGAAAAAGTAGTTTTAAACTACTTTTTTCTTTTTTAAGTTCATTGAAATTTGGAAAATTAGTAGGTAGGATTCAGTTTTCAGATAGCAGTCTAAATCTGCGGTCTAAACTCTTAAATCTGCAATCTAAAATTCCTCCCGGGTACAATACCTGTTAAATTATTGTTTAATCCATCCTTGCTTGAAAAGTTGATGGTTGGTAGTTGATAGTTGATGGATTTCCCATCAACCGACAATCAACAACCGACAACCAATAAGTTCGGATAAAAATTTACAAATGAATAAAGAATTAATCATTCGATCTAGTTCTGATTTCGTAGATTTTGCCTTATTAAAAGATGGAAAACTAATTGAATTACACAAGGAAGAAGAGAAAAGCAACTTTCAGGTTGGTGATATTTTTATTGCCAAAATAAGGAAACCTGTTGCTGGACTTAATGCTGCTTTTGTAAATGTAGGCTTCGAAAAAGATGCTTTTTTACATTATCACGATTTAGGCCCTAACTTAGCTTCCCAGCTGAAATTCATAAAACTTGTAAGCGCAGGTAAAATAAAAGATTTCTCCCTAAAAAACTTTCAGTTTGAAAAAGAGATAGACAAGAATGGTACAATTACAGATGTAATCAGTGCCAATCAGTCTGTTTTGGTACAAGTCGTCAAAGAACCAATATCGACCAAAGGTCCGAGAATCAGCGCAGAGCTTTCTCTGGCCGGAAGATTTATTGTTTTGGTTCCGTTTTCTGACCGCGTTTCTATTTCGCAGAAAATAGAAGACAAAAAGGAAAAGGAACGCTTGAAACGTCTTGTACAATCAGTCAAACCAAAAGGATTTGGCGTTATTGTTCGCACAGTAGCCGAAGGCAAAAGTACAGTAGAATTAGAAAAAGATTTGCAGAACCTGCTTAGCAGATGGACTGCAATGTGTAAAAAATTACCAACTGCTCATCATCCTTCCAAAGTATTAGGAGAGCTCAACAGAGCTTCTTCAATATTAAGAGATGTGTTTAACGATACCTTCAGCAGTATCCAGATTGATGATGAAGAGTTGTACAACCAAACAAAGGATTATCTGCAAGAAATTGCACCATCCAAACAATCAATTGTTAAGTTCTATCAGTCCAAAGACAATCCTATTTTTGAGAAATTCAATATAGAGAGACAAATCAAGACTTCATTTGGGAAAACAGTTTCCATGAGTAAAGGGGCTTATTTGATTATTGAACATACCGAAGCGTTGCACGTCATAGATGTAAACAGCGGGAACCGTTCCAATAAAGCTACCAATCAGGAAGATACAGCCATGGAAGTCAATATGATTGCAGCAGCTGAAATAGCAAGGCAGTTACGCCTTCGGGACATGGGCGGTATCATAGTTGTTGATTTTATCGATATGTCGAATCCAGAAAATCGTAAAGTCCTGTTCGACTTCCTGAGGGAAGAAATGAGCGATGATAAAGCGAAGCATAAAATCTTACCGCCGAGTAAATTTGGGTTGGTCCAGATTACCAGACAAAGAGTAAGACCAGAAGTAAACATAAAAACAAGAGAGGAAGATCCAAACAATGAAAATAAAGAAATTGAAGCACCAATTTCTATCATTGACAGAATTGCTTCTGATTTGGAAAGAACTTTAAAAATCCACAAAAAAGTTGTGCTTAATGTACATCCGTTTGTGGCTGCATACCTCAGTAAAGGTTTTCCATCATTGCGTTCAAAATGGTTTTTTGAACACAAAAAATGGGTGAAAATCATACCACGTGACGCTTACACGTACTTAGAATATCATTTCTACGATACTAAAGGAAATGTTATTAAAGAATAAAACATAACCGTCCCGATGCTTCGGGACGGTTTTTTTATGTCTAATTGTTGCGGTTTTTTATTCAAAATCGGTATCGTTTACCTCTTCGTTGATTTTGATTTCAGATATTTTAATGTCAAGTTCAATGCCTATGTTTTGAATGATATTGAAAGGGATTTTTATTTTTTCTACTTCTTTATAATCGCTAAAATTTGTAGAGGCAACAATCAGTTCTCCGTCCTGTTCAATGGTTTTTGATTCGGCCAGTTTCAGCCCGGTTTTGATGTCATAGAAATAGGTGCTTTTTCCGTTTTTGATGGCAAATGCATCGCTTCCGTTGATGGTCTCAATTCGGTCAATTGTTAAATCTGTGTTTTTTAGCAATAGTATTTCTTCGAAAGGAATTGCTGATGACTTCATTTCAGCTAGCACCTCTCCTTCAAAATCTGTGCGCTGTCCTTGTTCTACAGAATAGGCTTCCTTTTGGTTGATTACCTGTTTCATTATGCTCATGCCAGCCATCGTGATTTCGATCAATGAATTTCCATTGGTGTCTATTTTTGAAGTATAGGTTAAAGGAGCCGGAGCCTGCTGAATGGAAGTCGAGCCAGTCATGCAGATTGATTTTACTGATGCAACTGCTTTTTCCCCTCCAATTGCTTCGATGTAATTTTCAAATACATTTTTTGCAGTGATACCGGCTGGAATTTCTTTGTTTAAAAAAGGTTTTTCCAAAGGATTTCCGTATTTGTCAAAATAAAACATCGGAATATTTAGTTTTTCCAATCCGGGAATGATTTCTGATCCTTTTCCCGCAATAACGATTCTAATATTGTCGATTAAGAAGTAATTGTTGGCAACGCGCAGTATGTCATCGGCGGTAACGTCATTAATTGTTTGGATATATTTCTCGTAAAAATCTTCGGATAATTTTTCGGTTTCAATATTTAATGCGTAGCGGGCAACTGCCTGTGGTTTTTCGACTTGCATCACAAACCGTCCTATGTAGCCTGCTTTGACGGTTGCAAGTACTTCTTCGGTTACTTTTTCTGTTCGGATTCGTTTTATTTCTTTGATAAATTCAGCAACAGCACTGTGTGTAACGGCATTTCTTACAGCTGATTTAGCAAAAAATTTGGAAGTGTATTTCCCCGCACCAATGTTTGATCTTGCGCCATACGTCCAACCGTGTTCTTCGCGTAAATTCATGTTCAGATAGCTGTTGAAATCACCTCCCAATATTTGATTGGCAATAACAGCGGGGAAAAAATCAGGATCACCCATTTTTAAATGTATGGTATTTACCAAAGTGATTTCAGATTGGACGGCATTGGGTACATCGACCAGGTTTATCTGTAAATTTGAAACATTTACCGGGGTGTCATATGGTATTTTAGGAGTGCTTTTTTTCTCCCAGTGGCCAAATAATTTTTCGACGGCAGTTTTTACATTGTCGTATTTTACATCGCCGATAATCACCAAATAGGCGTTTTCAGGCACAAAGTAGGTTTTGTAATTTGTTTCTACATCAGCCAGAGTTATGTTGTTTAAGGTTTCTTCGGTTGTAAATTCTCCGGTAGGATGGTTTTTGCCAAAAGCTAAAAAATCAACTACACGACTGGCAATTGCTGGGACACTTTTTTCTTCTGCTTTCATCCCTTCGATTAATTTGGCTTTTTCTTTGTCAAATTCTTCCTGGATGAAATTTGGATACAAGACACCTTCTGCCATTAGTTCCAAAATTCTTCCGCCGTATTTTGAAATGGAATTTGCAGTTGCTCCGTGAGAACTGAAATTAATTTCGGCTCCCAAAAAATCTATTTCTTCATGGAAAACGGCTTTAGTTGTTTTTTTACTGCCGTTGCCAATTAAGTTGCCGGTTAATTCATCGACGCCTTTTTTGTTTCCTTCCGTAAAAGGCATGTTGTCAAGATTCAGGTTGAAGGAAACTCTTGGTAATTTATGGTTTTCTACAACCAATACTTTCATACCGTTGGCCAAAACAAAGCTTTTCGGTTTTTTTATATTGATGATAGGCGGTTTTCCGGGTTGGGGTTGCGTGCGGTCTGTTGCTTGCATAATTCCTGATAATAATGAAGGATGAATACTGTGTTTTTTACGATAGCTGCTTTTAGTTATGGTTTTTTGCAGGTATGTAATCCAAAAGTAAGCGCTGATTTGGGTTTAGATATTTTTTAGCAACCTCTCGTATTTCTTCCCTTGTGATGGAATGATACAGTTCGATTTCGGTATTGATAAGATTGACGTCTTTGTACAGCAGATAATAGGATGCCAGATTATTTGCGATTCCTTCTATTGTTGCATTGGTGTTTATGAAGTTGTTGTCAAATTTGTTTTGCAGTTTTTGATAATCTTTTTCAGAAATCAATTCGGTTTGGATTTTTACAATTTCCTCGTCAATTTCTTTAAGCATGTCTGCTAAAGAAAAATCGGCCATAGGCAATCCGTATACGATGTACATTCCGTAATCTTCCTGACTGAAACCAACAGCTCCTATTTGCAGCGCTATTTTTTTGTCGTCCACCACTTTTTTATATAATCGGGAACTTTTGCCGTCGCTTAGATAGGAGGAGATTAAATCCAATACTCTTGCGTCCCTGCTTTTCATGGATGGAGTGCGGTAACTGGCTACCAGCATTGGAATTTGAATGTTAGGATCCTCGTAGGTAGCTTTTATTGTTTGGGTAATTGGTTCTTCCAGATATGTTTTTTTAGGAGTCACCTCGCCTTTAGGAATTGAACCAAAATAGTTTTGAATCCATTCTTTGGCTTGATTGTGTTCAAAATCGCCTGCTACTACAAGAACTGCGTTGTTGGGTAAATAGAATTTTTTGTTGAATGTCTGAAATTCTTCTAGAGTAGCTGCATCCAAATCTTTCATGGAGCCAATTGTTGTCCAGCGGTATGGGTGGTTTTTGAACATATTTTCCTTTACCGCGGCAAGAATATTTCCGTAAGGACGGTTGTCGTAACTGGTTCTTTTTTCTTCTTTTACTACTTCATTTTGTGTATCGACTCCAATTTGATTGATAATCGGATGCATTAATCTTTCGGATTCCATCCAAAGTCCCAGTTCCAGATTATTGGAAGGAAATATTTCGTAGTAATAGGTACGGTCGTCGGTGGTATTGGCGTTATTGGTTCCTCCGTTTGAAGTGACAATTTTAAACCATTCGCCTCTTTTGATATTTTTGGTTCCTTCAAATAATAAGTGTTCAAAAAAATGGGCAAAACCGGTTCTGTCCGGATTCTCATCTTTGGCGCCCACATGATACATCACTGAGGTAATGACAACAGGAGCAGAGGCGTCATGATACAAAATAACATGCAGGCCATTGTCTAAATCGTATTCCTCGAAAACTACTTTTTGAGCCGATGCTACTTCTCCCAAAGTTAATGCAGTATTTGGTATCATTAATTTGTTGTTAGATTTTGTTGTGCAAAAATACTTTTTTTTATTCTGTATAAAGTAAGTGAATTCAGTATTAAGAATTTATTGGCTTTATTTTGTTTTGATGTGGTAACTGTTTAGAAAATAGAGGGAAACAGTTGTGAAAAATACAGTAAAATATTTTTTCAGTAAAGGATTGCGGGGTAAATATTTAATTGTATATTTGCAACCTTAAAAATTATTAAAACAATTCAGTATGTATGCAATCGTAGAGATAGCAGGGCAACAGTTCAAAGTAAGCAAAGACCTAAAGGTTTACGTTCACCGTTTGGCAAATGAAGAAGGATCAAAAGTTTCTTTTGACAAAGTTTATTTGGTAGATGATAACGGTTCAATCACGATAGGCGCCCCAGCTATAGAAGGTGCTTCTGTAGAAGCTAAAGTGTTACAACACTTAAAAGGAGATAAAGTTATCGTTTTCAAAAAGAAAAGAAGAAAAGGGTACAAAAAAAGAAACGGTCACAGACAATATCTTTCTCAAATTGTAATTGAGGGTATTACTGTTGGAGGTACTCCAAAAAAAGCAGCTTCTAAAAAAGCAGTAGCAGTTGAAGTAGCTACAGAAGAAGCTGAAGTTGCAGCTCCTAAAGTAAAAAAAGCTCCTAAAGCTAAAAAAGAAGATACACAAGAATAATAACAAAATAAACTAGTACGTCATGGCTCACAAGAAAGGTGTCGGTAGTTCCAAGAATGGTAGAGAATCAGAATCGAAACGTTTAGGCGTTAAGATTTTTGGTGGTCAAGCAGCTATTGCAGGGAACATCATCGTAAGACAAAGAGGTTCAAAACATAATCCAGGAGAAAACGTTTACATCAGTAAAGATCATACTTTACATGCAAAAGTTGATGGAGTTGTTCAGTTCCAAAAGAAAAGAGATAACAAATCTTATGTATCTATTCTTCCATTCGAAGCATAATCATAAAGATTTTATATTATTTCAAAACCCGTTTCGAAAGAGACGGGTTTTTTGTTTTAAAACTAACCACCGGGCAACAAAGAAAGCGCAAAGAACACAGAATGATTTGTGTACTTTGCGCCTTCTTTGCTGTTAAAAATTGGATTGGTTTAGTTGGATGGATTGAATGTAAAACCAACGCTGAAAAACAATCTCACTTTGTCAATATTGTTTATCCATGAAGTGTCAAAATGAATAGGTCCCAGAATGGATTGGTAGGAGAGTGCTGCTCCTCCTGATAGTAGAAGGCTTGTTTCTATACCTTTGTCCCAATTTCCTTTTGGGGAAAAAGCATCGTCAATGTATTCGTTAAAGTTTTTAAAGCCAACAGACGCTATATTAAAATGGGGAGTTATGTAAATTTTACCCAATGGATTTATTTGGGCTCCGAGTCTCACTTCCATAAATTGCGAAGCGTTGACTTCGTCATCGTGTAAGCCTGGAAAAGCAAAACGGTTATTTCCGGAACTTGGCAGTATGCCTCCAACGAAGTATTTTGCTGCATAACCATATTGCGAAAACGAAACATCATTGTTTTGGAGTTTGTCTTCAAATATAAAGTTGGCGTCAAAACCTGCCATGCAGGTAATTTTCTTTTTTAAAAGCATTCTTTTCTCAATCCCAAAGCCTAATTTGGTGAATCCATTTGTTTGTCCTGAATGGTTTGTTAGGTTTGCATCAGTAAAGGAAATATTGGCATTGCTAAATATAGAACGGCTGATATTGGCTTTTATAATTGTTCCGGTTGTTGCAAAGAAAACTTTATCCATATCGTTGTATGAATAATGCGCATTTACTTCCATATCATTAAAGTTATAATTCCTAAGCAATAGCACATTTGGATTCAAATATGGGTCATTTTTTGGTTTAACTTCGGTATAATTATAATTTAATCCAAGGCCAACAAAACTTTTTAGGGAATTCAAATTTCGGTTTGCCTGATTATTAAATTCAAAAGCATTATAAAGCATATCGTCGGCCGATTTACCGTCTATGAAGAGTTCCTGTTTTAAAAAGGCTCCATAGGCTTCAGAGCTCCACCACCAGTCTTTCTTTTTTCCGAAGCTTTTCTGGAAATTAACTCTGGCTTTTGGCTGTTCTGCAATATCAGCTGTAATGATAAGGCGTGAAGAAGGCGCGAGAATGTTTCGCCCGGTATAATTAAGGATTAATCCTACTCCTCGGTAAGTGTCATAATGAAGTGATGCATTGAAAAGGTTATTGGAATATTCGAAACCATTAAAAGTTAATCCGATTTTGTTTTCATCGGTAATGAAGTAACTGTAGGTAATTTGATGGAAAAGATTGGTTCCCATGGCTCGATTAATGCCTTTAATCAAATCTTTGGTAGTGTATTGCGCTTTCGGTTTGATGTTTGTTCTTGCCATTACAAGAGGGATGTTTTCCTCGCTTATGCCTTTGTAAACAATGGTATCTACAAAAAATTCATTTGCCATTTTAGGAAGCTCGTGTGTTCTTTGTTGATAGGCATTTAATTTTTTTGCTAATTCGACCAAAGCAGGCATGTTTTGGGCTGTGGCAATTTTACCATCTTTGTAGATTTCGTTGCTTTCGTTAAAATCGCCGGTAGAGAATCTCAAGTTGGGTAAATGATCCACCAGGATTGTACAGTTTTTTCGGTTCTCCGGATTTTTAATATTGCTTGGAAACATACTGGTCTGCATCAATATGGTCACAAAACTGTTTAGTTTGTCTATAGGTTCCATTCCTCCACCCACATCGCTTCCAATTATGATGTCGGCTCCCATTTCTTTGGCGACATCTGTAGGGAAGTTGTTCATTACGCCACCATCTACTAAAAGAGTGTTCTCATAAGGCATTGGTTTAAAAACCGCTGGTAAAGACATACTTGCTCTCATAGCAAATGCTAAACTTCCTTTGTCGAGAATTACTTCTTTTCCGTATACAACATCGGTTGCCATCGCTCTGAATGGGATAGAAAGGTTGTCGAAATTTTTTACATTGTAAACTGGGAAAGTTAATTCAGAAAGATATTCCCTTAAATTTTGGTCGTTTAGTATGGAAGTGACATTAGTCGGTTTTCCGTCTTTGATTCCTATACCTGCCAGATATCGTTGATATTCGCTTTTTTCTTCGACACCAACATTTTTTAGAGACATGCTTCCACCTAATAATTTGTCCCAATCGATGTTTCTTGTGAGTTTTGCAATACTGTCACCGGAATATCCCATGGCGTAGAGACCTCCCATGATGCTTCCCATACTGTTTCCCACAATAACGTCTGGAACAATATGTAAAGAGTCCAGTGCCTGTAGAAGAGGTATATGTGCAACTCCTTTGGCGCCGCCTCCACTTAATACTAATATGACTTTTGGTTTTTTTTCTTGAGCAAAATTGATTTGACTAGTGATAAAAAAAATAAATAAAAGGTAGAGGGGGAGATGTCTTTTCAAAGCTTTTTGTTTTGAGTTGGTTGTTGAAGAGTTAAATCAGGTTGGTTTTATTTAATGATAATACTAAGATATTGAAAATTATATTTTTAATAGAATAAAAAAAGCAATAAAATTTGGGTTCTTTTTATGGTCTGGAAGTTTCGGATAATATGGAATCATCAGTTTTAAAATTGAAATTGATGATTTTTTTAATGTAAATAAGCATAGAGAAAAAAACCTCACATTGTTGTGAGGTTTAAAATAGTCTGTTAATTGTGTCTAATATGTGTATTCTGTTATGTATTCTGGAGTTTTTCCATCTGAAGTAAAAGAGGTAAATTTTGTTGGATAGCCGTTTGTATTATAAATGTAGGTTGAATTGTATGAGGCTTCAGAAGAGCCTAATCCGCCCTTTGTTGTTGTTTTGGTAACGTTGTTAATAGAATATTCATTTAGGATTAAATTAAATCCTATAATATGTTTTAATGGGTTGTTCTTATTGTCGTATTCAAAAACAAATACTGTATTACTGATAGTAGGGTCAGTATTAATTTCTTCAAATTTGATTAAGTTTCCTGATTTATAAGTTAGATTAACATCTCCACGTTTTGTTTCAACATTTGTTTGAGGGCTAACATCAATTTGAGAGTAAGATATGGTGCCATCTGATTTGTATGTATAAACTTCTTTTCTCATGTAATCTCCATTAGGGTGACTACTGTCAAAATTAGATGTCCTAATTTTTGTTTTCAATTTGTTGGTTTCGTATTCATATATAATCCTTTCTTTAATAGTTTCTACACCTGGCGTTTGAGTGTTATAAGTTTCTTGCTTTACAATTAAATCACCACTATAAGTAAATTTTGTTTTAGTGGTTTCATCAGCAACGTTTAGGATTTTATTTCCATCATATGCTAAGATTAATGTAGTATTGTCTTGTGGGAAATCTGGATAAGTTGTTTTAATAGTTTTTGGTAAAGCTATATTTTCTTGAGGAGAAGAATCATTTTCATTGTTTGAACAAGAAACCAAAAATAAGTTTGTAATCACAAAAGCATAAAGAATTTTTTTCATTTTTATTTGAATTTAATTTCGCAAAAATAGGAATAATAATATCTTTTGGTATAAATTAAGATATAAAAAAACCCTTACATCACTGTAAGGGCTCTTAAATAATCTAAAATAGATTTAGTATCTGTAATATTCAGGTTTGAATGGACCTTGAACTTCAACTCCAATATATTCTGCTTGGTCTTGACGTAAAGTTTCCAATTCAACTCCTAATTTTGCTAAGTGCAGCATTGCTACTTTTTCATCTAAATGTTTAGGTAACATATATACTTCATTGTTGTAAGCAGCGCTGTTTTTCCACAATTCGATTTGAGCAAGAGTTTGGTTTGTGAATGAGTTACTCATTACAAAACTTGGGTGACCAGTTGCGCATCCAAGGTTTACCAAACGGCCTTCAGCCAAAATGATAATATCTTTTCCAGCAATAGTATATTTATCAACTTGTGGTTTGATTTCGATTTTTGAAGCACCGTGGTTTTTGT
>Ga0208398_101220_pt1 | contig 10891 bp, 8 predicted proteins | sample LakWasMe79_HOW10_2_FD_183905 | JGI IMG/M metagenome (GOLD analysis project Ga0208398, IMG submission 183905) | Freshwater sediment methanotrophic microbial communities from Lake Washington under simulated oxygen tension - Sediment Metagenome... | ecosystem: Environmental > Aquatic > Freshwater >... | reverse complement strand
CGCGGCATCCGCCCGGCGCCGGGCTACCCGGCCTGCCCCGACCACAGCGTCAAGCGCGCGATGTTCCAGGTGCTGGCCGCCGACGACATCGGCATGGGCCTGACCGACAGCCTGGCCATGACGCCGGCCGCCAGCGTCAGCGGCTTCTACCTGGCGCACCCGGACGCCACCTACTTCAACGTCGGCCGCATCGGCGAGGACCAGCTGTCCGACTGGGCCGCCCGCGAGGCGCTGGACGAGGCCACCGCGCGCCGCCTGCTGGCGCCGGTGCTGGGCTGACCGGCGCGGTGGCCGGCGGCGGCCGCCCGCAGAATGCTGCCATGGCCGAAACCCCCCGCACCGTCGCCCTGTTGCTCAACCTGGCCCATGCGCTGGACCACCTGTTCCTGCTGATCTTTGCCACCGCGGTGGCGGCCATCGCGGCCGACTTCGGCTTCAGCCGCTGGGAGGACCTGATGCCCTACAGCGTCGGCGCCTTCCTGATGTTCGGCCTGGGCTCGCTGCCGGCCGGCAAGCTGGGTGACAGCTGGGGCCGGCGGCCGATGATGCTGGTGTTCTTTTTCGGCATGGGGGCCTCGGCCCTGCTGGCCGCGCTGACGCGCGACGCCTGGCAGCTGGCCGCGGCGCTGGCGCTGCTGGGCAGCTTCTCGGCCATCTACCACCCGGTGGGCATCCCGATGCTGGTGCAGGGCGCCCAGCGGCCGGGCGCCACCATCGGCATCAACGGCCTGTCGGGCAACCTGGGCATTGCCGCGGCGGCGTTGCTCACCGGCCTGCTGGTGCAGTGGGCCGGCTGGCGCGCCGCCTTCGTGGTGCCGGGCCTGGCCTGCCTGGCGCTGGGGGTCGTGTTTGCGCGGCTGGTGCCGGCCGAGGCCGAGCCGCCGTCGCGGCGCAGCCGGCCGGCGGCGGTGGTGTTGGGCCGTGGCCAGCTGGCGCGGGTGATGGCGGTGATGACGGTGGCCTCGGCCACCGTCGGCCTGCTGTTCAACCTGACGACCAACGGCAATGCCCGCCTGCTGGACGAGCGCCTGGCCGGCGTGGTGCGCGACCCGGCCACCCTGGGCCTGCTGCTGGCGGCGGTGTATGCCGTGGCCAGCCTGTCCCAGGTGGTGGTGGGCCGGCTGCTGGACCGGGTGCCGATCAAGCGCCTGCAGCTGGGCATCGTGCTGCTGCAGGCGCCGCTGCTGGCGCTGGCGTCGGTGGCCCAGGGCTGGGCGCTGTACGCGGCGCTGCTGGGCGTGATGGTGCTGATCTTCGGCGCCATCCCCTTCACCGACGCGGTGATCGTGCGCTATGTGGACGACCGCATGCGCTCGCGCGTGGCCGGGCTGCGGTTGACGATCTCGCTGGGTTTCAGCTCGGGTGCGGTGTGGGCGCTGGGGCCGCTGGTCAAGGCCAACGGCTTTGCCACCCTGCTGATGGTGATGGCCGGCATTTCGCTGTGCACCGCCGCGGCGCTGCTGGCCATGCCGTCGGAACCGGCCCGCGCCGGGGCCTGAGCGCCGCCGGCCGGCCCCCGCGTCAGGCGCCCGGCAGCGCGCGCCGGTACTGCATGGCCTCGGCCAGATGGGGCATGGCGATGTGCTCGGCGCCGGCCAGGTCGGCGATGCTGCGGGCGATGCGCAGCGTGCGGTGCAGGCCGCGCCCCGACCAGCCCAGCCGTGCGGCGGCCTGCTGCAGGAAGCGGCTGGCGGCCTCGTCCAGTGCGCACACCTCGTCCAGCTGGCGGGCCGACAACAGGGCGTTCGGCCCACCCTGGCGGGCCAGCTGCCGGGCATGGGCCGCCGTCACGCGGGCGGCCACCTCGGCGCTGCTGTCGCCCTCGGCCTGGGCCAGCAGCTCGGCCGGCGCCACCGCGGCCACCTCCACCTGCAGGTCGATGCGGTCGAGCAGCGGGCCCGACAGCTTGCCTTGGTAGCGGGCCACCTGGTCGGGGGTGCAGCGGCAGCTGCGGCCGGGCACCTGGGCGCCCAGCCAGCCGCAGGGGCAGGGGTTCATCGCCGCCACCAGCTGGAAGCCGGCCGGAAACTGCGCCGAGCGCGCGGCGCGTGCAACGGTGATCTGGCGGGTCTCCAGCGGCTCGCGCAAGGCCTCCAGCGCGCTGCGTGGGAACTCGGGCAACTCGTGCCAGCATATAGCCAGCAGAACCTTAGACGAGTCTCCCAATACCGAGGTGGAGCAACTTCATCAAACAAGCCAACCATTAGACGAAGCTTGCCAAACCGAAGCCGCGAGCCAACTTCATCTAATGTCACTGGCATGAGGAACGCCCCATCCCCCCGCCCTTCCCCTCCCGGGAAAGGGAGCACTCCCGCCGGGCCGTAGGGCCCTCGGGGCAGCCGGCGCAAGGGCTGCGCCCTCACTCCGTCTGCCCTCCGGGCAAGGCTATGAGAGAGAGGCGTGCGTCAATGGCAAGCCCCGTACTCACCCGTTCGGTGCTCGGCCTCCGGCCTGCGCTCCGCGTGCGGCTTCCGTGCGGGGTCAGGGCTGCGCCCTGACCATTGACCCACCATGCACCGGCTCCCGCGGCCATGCCAGAGCAATGAAGAAGTGGCATCAGGCCAGCTTGCCGTTGACGGCATCTCTGAAGATGTCGAATGACGAACCGATGTGGTCTACGGCAATTCGTCCGATGCCGGAGACCTTCATCCGCAAGTAATGAGGACTGTCGTCGTACATGCGGGTCATGTACAGGGTCTCGACCTTGTTCGTTTCTCCGGCTAGGCTGTGGCGCACGTAGTCGTCAAGGGCTTGACCGACGTCGCTTCGGTCAAGCCCTAGCGCTCTGGCAAGCCTACCCGCAAGGTCATTCAGCGTCGCCTCGTAGCTTCCATCGTCGTAATTCTGGCGAACGAAGATTAGGACACCGGCGATACGGAGCACGTGGTACTCCTTGGCGAGGCGCTCCTTCTGCTCGAAGGTGATTTCGAGGTCGCGTTGGGCGTCTTCGTCGGGCAGCAACTGGAAGTTCTCCTCCCACGGCCGACCGAGAATCATGTACTCCTCGACCCAGTCGGCCAGTTGCCGTCGGTCCTTGAGAACGTCCAGCATGGTACGGCCACGCTCCGGCTCGGAGGGTGCCGGTGCTGGCTGCGCAGCTACTGCAGACTTCTTAATCCTCAGCCAGTCAAACATGTGTAGCCTCTCTGGACAGGGTATGCCGCGAGTCTAGAAACAATGGCCCGCCGACCGGTTACTCATGCTCTGGTCGGGTAGGCAACGCGTAAGCCTTCTCGATGTTCCGCGCTCATCCCACCTTCCAGCTGGTCCAACCAGGCAAGAAAGTCATCCCAGTTGTTCAGGCTGAAGACCTTCATCCCATAGCGTTCCTCAAGCTGCACAGTCGGGCGAGACACGAGGTCGGCCATGGGTTGGTCCATCACGAATGCATCTACGTACGGCGCGTACGTCGCGATGTGCTTCACGTCGTAAAACACGCCGGACAACCGTTGGAGCGCGCGGTCCCGGTTGGCATAGGCGCCGTTCTTGACCAGCAGTTTGAGGGTCGCCAGCATGTGTGCGTTGAGCCACTGGTAGGGCATCTCCTTAAAGTGGTCGGAGACGAGGAACTGAGCGCACTTGCGTAGCTTCTGGTCCGGGGGTACGTCTTCGGGAATCACGTGGAGCATCGTTTGGACCACCTGCGAGATGATGGGTGCGTCAAACATGGCCATGTAGTCGCCGCCGGCGACACGCAACGCGAACTCCAAGTAGAAGTCCATGTAGGCTTTGCCCGCCACCTGATACTCAGCTTGCAGGTCGTCTTCGAAGGGAGTCTGCAGCTTCCGCCAGCCCTCGAACAGATTGACCAGACCCTCAATGGACTGCTTCTTCAGGTCCCGGATTTGCTCGATGTCGCCCATGTAGCGGCCAACATCGATGCGCATGTAGCTGTCCCAGTGATGCACATCGTCCTCGAGGGCATCGGCTGGGTCCAACTCGTACTCCGCTGGCTTGCCTGCAAGCCACGCTTGGAACGACTTGACCATCTGTGCCTGCTCTACTTCGTAGGCAGCTTCGAACTCATGTCCTCGCGCTGTTGCCTTGATGAACTTGAAGAGCGCGTCACGCTTCTCCCACTGGTGGGTCTCGTCCTCGTGAATCGAGGAGAACGGGGCTACCAACAACTGCAGCGAGGCCAACCGCGCAATGCGCTCGGCGGCCGCTACAAAGCGCGCATCACCACCGCGGAACGCGTGACTGAAGAAGAACTGGTCCAGGTAGAGGACCTTCTTGTGAAGCGGCGGCAAGTCAACGTGCTCGTTGTAGCGACAGCGCTTGCAACCCCTGTAGACATAGTCGCCGTAGACGTCGACATTGCCAAAGGTGTTCTGCGCATTGCAGCCCGGGCAGTCCCCAAGGACATAGGTGACGAGTGCCATTGACGCTCCCTGCGGCTTCTATGCGTTGGCGTTGGGAAATCAACGAGCCACGCTGCCGAGCAGTGGGAGAGTATGCGACTGGTCATGACGGCGCGCTTGCAGCGCAAGGCCCGTAGTGCGGGCTGTTCGGCGCTCGATGGCGCTGGCTACGTCCTCCGGGCCGCCGGCGAGCAGGACAAGCTCGCGACCTCGGGTTATGGCCGTGTAGAGCCACTCGCGCGTCACTAGGACGGTGTCCTCGACCGCGACCAGAACAGCCTCGGCTGAACTGCCTTGAGCCTTGTGGCACGTGATGGCGTACGCGAGTTCGACGTCGCCCTCTGCCTCGACTGCCAACGAGCGCGGCGACGGCTCGCCGTCCCACAGGACCGTGACCTCGGCGCCGTCGATGTTCTTGACGACCCCAAGCAGCCCATTGAAGAGACCGTCCTGGTAGCGGTTGGTGGTCATGACCACCGGGTCGCCAACGGCAACAGTGGCGAGTGGGCCAAGTCGTCGCACCGGAGTTCTAGGCCCTCGCCGGAACTGCGCTTCCGTGTCGTTGATGTCCGCGACAGTGGCCTTCTTGGCGGCGACGACCATCAGTTCGCCTGCGTTGCGAAGCCGCCGCTGTGTTGTGAGCAGTTCGGCGGTCGGCACCAGGTACACGCCCTTGCTCTCGCCGTTCCAGGTCGCCAGGGTCGGCGCCGAGCCGCTGCGGACCTGCGCCGCAATGAGCGGAATGGCACTGTCGCTCGCCTGACGAAGTACCTTGGTTAGGGTCGCGACCCGAGAGCCTTCGGCAACGAGGTCGTGAAAGAACTTGCCGATGCCCACGGGCGGCAACTGCCCCTGGTCGCCGGCGAACAGCAAGCGGGAGCCTTCGGGCAATAGCGACAGCAGCTTGTGCAGACTGGGCGTGTCCAGCATCCCGGCCTCGTCGATGATGAGCAGGGTCTTTGACGTGAAGCTCACGTCGCTGGCGGGGCGCTTCCGGTCCGGGTCGTCCTCTTGCGCACGCTGGCGCTCCAGCATGCCGATAAGCCGAGCGACGGTGTAGGCCAGGCGCGGGCGGTCATGCGTGGATGCCCCGCGGGCTAGCGTGAGCGCGGCCTTCCCTGCCAACGCGCCCATCACGACGTCACCACCAAGGTACTCCCACGCCAAGGCCAGGACTTTCATCACTGTCGTCTTGCCGACGCCGGCGCCGCCTTGCAGCGCCGCGACGGGCAAGGTCAGGAGTTTGCCAACCGTCGTCCGCTGCTCTTCGGTGAGGCGCATGCCGACGTTGCTCTCGGCGTCGTAGACCAAGCGCGCTAGCGCGTCGCCGTCCGGAACCTCGACCGTCGGAGGCAGCGTTTCGATAGCATGGAGTGCGTTTACGACCTGGTCCTCAAGCCAGGCGGCACCGGGAACCCGCAGGAACGGGCCGGAACGGCGCATGGCGCCGTTTTCTTCGGCAAGGCGAAGGGCGACACCCGCCGGAACCCCGCGGGCGTCCAAGAGGGCTTCTACGCGGTCCGGCGATGCGGCAGTGTCCCCGTCGCTCAGGATGTCCCGCCAAACGCTGTTGAGAGCGCCTGCGAGGCGGGCGGGATGGGCGACCAGGTCAGCGTTCGGGTCCGCTTCGCGCAGAAGCCGCTGACCGACACGGTCGGCCAGCTTCCAATCGACCAGACTGGCGACCAAGTATGGGTTGCGACGAAGGCGGTCAACCGCGTCGACGCCAGCCATGAAGCGCCACAACTGCGAAGCCACCCGCGACTCGCGGATGCCCAATCGCTCGAGGAACGTGAGGAACGCGACTTCGGAAGCCTTGACGGCCTCGGCCCCGGCCTGGACTGCGACGCGGGCGTAAAGCTGCGCGGCAATCTTCGTGGCCAGTGCTGGTTTTCCCGGTTCGAGAGTGCCGGCGACCTTTGCCAGGCGCGTCAGGTCGGCAAGCACTTCAGGTAGGTCGTGGCCGAAGGTGTCCACGAGACAAGCCGCACGAGTGGCGCCGATGTTCGGCAGTCGCTCCAACCACGGCTTGAGCAAGGCGCCCTTGACTGTGGCGCGCTTCATCTTCTTGGACTCGACCTGCTCGACCATCCGGCCGAAGCGGTCTCGGAACGACGTGAGCCCGCCTTTGACTACGAACCAGTCTCCAGGCAGCGGCTGCGTGTCTCGTCCTGCGAACTTGACGCGAAGCGGCTCGCCGTCCTCGCGCCGGGCGCTGAAGATGCAGCCGCCCTCCAGCTGCGAGAGAACGCGCTCGACGACGACCAAGCCTTCGAAGTTGAGCATCAATCGAGCACTCGCACGTGCACCCCCTGGTCCATCGCCTCGAGCTGTGCGCGAAGTCGAAGGTTCTCGGCCCGCAGGCCCTCGTTGTCGGCAGACAGCTCCCGGACCTTCTCCAGAAGTTCTGCATGGACGGCCTGGGCTTCAACGGCCGCCTGTGCTGCGCCTCGCGCAGCTTGGGCCTGACGCACCAAGCGCTCTTTGATAGCCTTGTCGCCGGCATCCTGGAGCAAGCGCGCGCCAATCGGCAGGAGGCCCTGGCCTTCCGCGACAAGATTGATGAGCGAGCTGAGTTCCTCGCGCTCGTAGAGGTACTTCTCCTGTGTCTGCTTCAGGTCGATGGCCTGGGCGACGGCACGAACGTTCACCTTGCCGTCCGGTGTTGACGGGAGAGTCGGCGTGCGCTCGCGCTCTGGCTGAGCGAGAAACTCCGCCTCTCGCTCGTCAAGGTACTGTTCAAGCCGCTCGCGAACGGCCGGGATTACAGAAGGGCGAGCCATGGCTACCTCCTCTTTGGGCGCAGCGGAACGACGCTTCCACCGCCCGCCTTTGCGAGCTGCTCACGTAGGGCGTCGCGTTCGTAGCTCACAACTGCAAGCTGCTCACGAGCCACACCTAGCTCGGCCTCGACTTGTTGAAGCTGCAGCTCGGTGTCCCTGTGCGATTGCGCCAGCCCTTCGTACAGCTCTTTCCAGTCAGCGATGCGTTCCGCGAGAGACCGCTTGACGGCGCTTACCGAGGCCGCATTTCGCTTCTTCAGCGACTCCAGCCAGGCGCGCACTTCGTCGCCGAGTTCTCGCTGCTTGGGGCTGAAGAATGTCGTCGAGTGCACCCCCGCCCTCCGGGCGACCTCTGCAGCGGAAACAGCCCCGCCGTTCTGGGGGTAAATGCCGTCGTTCGACGCCATCTCTTGCTCGATGGCTGCCATCGCGGTCAGCACCCGGTTCCGAGTCTCGGCCGAGCGCTGTTGGCCACGCTCAAGCGCCTTGGCACGAATGAGCTCGCGAGTGGCGTCCGTCCGCTTGCCTGGGCTACCGTTGTCGCGCGCCTTCATGCTGCGTCCTCAAGGTCAACTTCCTCGGTGGTCGCGACGGCACGCTGCACCAACGGGTGGCCCATCCATTTGGCGCGAACGTCTTCGAAGCGTCCGATGTGTGCCCGAATCTGCCCAGACCACATTGCCTGCATCAGCTCGTCGTTGGCCGCGATAGCAGCGTCGTACTCCGCCACACTCGACGCCAAGGCAGCCTCCACGTCCTCACGAAGGAATGCCTCCTCGAGGCGATGACCGCAGTCGGTCTGACAGTGAGCCGGCTCCGGGCGACCTTTGCTCTTGTTACAAGGGCCGGACTCGGACCCGGGGAACTTGGTGCACACCACTCCCCGCCGCACAACCTCCCACGCCTTGCCCTGCAGCGTGAGCACCTCCGCAAGCTCTCGCACGCTGTTTGCGCCCCATTGCTCACCGCGTCGGTACGCTCGCTCGCGCTGGACTTGAATGGCACGGTCAATCATGAGAGCTGCAGGCCCGCCATAGCCCCCGAGCTTCAGTCCTGCAGCGCCAGCGTCCTCGGCCGCCACGATGGACTCGAGCGCCTCCGTCGCTCGCATGATGCGAAGTTCGCGTCCGACTTGCTCAATCTCAGCCTGGAGCGTCTTGTCGCTGAGGATGTAGTAGAGCGTCATCTCGATGGACTTGTGCCCGAAGACATCCATCAAGACTTTGGGAGCCTGAGTGAGCGCTAGGGCGGCCAGGCGCGCCACCGTTTTCCGGAACCGGTGGGGCCTCAGCCATTGACCGTTTGGCCGCTCCTCCATGCCAAGGGTCTTCGCATAGGCACGCATGGCCTTGTCCAAGTGCAGCAGCGGCTTGGTTCGGTCGCTCTGCCCTCCGCCTGAGACCTGCACCCACAAGTGGTCCGGAGCGCTGCTGGCCGTCGAACGTCCGCCTGAGGTGGGCTTCTGCTTTCCAATCGCCTCCACCAGCCTCACAAGTCGAGCCTGTTGCTCGATTGCGGTAGCTGCCAGGTCCGGCAGAACCCAGTCCCGCATTTCGCCGTCATGACGCCGGACCAGCTTGAAGGTGCGCCCGGTGGCGTAGGGCCGGCCATCGACAGCGGTTTCGACGCAGCCTCTCCGGAGGTCCAATGTCTCGGACTTCCGACCTCCTGTTGACAGAGAGACTACGAAGAGGTGTGCCAGCTGCACGTTACCAAGCAGCCCAAGGACTGAAGCGAGCGTTCGCGGAGGCCACGGGTCGTCGTTCGACTCCTTCTTGCGCTTATCTCCTTGACGCGAGAGCTTGATGACGAACGGGGGTCTCACAATCGGTCGGCCCTCGTGGTCGCGCCACTGCCACTGGGCCAGCAGTTCGCCGACCTCTCGCCGCCTGCGGTTCTGCACGGTCCTTGCTGGTGAGCCGTCATCGGTCCTCTCCCAAATGCCACGAATCTGCTGGGCAAGGTCAAGAAGGTTGGGCGCCAGGGACTCGATGAGCCAAAGGCTTCGCTGCCCCATCTCCGAAACGTAGTCGTCGGGCAGCGGCAGATGCGAGTCGCGCTTGCGCTCGCTGCTCGCGGGCGTAGCTTCCCCAGCAACTGCTGTGGTCGCTCCCTCGGCATTCCCGATGCTTGGAAGGTCTTCCCAGCAGCCGCGGTCATAGAGGGCGTTCATCCTGCGGACTTCGGAAAGAACGAGGGCCCGCTGACTGGCGCTTAACGTGTCGAGGTCGTCGATTGTTACGACGCTGAGAAAGCCCGCTTCGGCCGCAGCCCTGTCCTTGGCCTGCAGCCATCGGGCGAGCGCCAAGGCGACGAGTGAAGAGGCTATGTAGTAAGCGCAGTCAGCGACAACCCCGGGGTCCAGCGATTCCGCGTTCCGTTTTCGACCAATTCCTGCCGGGCCCATCCGCAGTATGAGCAGGTACCGGGTGAGCGTCGCAACTGCCAAGTCCAGGAGCGGCTGATTTGCGCTCTCTGCAACGAGGGGGCGAAGTGCCTTGTCGGGCATCAACGCGACGATGCGGACCCGCAAGTCCACGTTGAGCTTCGCATGCCCGGCCGAAGGGCACCACCGTCGCGGCGTCTGCCACCTGCCCAGCGTGCTTCCGTGTTGCAGCACCGTTTGGGTGGCAAGCAGCGAGGGCAAGTCCGCAGAGCCGACCATCTCGGGGCTGATGAGTAGCCGCGCACGTGCGCGTGTAGCCTCAATCTCTTCAGCCGCGGACATCAACCCGACGTCGTCTTCGGGCGTGAGGGCGGCGCTGCTCGATGTGTTCATGCCATCACCTGTAATCCGTCAAGGTCCACGACGCGATGGCTTCCCTCGCCGATGCGTCCTTCCCACTCTCGAACCTGCGCAGCCACCGCTTCGGCGTCGAACCCTCGCAGAGCCAGTTCGGTGTTCTCCAACTCCTCGCCAAATGAAGACTCTAGGAACGCCACGACTGACATCCGCTGACGTATAGCCCGGAGTTCCGCCAAGCGCTTCGCGAGGCCAGGGAAGCTGTCCGGGAAGATGACCGCATGCTCCAGGCACAGCATGCATCGGTGAACGTGGCACATCGCCTTGCCGTCAGCTCGGAAGTTCGGCGCAATGCGCGAAGGTGGGCGAGTCGGGTCCTTGCATCCGACTCCGATGCGGCTACGCCGAAGGCTTCGGTACCTTGCCAAGCGCTCTCGGTCCGCGGCACTGGCTTCACCGTCCCGCGAGCACTTCGCGATGAGCGTGGGGTCCAGCCGCTTGTGGACCTTGATTTCAGACCAAAGGGCGTTGCTGAAGGTCTGGTACAGCTGGACCGACTGGTCGTTGAGATGCGTGTTGTCGAGGTAGACCTGCGTGCTCCTAAGGCTCTTGTGACCGAGCGCCTTCATGACATACAGGACCATGCCGCCGCTGATTCGGTACGCATAGGCCGCAAACGCATCGCGGAAGTCTCCCGCCTTCAGGGCTGAAAGCCTGCGGTCTTCGGGCCGGTGAGCGTTCAATCGCGCAACAAGGCCGTCAAGGAAGCTCTTCCTGTCTCCCTGGTTGACACCGCGCGAGTACGACGAATCGTGTGGGTCCAGCCAGACAATCTCGTCGAGTGATGGCGAGACATACAGCCAAAGCGACGATACGCCGTAAGCGTCCGGCGATCCCGTCTTGACGACGGCGGTGCTGATCAGGCAGCAGTGATCGTCGGCTGCCAGCGATGCGGCAGCAACTCGTGGACGCGGCTGGCGGGCTGCGTGGGCAAGCGCTCGAGC
>Ga0208398_101217_pt1 | contig 10900 bp, 8 predicted proteins | sample LakWasMe79_HOW10_2_FD_183905 | JGI IMG/M metagenome (GOLD analysis project Ga0208398, IMG submission 183905) | Freshwater sediment methanotrophic microbial communities from Lake Washington under simulated oxygen tension - Sediment Metagenome... | ecosystem: Environmental > Aquatic > Freshwater >... | reverse complement strand
ATATGGCAGAGTGCTTTCACAAGGAAAACAACCGTTGCGTCTATGCGTCGGCCTGTGTTCTGGAAGATGTGCTGGGTGCTGCAACGGCTGCCTACCTGAAGGTGCTGGACGGTGTCACGCTCCATGATCTGGTTCAAAAAGCCAGCGGACGAACCGGACAGGTCTCCGGTGTACAGCCCGTTCAGTTTCATCCCAAGGCCCCACTGCCGGTTTGACCCGAGCGCGGACGCGGGGTCCGCGCAGGCGTTAGATCAGCTTGGAATAGGTTGACGTCGTCGGTTGACCCAGGTATTTATCAAACACCATGCCGCTGGCGCGCACGAACAAACGTCCCTTGGGGGTGACGCGGATCGCTGATGGATCGATGGTGATCAGCCCGGCTTCCTCGTAGGGTTTGAGGCGTTCCAGTTCCGGGGCAAAGTAGCTGGCGAAGTCAATGCCGTACTTGCGGTTGACGACCGCCACCTCCACCGGCGCACTGCACATCAGCGTCATGATGATGTCACGGCGCAGCACATCGTCCTGGCTCAGCTCGAAACCTTTTTCAATGGGCAGGCGACCGGCGTCCAGGTGCTGGTAGTAGGCGCTGACGGTGCGCACGGCCTGGCTGTAGGAGTCGCCGACCTTGCTGATGGCGGACACACCCAGTCCAATCAGGTCGCACTCGGAGCGCGTGGTGTAGCCTTGGAAATTGCGGTGCAGGGTCTTGTCCAGCCGTGCCTTGTTCAACTCATCATCGGGCTTGGAGAAATGGTCCAGCCCGATGTACACATAGCCGGCCTCGAGCAGGCGGCGCATGGACATCAGGAAGATCTGCAGCCGTGCCTCTGCCGACGGCAGATCGCTTTCCACAATCAGGCGCTGGGCCTTGAAGCGCTGGGGCAGGTGCGCGTAGTTGTACAGTGCGATCCGGTCGGGTGAGACGCGGATCAGGTCGTCCAGCGTGCGGCTGAAGCTGTCCATGGTTTGTTTTGGCAGGCCGTAGATCAGGTCGGCATTGATGGACTGGAAGTTCGCCTTGCGGCTCTCCACGACGGCTTTTTCCACCATGCTCAGCGGCTGGATGCGGTTGACCGCCTGCTGCACCGCCGGGTCAAAGTCCTGCACCCCAAAACTGTTGCGGTTGAAGCCCAGTTCGGCCAGCATGGACAGGGTTCCCGCCTGCACGGTACGCGGGTCGATCTCCACACCCAGTTCGGCATCCGCAGTGAAGTCAAAGTGGCTGCGCACCATGGCCATCAGCTGGCGCAACTCATCCGCACTGAAAAAAGTCGGTGTACCGCCGCCCAAATGCAATTGCACGGTCTTGCGGTCCTTGCCGATGCGCGAGGCCACCAGGGCCATTTCCTTGTCCAGGTAGCGCAGGTACTCGCCCACCCGCTCGTGGTCCTTGGTGATGATCTTGTTGCAGGCACAAAAGTAGCACAGGGACTCGCAGAACGGCAAATGGATGTAGATCGACAGCGGCGGGTTGTTGTCTTTGGCCGCGCGCAGGTCCAGGTAGCTGCGGTAGGTCTGCTCGGTAAAGGCCGTATGGAAGCGGTCTGCCGTCGGGTAGGAGGTATAGCGCGGGCCGAGCTTGTCAAATTTGCGCACCAGCTCTTCGGAAATTTCCATGTCGCTTGAGAGGGTAGTCATTGCCATGTCCTGAGATTAATTTGCGATGGGTTGATTGTCCTGCCGATCCGCAACGGTGCAGGGTATCGTCAACTGGAATTTGGCACCCCGGCCGGGTTCACTCTGGGCGGCGATGGTCCCGCCCAGCACGCTGGTCACCAGATTGTGGACGATGTGCAGCCCCAATCCGGACCCGCCCTGCCCCATGCGGGTGGTGAAGAAGGGCTCGAAAACGTGGGGCAAATCTGCACTCTGGATGCCCCTGCCGTCGTCCTGCACCTGCAGTACCGCGCGATCCCCATCCTCCATGCGTGCGGTGATGGCAATGGTTCCGGCCTGGTTTTCGGGAAATCCGTGAATCAGTGCGTTGTTGATCAGGTTTGTCAGGACTTGACCCAAGGGGCCCGGGTAGCTGTCCATTTGCAGAGAATCGGCAACATCCACAGTGACTGCGCACGCCGATTTGCGCAGGGTGGGGCTCAGCGTCAGCAGGATTTCCGAGACCAGTGACGCCAGCGAAAATTTGCGGCGATTCGAACTGGTCTGGTCGACCGCCACCTGTTTGAAACTGGTGACCAGCGCTCCGGCCCGGGACAGGTTGCGCGTGATGATGTCTGCCGCGTGGCGGGTGTCTTCCAGAAAAGCCTGCAAGTCCGAGCGCCGCAGGCCGGTGTTCACGAGCGAGCCGAATTGTTCGACGCGGTAGTGCAGTGAACTTGCGACCGTCAGGCCATTGCCAATCGGTGTGTTCAGCTCATGGGCCACGCCTGCGACCAGTGCGCCCAGGGCCGCCATTTTCTCGGACTGAACCAGTTGGTCCTTGGCTGTCTTCAGGCTGGCCAGAGTGGTGGACAACTCCAGGTTGGTCCGTTCAAGGGCGGCAGTTCGCCGGGTGACACGGGCTTCGAGCGCAGCGTTGAGGTCCTGTATCTCTTCCTGGGCGCGGCGTCGCTCGGTGATGTCGAAATAGGAAAACAATACCAGGGTGCGTTTGGGCTCTACAAAGGTGCGGGTCGACATGGAGATCCAGCAGAGTGAGTTGTCTGCCCGCAGCATGGGCACTTCAATATTGCTGACGTCCTCCCCCCGCATGGACCGGTCCAGAAGTCTTTGGCGCTCTTCGGGATGCACCCAGATTCCCAATTGGGTACCCGTTTTGCCCTGCGCCGTGCGTGGGTCAAATCCAAAGGACGCGAACCAGGCATGGTTCCACTGGGTGGTCGAAAAACCATCGATGTCGGAGCAGTAGCACATCGGCATGGGCGACTCATCAAACAGGCGCGCAAATCGCGCCTCGCTTTCCTGCAACGCAGTGGCTGCCTTGCGTGCCTCGGTCACGTCCCGCAACAGCGCAATCATGTACTGTTCGCCCCGCGCTTCAAAAGTGGCCGCATTGACGAGTGCGTCGCGAACCTGACCGCCACGGGCATTGATGCGGATAAAGTATTCATGCAAGCTGCCTTGGGTCTTGAATGCCTGGACCAGAGCATCCCGCGCGAGCGGGTCGTGCCAGACCCCGAGGGCAATCGATGTCCGGCCCAACGTGTCTTCCCGTTTCAGGCCCGTGATGCGTTCAAACGCGGCGTTGACCTCGACATAGGTTCCGTCGCTCAAACGCGAGATGGACATGAAATCCGGGGTTAGCCGAAACGCAGCCTTGAACTGTTCGTGGGTTGCGTTCTGATCCGTGACATCCCGGGCAATCCAGACGGCGTGGGAATGGCTTTGACCCCCCAACGCAATGAGGGTCGCGTTGACCATGCAGTCGCGCAACGTGCCGTCCATCCTGCGCAGTTGCACCATGGAGTCGCGCACCGCACCGCAACGCATGAGCTCGTCGATTAACCTGGTGCGCTGCTCAGCGTGGCCCCATACGTTGAACCGGGATATGGCATGGCCAATGACATCGGCTGCACGGTAACCGCTGATGGCCTCGAAACCCTTATTGGCATCGATCACCAGGCCGTCGCTCAAACGGGTGATGACAATCCAGTCCGGGCTGGCGTGAAAGACCCGTGCAAACCGGTCATCGGAGGTCTCACCCAGCGATGACAACAACCAGCGTTTGATCGCGGCGGGTAGCAGCTTAGCCAGTAGGCCCATTGCAATGGAGAGTCGTAGTGGTGTGGGGATGATAGTACGGCGCAAGACGAAAAAAAGCCCATCGCTGGGATGGGCTTTTTATGGGCGGTCCCGGTCAGTGGTTGACAGGAATGCTGCGTGTCAGGCTGCGGCCAGCCAGTATCCCGAGTTGAACGGGCTGCTCATGCGCAGCGCCAAGGGCGATACATCCAACAATTTGTCAGTGGGCATCTTTTCGCCCGATTCGGTTGCCATCTCAATACCCGCAATCGGTGCGGTCTGTGCGATGGTCCCGCTTGCCTCGTTCGCCCGTTCTGCTTGGCTGGTGTGTGCAGAACGGGCTACAGAAAAGAATAGAAGCATCGGAACGGAATCTTCCGGTCCCCCCAATAGTCGGCCGTGTCGCGGAAGATATCGAGCAGTTGCTCCCGGGCTTCCTTGTCAAACTTGGTGTTGGCAGGGATGTGCTCCAGCACGGCGATGAAGCCGGGCTGCGGGCCGGACTTGTGCACGGGGTCCGTCATGCTGTCGTAGAGCGCGTCAAAATTCTTGCCAACGTGCGCTGGCAATTTGAACTGCTGGCCAATCAGGTCGAGCACGTCCTGCTTGGTTTGCGCATCAGCTAGGTTGGCATACAGAAAGTGGTGCCCGAGGGCTTGCGCTGCTTCCTGCAAATCGGGCACCCTGAAGGCACGAATCGATTGAACGATGTTGGTTCTGACTGTTCGAAGTGGCATATCCATTCCCGCTTCTCTTTCTTAAAAGGTACAAATCCGATTCACGGCACGATCTTGCGAAAACTCGCATAGTGATCGGCTGTGTAGTAACAAATATCTGGTGCGGTGGCCTGGCCTCCACACACGATTCGACGAGCGCCCCGATCTCCTGAGCGTGGTGTCTTTACGGTGTATTCGCGGTAGTAGCCTCGCTTGTGAGCGGGCAGCAACCGTTCCCGATTGCCAAAAACCACACCGTCCTTCCCATACGGGAAAGGCCCGCCCCGGAGAATCAATTGGTAAGTTTCGATTCCCTGCGCAGGCAATTGGTTCAATGCGACTGTGGCTTCGGCAGAAGATGGTGTCCATTCTTTTGCCTGAACACCACTGCACAATCCGGCCAAGGCCAGTAAAGTGCCAGTGAGCACTAACTTAACAAACCCTCTGCGCACCATGAAACCTCTCAAGCGACTCCGGGTAAACCCGAAAAATCCAAGGAATGGAGTGTCGCGTATTTCACCCGAAAAAGCAAGGCCTTGCCCAAATTTTGGGCAAGGCCTTTACGTTTTTTTATGATGTAAGTGTGTGCACACTAATCGTTGAGGTCTTACCGGGTGGCGTTGGCGTCCGCGACAGTCAATGCTGTCATATTTACAATTCGCCGCACGGTGGTGCTTGCGGTCAAAACATGCACCGGTTTGGCCGCACCGAGAAGTACCGGGCCAATTGCAATGTTGCCGCCGGCTGCCGTTTTCAGCAGGTTGTAGGCGATATTGGCGGCATCGATATTGGGCATGACCAGAAGATTGGCGTCGCCCTGCAATGCACTATTGGGCATCAAAGCCTTGCGGGCAGCACCATCCAGGGCCACATCGCCGTGCATTTCCCCATCCACTTCCAGCCAGGGTGCCTGCTTTTGCAGAAGCGCCAACGTCGCGCGCATCTTGAGCGCGCTGGGTTCGTTGCTGCTGCCAAAACTGGAGTGGCTCAGCAAGGCTGCCTTGGGCTTGAAGCCAAAACGCCGCATCTCTTCTGCCGCCATGATGGTGATCTTGGCCAATTCGGGAGCCGTGGGGTCATAGTTGACATGGGTGTCCACAACAAATACCTGCCGCCCCGGCAACATGAGCCCGTTCATGCAGGCGTAGATGGGTACGTCCTGGCTGGCATCTGCGCTCTGGGCCACCCGTTTGCCGATGACCTGGTCGATGTACTGCAGGTGCAACGCAGTCGAGCCCCAGGTGCCGCAAATCATGCCATCCACGTCCCCCTTGTGCAGCAGCATGGCGCCAATCAGCGTGAGGCGCCGGCGCATCTCGATCTTGGCAACCGGCGCTGTGACGCCCTTGCGTTCCGTCATGCGGTGGTAGGTCTGCCAGAAGTCGCGGTAGCGGTGGTCCTGCTCCACGTTGACGACGTTGTAGTCAACGCCTTCCTTGAGGCGAAGGCCAAATTTCTCGACGCGCTCGGCAATCACGGTCGGCCGGCCAATGAGGGTTGGCAATGCGATGCGTTCGTCCACCACGATCTGCGCAGCGCGCAGTACGCGTTCGTCTTCTCCCTCGGCGAAAGCCACGCGTTTCTTGAGTGCCTTTTTGGCAGCCGTGAAGATGGGCTTCATGGTGGTGCCGGAGGCATAGACGAAGCTTTGCAGCTTTTCACGGTAAGCATCCATGTCGGCAATCGGCCGCAGGGCCACGCCGCTGTCGGCCGCAGCCTTGGCAACCGCAGGTGCGATTTTCATCATGAGCCGGGGGTCGAACGGCTTGGGTATCAGGTACTCCGGCCCAAACGCCAGCTGCTCACCGGCGTACGCCGCGGCCACCACTTCACTTTGTTCGGCCTGGGCCAGGTCGGCAATGGCGTGAACCGCCGCGATTTCCATCTCCACGGTGATGGTTGACGCGCCGGCGTCGAGAGCGCCGCGAAAAATATAGGGGAAGCACAGGACGTTATTGACCTGGTTGGGGTAATCCGTGCGGCCGGTTGCCATGATGGCGTCATCGCGGACCGCATGGACTTCTTCCGGCAGAATTTCGGGCGTGGGGTTGGCCAATGCAAAGACCAGCGGCTTGGCAGCCATCGACTTGACCATATCGGCCTTGAGCACGCCGCCCGCAGAGAGGCCCAGGAAGATGTCGGCGCCCGCAATGGCTTCACGCAGCGTACGCTGACTGGTCTTTTGTGCAAAGAACGCCTTGTCGGCGTCCATCAACTCGACACGGCCCTCGTAGACGACCCCTGCCAGATCGGTCACCCAGATGTTCTCACGCGGAATGCCCAGTTTGACCAGCAAACCCAGGCAGGCCAGCGCTGCGGCGCCAGCGCCAGAGGTGACCAGCTTCACCGATTTGGGATCCTTGCCCACCACCTTCAAGCCGTTCAGGATGGCGGCGCCCACGCAGATGGCGGTGCCGTGCTGGTCGTCATGGAAAACCGGAATCTTCATGCGCTCGCGCAGCTTGCGCTCCACGTAAAAGCAGTCCGGTGCCTTGATGTCTTCCAGATTGATGCCGCCAAAGGTCGGCTCCAGCGAAGCAATGATGTCGACCAGCTTGTCCAGGTCGTGCTTCTCGTCAATTTCCAGGTCAAACACGTCGATGCCGGCGAACTTCTTGAAAAGTACGCCTTTGCCTTCCATGACGGGCTTGGAGGCTAGCGGTCCAATGTCGCCAAGTCCCAGCACGGCCGTGCCGTTGGTGATGACCGCCACCAGATTGCCGCGGCTGGTGTACTTGAACGCGTTGTTGGGGTCCTTGACGATTTCTTCACAGGGAGCTGCTACGCCCGGTGAGTAGGCCAGCGCGAGATCATGCTGGTTGACCAGCTGTTTGGTCGCGGCAACGGCGATCTTGCCTGGCGTCGGAAACTCGTGATACTCCAGTGCCGCCTGGCGCAACTGGGCGCTCTTCTCGGCAGAACTGGAAACCGGACCCTTGGGGGAAATGGGCGTCTGAATGGGCATCTTGCATCCTCTGCGGCGCCAGTCGATGCGAAGGCGCACGGCCCGGTGCCCTGTTATGGGCCTTGCATTGTATGCCCCGGGATTAGCCCTCGCGACACGTAATTGTGCGGGTTGCGCGCAATGCCATGCAATGCATGCATCACACTATGCGTGGGGCAGCGCGTGCGCGCACAGTGACCGCGAGTCCCCCCAACGGCGCCGAGCGCTCGGCCTGCACCTGCAGCTGGTGCACGGCGGCAATTCGCTTCACAATGGACCAGCCCAAGCCGCTGCCGTCTTCATCGTTGCCGGGCACCCGGAAAAAACGCTCTCCCAGCCGTTTCAGATCGCCGTCTGCGATGCCCGGCCCGCTGTCTTCCACGCGCAGGCAGACCTGCCCCTCACTGCGGCCTACGGCAATCTGGATGCGCGCGCCCCGCGGGCTGTAACGCACTGCGTTGTCTACCAGGTTGCGCACCAATACCGAGAGCAGCGTTTCGCTGCCGGTCATGCGGCAATCGGGTGCAGTCTCCAATTCCAGAGTCTGTCCCTTGCCGACGGCCTTGGGCGCCACCTCGGCCACCACGCGACGGACCAGTGGCCCCAGGTCCAGGCTTGTCATGGCGGGAGTGGTTGATGACTCCAACCGCGAAAGCGTCAACAGCTGGTCGACCAAGCGGATGGCCCGATCACAGCCCTCCAGCGTGTTGCGCAGGGCGTTTTGGCGCATCCAATCATCTGCTTCCGCCATGGCCACCTGGGCCTGTGCCCGTATGGCGGCAATCGGTGTGCGCAGTTCGTGTGAGGCATCTGCCGTAAAGCGGCGCTCCGATTCGAGCAAGCTGCCTATGCGCCCGAACAAATCATTGAGCGCATGAATCATGGGTGCGATCTCCGCCGGCGCCCCGTTCAGCGCCAGAGGTTCCAGCGCACTGGGCTGGCGCCGACCCAGCGCAAGCCCGAGCTGGCGCATGGGCGCCACGCTGCGGTGAATGGCCCACCACAATGCCAGCGCCAGCAAGGGCAGGGCCACGGCCATGGGCAGCAGCGTGCTGCGCAAAACAGCCCACAGGATCCTGGCGCGCGAGTCGAATTCCTCGCCAACATAGACGTGCACGTCGTTTTCAGAGCCGTAGGCCGAGAAGACGCGCCATGCGGCGCCCTGAATCTGTACGGTGGCAAAGCCCGCCTTGAAGTCACGCTGTGCACCCGCCATGGGCTGGTCCGGCGCATTGGATGAGCGCATGGCCAGGCGCTCTTCGTGAAACACCTGAAAGGCCACTTTGGGAGCATAGTGGTGCAATGAGGGGGCATCTACCCCTTCCCCGTGGTTGTCGTCCTCCCTTTCCTGCGCCTGCTGCACGACCAGGATTGCCGCGGCCTGTGCCAGATGGCCGTCGAGTAGTTCATCGAGTTCATGGCGCGCGTCAGACCAGGTCAGCGCGGCCGTCGCCAGCCACGCGACCACGACCACGCCCAGCACCACGATCAACAGTCTGCGTTGCAGGGAGTGGGGCGATGTGGTCATGGCGTGGACGCGTCGCGCAGCAGCATGTAGCCGACACCGCGCACGGTCTGGATCAGACCGCTGCCCAGTTTGCGGCGCAAATTGTGTATATGGACCTCGATGGCATTGCTGTCTACCTCCTGACCCCAGCTATACAGTTGCTGCTCCAGCTGGTCGCGTGACAGCACCCGTCCGGCACCCAGCATGAAGGCGTGCAAGAGGTCGAATTCTCGCGTCGACAAAACGACCGGCTGGTCCGCGCGGCGCACCGTGCGCGATGCCGGGTCCAGCACTACATCCTGTGCTGTCAGGCATTCATCCGGCCGGCCGTGGGACCGCCGGACCAGGGCCCGCAAGCGGGCTGCCAGTTCGAGCAGGTCCACGGGTTTGACGACATAGTCATCCGCTCCCGTGTCCAGTCCCAGGATGCGCTCCGGCACCGTGTCCCGCGCCGTCAGCACCAGCACGGGTGTTGTAATGCCGGCCTTTCGGATCGCCGCCAGCACTGCCAGGCCGTCCATGCGGGGCAGTCCCAGATCCAGCACGGTGGCTGCATAGGCCTGTGCCCTCAGCTCGCGTTCCGCGGCGTCGCCATCGCGCACCCAATCCACCTGAAAGCCGAGCTGGCGCAAACCCGCGCGCAGGCCATCTCCCAACAGGGCGTCGTCTTCGGCAAGCAGGATACGCATGCAGTGATTGTCCCCGGACCCGCGAGTCTGGTTTTCTAGGCGCTTTCTCTGCTCAGGGTTTCTTTTCCATGATCCGTCGCACCGTGCCATCGGCCTTGAGTTTGTCAAAAGCCGAGCGGGTTTTCTGGACTGTGCTGTCGGCGGTCGACGCGCTGTAGGCCATGTAGAGGCCGGTGGAGGCCTCGTCCAGTGTGAGAACCCGCTCCAGTCCCGCACAGTCAAAGTGCGCCTCGGCACACAGGCTGCTGGCGTCGTCCTGCGTGAGGGGTACCAGATCGACCTGGCGTTTGATCAATTTGTTGAAGTTGTCGATCCACTGCGCAGACACGGCCAGGCGTTGAAAGCCTCGAGATTGCAGATACTGCTGGCGTACGTCATCGCGCATGACGCCGATGGTGTAGTTCTTGGCGTCGGCCAGCGTCTTCACCGAGATGTCAGACCTGTCCCGCAGACGGTACAGGTGGTACTGAATCTTCATGATCTCTCCCGCCCATTTGAACTGTTGTTCGCGTGCCGCCGTGCGGGCGATCAGGTAGATCAGCACGCCGGGCTCCTTGAGTGCCATGTCATAGGCGCGCGCCCACGGATACAGCTTGACCTGGTAATCGGTCAAGCCCGCAGCCTGCAGTGTCTTTTCGACCACTTCGGTGGCCGGGCCCTCCACGCGATCACCCTTCAGGAACGTGTACGGCGTGGTCTCGGTGACGGCACGGATGGTCTGAGCCTGTGCTGCGCTGGCGGCCAACACGCTGGACAGGATCAGGCAATGCCAGGCGCTTTTCGTGGGGCCTCGTGTTGGGTTTCTCATCGTGATCTCCTGTGCAGTGACACTAAACCGGGCGCTTCCTGACGGATCAGGTCGCGCTTTGCGGGGCGGATGCGATGCTGGATTCCACCCGGTTGCGGCCGTTTTCCTTGGCCCGGTAGAGGGCCTGGTCGGCGGCTTCAAACAGTGCGTCGAAATGGGTGACGCGTCCAAACCGGAGCTGGGCCACACCAATGCTGATGGTGACGGTGGGGCCGGCCTTTGACGCCTCGTGGGCAATGTGCAGTTCGGCAACCGCGAGGCGTACCCGTTCGGCGACCTGCAGGGCGGCTGCCTCGCTGGTGGCGGGCAGCAGGATGGCAAACTCCTCGCCGCCGATGCGTGCCAGCACATCGCCACTGCGGGCAATGGCCGCATTCATGGCATCGGCCACGGCGCGCAGGCACTGGTCACCGGTGGCGTGGCCGTAGTGGTCATTGAAGGCTTTGAAATAGTCAATGTCGCAGATCAGCAGGCTCAGGGGCTTGCCGCTGCGCAGCGCCCGCTGGAACTCGTCTTCCTTGATCTCGTCGAAATGGC
>Ga0208398_101216_pt1 | contig 10924 bp, 9 predicted proteins | sample LakWasMe79_HOW10_2_FD_183905 | JGI IMG/M metagenome (GOLD analysis project Ga0208398, IMG submission 183905) | Freshwater sediment methanotrophic microbial communities from Lake Washington under simulated oxygen tension - Sediment Metagenome... | ecosystem: Environmental > Aquatic > Freshwater >... | reverse complement strand
GCTATTTCAAAAGCAGGATTGCCGGTAGTGTGGCTTTTACTGGCCTATACTTTGGTCAAAGGAACTGTGATTGCGGGCGCGAATGCCAGCAGATGGATTCAGATTCCATTCATTGGATTGTCATTTCAGACTTCTACATTGGCGGCGATAATGCTGTTCATTTTTGTAGCGCGTTATTTGTCCAAAACGAGAGAAACACCTGTCACTTTTAAATCTTCTTTGTGGGAACTTTGGACTCCGGTTTTTATAACACTGATGTTTATACTTCCGGCCAACTTTTCTACTACAGCTTTGATTTTTTCGATGGTGATTATGCTTGTTTTTATCGGAAGATATCCTTTGAAATACATCTTTTTTATCATTGGATCTGGAGTGCTGTTTCTGACGTTTTTTATATTAATAGCAAAAGCATTTCCTGATTCCAGATTTTTCAGCAGGGTAGGAACATGGGGAAGCCGAATTGAGAATTTTACAAGCAATAAAGCGGATGAGGATGATTACCAAATTGAGAAAGCTAAAATTGCCATTGCTTCCGGACAGATATATGGTTTAGGACCTGGAAAAAGTGTTCAGAAAAATTTCCTTCCACAGTCATCTTCGGATTTTATTTATGCCATTATTGTTGAAGAATACGGGCTTGTAGGAGGTTTGGGAGTATTATTGCTGTATCTGCTTTTGTTGTTCCGGTTTGTTGTTGCTTCGCATAAAGCAAATACGCTATTTGGGAAATTAGTGGTAATAGGATTAGGGTTTCCAATGATTTTTCAGGCCATGATTAATATGGCGGTAGCTGTTGAATTATTGCCGGTAACCGGACAGACACTGCCTTTGATAAGTAGTGGTGGTAGTTCGATTTGGATGACCTGTTTTGGACTCGGAATTATTTTGAATGTAACCAAAAAAGAAGAAGAAATAGCTCAGGAAAAATTAGAAAAAGAAAAAAGAGAAGAAATACTTCAAAAGCTTATAGACAGAGAATTGGAAGCAGATCTTGAGGAAGCAGATTTTAAAAATGTAAATGAGGATTTTGACACAAGTGATTATTCAATTACGGATAATTCAACAAACCCAATGAATGCGGTGTTAAAATAATTGGGTTTTTTAGATATTATAAAACATTACAGTTCGTTACAATTTAGTATTAAAAGAAGCAACTTAGAAATTTTTTCAAAATGGCAAAGCATAAATTTATCTTGAGTGGAGGCGGTACAGGAGGGCATATTTATCCTGCAATTGCAATTGCAAATGAATTGGAATCCCGTTTTCCCGATGCTGAAATTTTGTTCGTGGGTGCCAAAGACAAAATGGAAATGCAAAAGGTGCCTCAGGCAGGTTACAAAATAAAAGGACTTTGGATAGCTGGTCTGCAAAGAAAATTAACAATTCAAAATGCAATGTTCCCTTTTAAATTATTGAATAGTTTATGGGAATCCAGAAAAATTATAAAAAAATTCCAGCCGGATGTTGTTATTGGTACTGGTGGTTTTGCCAGTGGACCACTGTTGAAAATGGCCAATAGTATGAACATTCCAACCGTAATTCAAGAACAAAACTCTTATCCGGGAATTACTAATAAGCTTTTGAGTAAAAAAGCGAACAGCATATGTGTTGCTTATGACCATTTGGAACGGTTTTTTCCTGAAGACAAAATAATTTTGACCGGGAATCCTGTTCGTCAGGATTTATTGGATATTCAGGACAAAAGGAATGAAGCTCTCGAATATTTTAGTTTGAATCCATCCAAAAAAACATTGTTGGTTCTTGGAGGTAGTCTTGGTGCCAGAAGAATCAATCAATTGATAGAAAAAGAATTGGACAATCTGCTTTCTTTAAATGTGCAGGTGATATGGCAATGCGGAAAATTTTATCTGGAGGAATATAAAAAATATAATAAGCACAATGTTCAGGTAGTTGCATTTATTGAAAGAATGGATTTGGTTTATGCAGCTGCAGACGTTGTTATTTCGAGAGCAGGAGCCTCTTCTGTTTCAGAATTGTGTATTGTCGGTAAACCAGTGATTTTTATTCCGTCGCCAAATGTTGCAGAGGATCATCAGACTAAAAATGCACAGGCAATTGTAAATAAAAAAGGAGCTATTTTACTTAAAGAATCACAATTGGATGATGACTTTAGCTTGGTGTTTGAATCATTGATAAAAGATCAGGGAAAACAAGACCAATTGGGTGAAAATATCAAGTTGCTGGCTAAGCCAAAAGCAACAGAACAAATTGTTGATGCAATCGTTAAGTTGATTGAAGAAAAAAACAAAAAATAGATTTGCAAAATCTTATAAATAAAGCAAAATGAATTTAAATCAGATAAATAACGTCTATTTTATAGGAATCGGAGGCATTGGAATGAGTGCTTTGGCCCGTTATTTTAAAACTATCGGGAAACAGGTTTCAGGATATGATAAAACCCCTTCTATACTTACCAGTGAATTGATTGAAAGCGGAATTGATATCCATTTTGAAGATGATATTAATCTAATCCGAAGTGATTATTATGTTGAAAATACATTAGTAATAATTACTCCTGCAGTACCGGTTAAGCATTCGGAATGGAATTATTTTCTGGAGAGAGAATATCAGGTAAAAAAGAGAGCCGAAGTTTTGGGTATAATCACCAAAGATACTTTTTGTTTTGCGGTAGCAGGAACTCATGGAAAGACTACAACGTCAAGTATTTTAGGACATATTTTGTTTGAAAGCGGAGCTGATGTGACGGCTTTTATAGGTGGAATTGTTGAGAATTATGATTCAAATTTAATAGGAAACGGTAAAACAGTAACTGTTGTTGAAGCTGATGAATTTGACCGTTCTTTCCTGCATTTGCATCCAAATATTGCTTGTATTACATCCATGGATGCAGATCATTTGGATATTTATGGAACGAGCGAGGCCATAGAGGCTTCATTCGTAGAATTTGCAAATAAAGTTGAAGATAAAAGCAAGCTTTTTATAACCAATGAATTGCCTATTGAAGGGATGATTTGTGCAGTTAATGAAGAAGCTGTTTTTGAAGCCTTCAACGTGAGAATAGAAAACAGCAGTTATGTTTTTGATGTTAAAGCCCCAAACGGACTCATAAAAGATTTGCGTTTCGGATTGCCAGGAAGGCATAATTTAATGAATGCTTTAATGGCATTAGCAATGGCAGTAACATACGGCACCCCAACCGATGTTATTGCCAGAGCTTTGGTTTCTTTTAGGGGAATCAGAAGACGTTTTTCGTATCAGATTAAAGAAGAAAATTTAGTATACATTGATGATTATGCACATCACCCGACTGAAATAAACGCTGTTCATCAAGCAGTTCGTGAATTGTATCCGGGTCAAAAAGTGTTAGCTGTTTTTCAGCCTCATTTATTTAGCAGAACAAGAGATTTCGCAGATAATTTTGCCAAAAGTTTATCGGCTTTTGATGAAGTATTTTTGATGGAAATTTATCCGGCCCGTGAATTGCCTATGGAAGGTGTTACTTCTCAATGGCTTATGGATAAAATGACAAATGAGCATAAAAAAATAGTCAGTAAAGAGGATTTAATTCCTGAGATTTTAGCAAATGATGCCAGCGTTATTGTAACGATTGGAGCCGGTGATCTGGGAGAAATGGTTCCTTCAATTAAAAAAGCATTATATGAAAGTCTTTAGCTGGAATAATATAAGATTATTACTGATGTTTATTTTGGTTATTTTTCTTTTTTCGTTTACATCAAAACGAAATTCTAAAAGAAAACTGACTAAATCAGAAGTAATTTTTGTAGGCGAAAACGCTCTTTTTCTGAAAAACGAAACGGTTAATAAATTGTTGATAGAAAATAATTCGAATGCTAAAACCATAAGAAAAGATAGGCTAGATTTGAATAAATTGGAGCAAGTATTAAATGCTCAGGAAATGATCGAGAAGGCAGATGTGTATGTGAGTATCGATGGTGTTCTAAAAGCAGTTGTAAAACAAAAGACACCTATAGCGAGGGTCTTTAATGACGAGGGTTCCTTCTATATTGACAGTGAGGGTAATACCATGCCTTTGTCAGCGAATTTTACAGCTCGGGTTCCACTTGTTTCTGGGGAGATAAACAAGAAAAACAACAAAGATTTATTTAAATTATTTAAGATAATTTATGATGATGCGTTTTTGAGAAAAAACATCATTGGTATACAAATTATGCCTAATGGTAGCTTATTAATGCTCAATAGAAATTATAATTATCAAATTGATTTTGGCAGTTTGATAAATGTAGAACGTAAATTTCAAAACTATAAAGCTTTTTTTCAAAAAGTAAGTTTGGACAGTTCTTTGTATAAATATAAAAAAATAGATCTCAGATTTACGGAACAAGTAGTTTGCACAAAATAATAGAAAATGGAAAAAGAGAATATTGCAGTAGGTCTAGATATTGGGACGACGAAAATTGTTGCCATGATAGGCAAAAAGAATGAATATGGTAAGCTTGAAATTTTAGGTGTTGGAAAATCTAAAAGTTTGGGTGTGGCAAGAGGCGTTGTGAATAATATTACGCAAACTATTCAATCTATTCAACAGGCAATACTTGAGGCGGAAAATAATTCAGGTTATAAAATAAAAGATGTTGTAGTGGGTATTGCTGGTCAGCATATCAGAAGTATTCAGCATAGCGATTATATCAGCAGAAGTAATCCTGAAGAAGTTATAGGTGGAAGCGATATTGATTTATTGATCAATCAGGTTCATAAACTGGCTATGTTGCCGGGAGAGGAAATTATACATGTGTTGCCTCAGGAATTTAAAATTGACGGACAGTCAGATGTTAAAGAGCCTATCGGAATGTATGGCGGAAGACTGGAGAGCAGTTTCCATGTCGTAGTTGGACAGGCATCATCTATTAGAAATGTTGGCAGATGTATTCAAAGTTCAGGTATCGAATTATCAGGATTAACATTGGAGCCGTTAGCATCTTCTGATGCAGTTTTAAGTCAAGAAGAAAAAGAAGCCGGAGTTGCTCTTATCGATATTGGAGGGGGAACAACTGATTTGGCAATTTTTAAAGATGGAATTATTCGTCATACAGCAGTAATACCTTTTGGCGGAAATGTAATTACAGATGATATTAAAGAAGGTTGCTCGATTATTGAAAAGCAAGCCGAATTATTGAAAGTGAAATTTGGTTCTGCTTGGCCGGGGGAAAATAAAGACAATGAAATTGTTTCTATACCAGGATTAAGAGGAAGAGAGCCTAAAGAGATTTCGTTAAAAAACCTTTCAAAAATTATCAATGCCAGGGTGGTTGAAATCATTGAGCAGGTTTTTACCGAAGTGAGAGCCTACGGTCATGAGGATCCGCGAAAAAAATTGATTGCAGGAATCGTTCTTACAGGTGGTGGTGCACAATTGAAGCATATTAAACAATTGGTGGAATACATAACCGGAATGGATACGAGAATTGGTTATCCAAACGAACATCTGGCAGGAAATTCAGATGAGGAAATTTCAAGTCCGTTATATGCTACAGCAGTTGGACTAGTAATGAACAGTATTGAAAATAAAACACAAAGTGCGGTAAAAATGCAAGTTGCCGCCGCACCTGAAAAAGTAACTTATTATAGAGAGCCTATTGTAGAAGAAAAAGTGGAAATTAAAGAAGAGGTATATGTACAGCCTGAAAGAGTGCTTCAAGTAGATCCGGTAAGAGAGGAATCTACAGAAACAAAAATTAGAAGATCGTTTTTTGATAAATATGTGGACAAGATTAAAGATTTTTTGGACAACGCAGAATAATTAAAAGAATAAAAAAATATCATATCTCCTTTTTGCCCCAAGCCTAGAGTAGTTAGAGATAAAGTTAATAAAAAATTTAAAACCCCATATGATGCCAAGCAACACAGAATTTGGAAGTATTTCATTTGATTTGCCAAAAAATCAATCAAATGTAATCAAAGTAATTGGAGTAGGTGGTGGCGGTAGCAACGCCATAAACCACATGTTTAAACAAGGTATTAAAGGCGTTGATTTCATCGTTTGCAATACTGATTCTCAAGCATTGGACAATAGTGCCGTACCCAATAAAATTCAGTTAGGTATGAATTTGACAGAGGGATTGGGCGCTGGAGCTAATCCGGATATTGGGCACCAATCTGCTATAGAAAGCATCGCCGACATTGAAAAAATGTTGGATATCAATACAAAAATGGTATTTATCACTGCAGGAATGGGTGGTGGTACCGGGACAGGAGCTGCGCCGGTAATTGCGCAACTGGCCAAAGAAAGAGATATACTTACAGTAGGAATCGTGACGTTGCCATTCTTGTTTGAAGGTAAAGTGCGTCAGGAACAAGCGCTTATAGGAATTGAGAAATTGCGTAAGCAAGTCGATTCTTTAATCGTTATCAATAATAATAAATTAAGAGAAGTGTATGGGAATTTAGGTTTCAAAGCCGGATTTTCAAAAGCTGACGAAGTTTTGGCAACCGCCTCTAGAGGTATTGCCGAAGTAATAACACATCACTATACTCAAAATATCGATTTACGTGATGCCAAAACGGTATTGTACAACAGCGGAACCGCTATTATGGGTTCTTCAGTTTCTTCCGGTGAAAACAGAGCAAAAGAAGGAATTATTGCTGCTCTTGATTCACCTCTTTTAAATGATAATAAAATTACTGGAGCCAAAAACGTATTGTTGCTTATCGTTTCTGGTACTAATGAAATTACTATCGATGAAATTGCCGAAATCAATGAGCATATTCAATACGAGGCAGGTTCAAACGCTAATATTATCATGGGAGTTGGTGAAGACGAAGCTCTTGGTGATGCGATTGCTGTGACTATTATTGCTACAGGTTTTGCAGTTGAACAGCAAAATGAAATTGTGAATGTTGAACCAAAGAAAATAATCCACACTCTTGAAGAAGAGCAAAGAGGCGTTTTTGACTTGACAAAAAATACTGTTGCAGGTTTTAATTTAAATACTGAAGTTCCGGTTTCAAATTCTGAAGAAAGAATCGTTTTTGATTTAATCGATGATGCTGTGACACCAGAACCGGTAATTGACGTTCCGGTAATTGCATCTATTAATGAAGATGAATTAATCGGAATGACTGAATTTATCAAAAATTTGGATGTAACCTTCGAAATTGTTTCTCCTATGAAAGAGATCGATTTTATAGTTACAAATCCTGTTGTTGAGCAAGTAAGAGAAGTAAGGTCAGAGCCATTGCGTTTTGAGGAAAAACAAGAGCAAACGGCTTTTTCATTTGATTTGCCATTGAGCAAACAAGAGCCGGTTTATACAAAAGAGGAAACAAATACTTTCTTGTTTGAATTAACAAACGAAACCCGTGATATTAAAGTAGTGGAGCCTGTGCAGCTTGTTCCGGTAACTGAATTGTCTGATAACGGTATTATAAAATACTCGCTTGAAGAATACATGGAAACAGAGAATGATTTGATAGAAAGTAAACCTGTTGCTAAAACGGTTGAGGAAGTAATACCGGCCGAATTGAATATTACCATGAAGCAAGTATCTGAGTCAGTTTCAGAAGTTCCTGTTCTGGAAAATAATTCTCCAGTTGACATGACAATCGAAGAAACACTTAGATTCAGAGCCGAGGAAAGAAGAAGAAAACTTAAAGATTTTAATTATAAGTTTCATGACAATGTATCGAGAGTGGATGAATTAGAAAGAGAGCCGGCTTACAAAAGATTTGGTATAGACCTTAACAGTTCACAAACTAATAATTCAACTTCAAGAATATCTGTTGGTACAGATAGTAATAATGACTTGCAGTTGCGTTCCAATAACTCATATTTACATGACAATGTAGACTAATTAACTCAAACCATTTTGAGATAGCCCGAAAATTTAATTCAATTTTCGGGTTATTTTTTGAATATAAAGCATCAAACAAGAAGTTGTTAATGCGAGTTATATTTTCTAAATTTGTCGGGCCTTATCCAGCTGTGCATTTCAAGCTTTTTGGCGTAACTCTTTTTTTCTAAGAACAAGAAAGAGCTTCCTCCGGTCGCTTTTCCAGTTCAAGAAAAAAATAGAGTTTCTCTCAAAAAAGGCTTTTCATTTCCATCTGGGGCAGTTTTTAAAGAGTTCCGTTTGCTGTTTGAATCTAAAATCAAGAATCTAAAATTTAAAATATATTATGAGTTTATCAATTCAAATCATGGACGAGATAAAAAACGCCATGAGAGCCAAAGATACAGTTGCTTTAGAAGCTTTAAGAGCTATAAAATCAGAACTCTTATTGGCGCAGACTGCTTCAGGTTCAAAAGAAGAAATATCGGCTGAGGAAGAGATTAAATTGCTTCAAAAGTTGGTTAAAACACGTAAAGACAGCGCAAAAATATTTACCGAGCAAAACCGTTTGGATTTGGCAGAACCAGAATTGGCTCAAATTGCAGTAATCGAAAAATTCCTGCCTGCTCAATTAAGCGAAGCTGAAGTAGAGGCTGTAGTTGCAAAAATTATTGCTGAAACAGGTGCTTCCGGAATTGCTTCAATGGGTAAAGTAATGGGATTGGCTTCTGCTCAATTAGGCGGGACTGCCGAAGGGAAAACCATTTCTACCATCGTAAAAAAATTATTGACTTAAATTAATAGATTTCTGATTTTGCAATCTAAATTATAAAATCAGAAATCTAAAATTCATATCGACCGCGTAGTTCAACTGGATAGAATATCAGATTTCGGCTCTGAGGGTTGGGGGTTCGAACCCCTCCGCGGTCACATACAAAAGCAAAATTGTAAATGAATTTTATAATTTTGCTTTTTATTTTATAGGAGAAAAGTAAAACAAGAATCAGTTTTTATGAACAACATTATACTTGCAGTTTTTACTTTTGGCCTTGTCTTCTTAGTTGTGATTTTTCTTTTACTTGCCTTTTTTAGAGTTTTGGAATACGGTTTTGGTTTTGTATTTGGCAAGCCTCTTTTCGTTCATTTTTGTCTTTTTCCAAAGAAAATAAGTCCTAATGCAATTCTTTTTTTAAAAACAAAATTTTCATTTTATATAGGTTTATCAGATAAAGAGAAGGTCTATTTTGAGCATAGGATAGCTTGTTTTTTGGAAAAATATCAATTTGCCGGCCGTGAGGGTTTTGTAATTACTGAAGAGGTAAAAGTTCATATCGCCGCGACATTTGTTATGGTATCTTTTGGAATGAGAGAATATCTTTGCGATGTTTTTGAAACAATAATCATTTATCCGTCAATCTATTTTTCCAGGATTACCAAGCAATATCATAAAGGCGAATTTAATCCCAATACAAAAGTAGTTGTTTTTTCTTGGGAGGATTTTCAAAATGGATTTGATATATCTTCTGATAATTTAAATCTTGGAATACATGAATTTGCTCACGTTTTGCATTATCACGGGTTACAGAGTAATGACAGCAGTTCGGTACTTTTTTCCAGAATGTATGCTTTAATTAATGAAGAAGTGAGCGAAACTGTATTCAGGGAGCAACTGATAAAATCCAATTATTTCAGGCTTTATGCTTTTACCAACCAATTTGAATTTCTTGCTGTAATTCTGGAAAATTATTTTGAGACACCTTTAGAGTTTAAAACCCGTTTTCCTGATTTGTATGACAAAGTGGGAATGATGTTAAATATGCAAGGATAATGTCTTAAAATTGTTTTAAATAGCAACTGATAAACATCATATTTTGAAATAATTTTCTGTGTTAAATTTACATGTAATTTAAAATTAAAGTGTTATGAGACAGCAAGTTCCTGTGTCAACAATTATGACCAAAAATATAATTAAACTGACTATTTCTGATGATTTAACAAAAGCTGAATCACTTTTTAAACATTACAAAATAAGGCATATTCCTGTAGTGAGCGGGTCAACAATAATTGGAATGCTGAGCTATACCGATTTACTGCGTATATCTTTTGCAGATGCAATCGATGATGATGAAGAGGTTGTGGATACAACGGTTTATAATATGTTTACGGTAGAGCAGGTAATGGCTAAAAAACTAATAACAATTACTCCAGAAACCACTATAAAAGAAGCCGCTGAAATACTGGCAACTAAAGAATTTCATGCTTTACCGGTTTGTAATGATCATTTACTGGTTGGAATAATAACAACCACCGATTTGATAAAGTATTTAATTGAACAGTATAAATAAGTTAAGTGTTTACTAAAGAGAAAGTCCCAATACATCTTTTTATGAGTATTGGGGCTTTTGCAATTTATATTGTTGTCAATTGTTTTAAATCGGCTACAGTTTGAATAGGGTTTTCAGCTTTAAATACAAAGCTTCCAGCAACAAGTACATCAGCTCCGGCTTCAACCAATTGTAAAGCGTTTTTATTGGTTACTCCACCGTCAATTTCTATAATGGTTGAAGCACCTTTTCTAGTAATCAAATCTTTTAATTTTTTTACTTTAGCATAAGTGTTTTCTATGAAAGACTGTCCTCCAAAACCAGGATTCACACTCATGATACAAACCATGTCAATGTCATTGATTATATCTTCCAATAAATCAATATTTGTGTGTGGGTTTAGTGCAACACCCGCTTTCATTCCTTGGGCTTTAATAGCTTGAAGGGTTCTGTGCAAATGAATACAGGCTTCATAATGTACTGTCAAAATATCGGCACCTAATTCCTTGAAAGTTTTAATGTATTGATCTGGGTTGACAATCATTAAATGCACATCAACAGTTTTTTTTGTGTGCTTGGTGATTGCTTCAAGAACAGGCATTCCAAAAGAGATATTTGGAACAAAAACGCCATCCATAATGTCAATATGGAACCAGTCAGCCTGACTGTTGTTAATCATTTCAATGTCACGCTGTAGATTGGCAAAATCGGCAGCCAATACTGATGGTGCAATAATTGTGTTTTTCATTAGTGTAGTAATTGTGTTGAAACGCAATGAACTGCGTTTTATTTTTTTGCAAAATTAGTTTT
>Ga0208398_101214_pt1 | contig 10936 bp, 11 predicted proteins | sample LakWasMe79_HOW10_2_FD_183905 | JGI IMG/M metagenome (GOLD analysis project Ga0208398, IMG submission 183905) | Freshwater sediment methanotrophic microbial communities from Lake Washington under simulated oxygen tension - Sediment Metagenome... | ecosystem: Environmental > Aquatic > Freshwater >... | reverse complement strand
TCCAGTGTGGCGTGGTCAAGAGTGCGGCCGTCTCGTTTCATGCCTCATGAGACTACCACTGGCCTCATGAGTTCCATCTATGTCGCTTTACTTACGGACTTCTGAGTAAGATGCGCATGCTGAACATGTTACGACGCAGCGAGTTGACACATTGGGTTGCCGTCATGCAGCACGAGGGAGCCGCGTGCGACTCGCTGAGTACACCGACTACACACTGCGCGTGCTGCCGTCCTGCGCGGCCCGCCCCAACCGCCTGATCGGCATCGCCGAAACGTTCGATCGACACAGGGTGTCCAAGGCTCACCCGATGAAGACCGTCAGTGACTTGGCTCGGCAAGAGGTCATCTAGACCAACCGCGGGCACAGCAGTGGGTTGCATCTGCTCGAGCAGCCCGGTGATATCAGCATTGGCGACATCGATCGCAGCTTCGAGCCCGACTTCACACTGGCGGAGTGCTTCCACTGGCGCACCAACTCCCGCCTGCAAATGTCGACGCGCAGCTTGAGAGACTGGTTCGAATCTTCACTCCAGGCCTGCTTCGAGGCGTTGGACGCTGCCACACTGGCCGCCATCGTCGGCACGGTGCGGCGAGGTACAACTCGAGAACGACGCCGCCAAGCAGCACGAAGGCGGTCAAGGTATGCTCGTTCAGCACGCGGCGTCGGAAGATTGAAACGCATACGTCGATTGCCTGAGGCATCACATGAACATCGACATCTCAGGTCCTCTCGAGCCCTTGGGGGGCTTTGAGTCTCCGCTGGAAAATCTCGCGGCCTGCCACCGTCGTGCCGGTCTGCATTGCGCGATGCTGGGCAAGCTGGTGGACCACCTTGGCACGAACGGAATCGACGCCGTTGCACGCACAGATGCCGCGTCTGTCTTGCATTACTTCGACACGTCGCTAAAGATTCATCACGCTGACGAGGAGGCTGACCTGTTTCCCGCGCTCCTCGAGTCGATGGCCGGCTCGGATGCGGTGTGCATCCACGACCTGATCGCCGCGCTGACGATCGATCATCGTGGGCTTGAATCAAACTGGCAGCGCCTGCGCGTCGGCTTGAATGGGATTTCGGCCGGGGCCGCGTCATCACTGACCGCTGCCGACGTGGAATCCTTCATCACCCTGCATGAACGTCACATTGCGCGTGAAGGGCGTGAGCTGCTGCCTATGGCGCACCGCCTTCTGACCGATGAAGCACTGGCACAAGTCGGGCAGGCAATGCGGCTACGGCGAGGCATTGCCGCACCTGGGTAGCGGGACAAGGCACCGGGGGGGCTCCCACGATCGGAGCTGAATACCGACCAGCCAGTTGGACCGGGTCGGGACCTGTGATGAACGCACCTGGAGGACGGCATAGCCCACCGCGGCTACGCGCCTCAACAGAGGGCAATCGGCGTCAGACCAGGGACTGTCATCGCCAGATGATGGCCCACCAGTCCGCGGTCATGGCCCAGATCAAACCTGCCCGGGAAGGACGCAACCGAAGAGATGAATCGATGGCAAGTCGACCGGCTTCGCCAAAGGGGCTTCGGTGCAGATTTGACGGACGATGGTTATTATAGATGCGTAATCAATGCATCTATTAGAGCCTTACCAAGGATTCGCCATGTCGCAAGCTCATCTGCACCTTTCACCGTCGGCGCTCTACCCCTTCGACGCACGAGGCGTCGCCAAGCGGTTCCGTCATGCCGCCATCTTCGGCGCGCTTGATGCACTGCAACCCGGCGAAACGATGTGATTCATCAATGACCACGATCCATTGCCCCTGCTGGAACAGCTGCGTTCGAGGTACGGTGAGCGCATCAGCATCGAGTACAGGCAACGTGAACCTGGCGCGATCGCCATCGACTTCATCGTTCGCTGACTTCGCTCGAAATGCCCGAAATCGCTGGGAATTTCATGTACTTCGTTCGGCGCGCGCGGTCTGACTTGTGATGGGCGGGTTGGCGCACCAGCGCGCCAGGCTCGTGGGACTCACTCAGTCTCGATGACCAACGATGGATCGAATCTCGGGTTCTCTACAACCCCGCCCGGCGCGTACCCCCGCGGGTTGGCGACCACACGCGTGCGACCGACAAAGTAGTCGAAGCTGTCGTGGGTGTGCCCATGCAACCAGAGTTGAGGCTGCCAACGCAATATGCGATCTTCCAGGTCGCTCACAAAGCACGCGTTGAGCAGGGAACCCGCGAACCGGGCATGGATGCTTCCTCGCGCCGGCGCGAAGTGCGTGATGACGATGGTCGGTCCAGAGTGCGATTGTGCGAATCTGGCCTCAAGCCACGCGACGGATTGATCGAACAGTTGCCGCGACAGCGCCGGCGTGAACCTCTCGTCGCTCTGCGGTGCCACACCAATGCGCGAGAAATCGCGAACCGATGCAAGCGCCTGCTGCACACCGAGTTCGCGCTGGACGGGGTCCGTGCACAGGCGATGGTCGGACCACAACGTGCAGCCGAGGAAGCGTGTGCTCTCGAAGTGCCACTCATCGCATTCAAGCATGCGAACGCATGTTCCCTTTGTGCCTTCTCGAAGTTGGGCCATCGCAGTGCACAGATCGGACCCGTAGAACTCGTGATTGCCAGCCACGAACAGCGTTGGCTGCTTGAACTGTCTAGCCCACTCCAGCGCCGAGGCAGGCCGACCAAGGTCGCCCGCGAGCACGACGACATCGGCATCTGCCAGCGGTCGGGCCAAGGGATGCATCGAAAGGTGCAGGTCGGACAGCAGAAGGATCTTCACATAACACTCAGCAACAGGGGCGGGTCACGTCGGATTGATGCCCGAACAATGCCCTATGGTTAATCATGGCCCGGACCCCCGCGTCTGTCCATGCGCGGCCGCTCAGCCTGTAAGGCCTCTTCATCGAACTCCTGCGGCATGCAGCAGGTCAACAAACCCGGCAAGCACCTGCAGGGCCTCGCAAATTGAGTTTCAGAATTGGGTCTGGCGTCCGGGAGGTTGACTCCGCCACAGCGACATTTCACTCCCCGGGCGTCACTGGCCTGGTCTTCCTCTCACCAAATGCGGTCGGCTTGCAACCAAGTTGTCGGATAGGGCTCCGCGCGACGCGACTCACAAATTCCCCCAGATCCCTAGGAAGCCGAACATCAGGTGCGCCTGATTGGGAAATTGAGTGAATCCGTTCGATGGCAGAAGCATCACGGGCGCTCGGGGCCAAGGTATGGATCGTTCCTCCAGACGAGGCCGTGCGGATCGAAGCCAGAGCGCAAGGCCGGCTTCACGATCTCGAAATACGGTGACATGTCGAAGTCCTTGGGCGCGTAGAGACTGTGATGACGGATATGCAGCAGTTCCCGCTTGCAGTGTTCGCCCGCCGTGTTGACCGCGTCCTGAAAGGTGACCTCGGGCAGGATGGGGTAATGCACGGACTGGAAAGCCTGGGCAATCAAGGTCGAGCAGATGGCACGCGACGGGTCGCCGCTGCCAAAGGCGATCATGCGGCGACGCCAGCGCAAGGGCACCGGCGGTTCAGGCAGCAGGTAGCGCGCGAGATCGAAGAGATTCTTGAGATCGTAGTGCTGTCCGAGCCGACCGATGACGTAGCTGACCAACCGCTCAACCTCCTGTGCCGGAAGCCCGACCGGCCGGCAGATTCGGGTGTGCATGTGGGCGTAGGTACTGAGGGGAACGGCCCGCACACCTGCGCGGAGATCAGCCTCAATCAAGGTCAGAGGCTCCGGCCCCGTGTTGCTGCCCGGCCAATCGCTTCCGACGAAAAGCGTCGAATGCGACCAGTTCGATTGAGTCAGGAACTTGATGGCCATGCTGATGCGGGAATCACCTTCGATCAGCAGGACGTCGCCAGGGCGCAGAGCCGCCTGAAGGCGTTCTGGTGCCACGGTCGCCACCATCGCACCGTGCGGCCAGGGTGCAAGCAGGTAGGCCGCAAGCCGGTCACCGAGGGCCCTGAGCAGCCTGTTCATTGATGTCGACCTCTGGCAACGAACTCACGAGGTTGGAACGGGACATGAGGTGGTCCAAGCCCGGCGCCTGTCACGGTGCGCAAGGCACCGGTGCGGTCGATCAGCCTCGCCATCGCACTGTTCAAATTGCTGCGCGCTGCGCAAGACAGCAGGCGATCCTGCCACCGCAAGGCGTCTTCCATGCTGGTTGCATCGCCGACTGCCGTACGCCACTGGCGCCGCACTGACCTTGCCGTCGCTCAGGCGCGTGACCGCTGTCAAAGCTGCGCCATGCATGCCTGCCTCTGTGAGAAGAAATGACTTTCACTTAGATGCAGCTCGAGGTACTAAATTCCACCATCGACCGCCGAGGCCGCCGCCAGTTGTAGGCTCCTGATTAGTCATGAACCTCAGCCGCCCCACGAATTTTGAACCGCCCCGGTTTCAAGGAGGCGGCGCGCGTCAAGGTAGTTGCCGCCTGAGTCACGCAGCCTGGTGGTGAGTATGGAGAGTGCCGGCGGCCGGGTTGATGGCGACGTCGCGCTCTGGGTTGAGGGCCACGACGCCGATGTGGGACCAGTCTCTGGTGGCACCAGACCATCACGCCGGGTAGCGCCGCCTGGCCTCGATGTACAGGGCATGGCGTGCAGCGAGGATGGCCCGGTCGTGCCCGGCATGGCGCTGGGCGGGGCTGACGTAGCGGATGCCGCTGTGGCGATGATCGACGTTGTACCAACGCACGAATTCAGCCGCCCAGAACCTGGCCTCGTCCAAGCTGGCGAAGCCCCTGGTGGGGAACTCGGGCCGGTACTTGGCGGTGCGCAAAAGCGACTCTGCATAGGCGTTGTCGTCGCTGACGCGAGGCCGCGAGTACGAGGGCTTGACGCCCAGCCAGTTGAGCATGGCCAGCACCGTGGCCTTCAGGGTAGCACCGTTGTCGCCATGCAGCACCTGCTTGGATGGCATGGTGCGATGCCCTCGGCCAGTGCGGTGCGGCGCACCAGGTGCACGGCATAGTCGGAGTCGTCGCTGTCGTGCACCTCGGCGCCGATGATCTTGCGGCTGTACAGATCCAGGATCAGGTACAGGTGGAACCAGCGGCCCATCGCGTTGGCCGGCAGGTAGGTCATGTCCCAGCACCAGAACTGCCCCGGCGCCGTGGCGATGTGAGTGGTGGGCACTCGCGAGGCCTTGGGCGCCTTGGCGCGGCCACGGCGGTCGTTCTGCCCATGGGCCTTGAGCACGCGGGCCATGCTGGACTCGCTGCCCAGGTACACGCCTTCGTCGGCCAGCATGGGCACGATGCGCGCCGGCGGCACCGAGGCGAAGCGCGGCTCGTTGGCCACGGCCAGCAGCGCAGCGCGCTCCTCGGGGCTCAAGGCATGGCCTGGCGTGGGACGCACGGCCTGTGGCCTGTCATCGCCGGCCACCACGCCATCGGGGCCTTGCCGGGCCTTCCAGCGCTGCAGGGTGCGTACATCGATGCCGGCGATCTCGCAGGCTGGCTGCAGCCGAGCGCCAGCGCTGTGCGCTGCGTCGATGTCGCGGGCCAGGGCTTGGCGATCTTCGAGTCCGATCATTCGTCCTCGCCCTTGTTGAAGATCGCCGCGACTTTTTTGACAGCACCAGCAATGCCGCCGTCTCGGCCAGCCCCCGGTCCTTGCGCAGCAGATCGCGTTCGAGCTCCTTGATGCGCTTGCGGTCGGCACGCGTGGCCTGCGGGCTTGCGCGCGCATCCTCGGGATCGGCCAACGCGGCGGTGCAGTTCGCGCGCCACTTGTCCAACTCGGCCGGGTACACGCCGTGCTCGCGGCACCAGGCGCTCTTGCCGGCCTCGTTCATGGCAGCCGTGGTGATCACCGCCTCAAGCCGGGCGCCCGCAGTCCAGGCCCGCCCGCGGGCGGGCTTGGACTGCGCATCCCCACGCCAGCGCTCCAGGGTCCCCGCCCCAACACCAACCTCGCGCGCCACCACCTCCAGCGCCGCGCTCTCCCGCGGCAGCAACCTCGCTACCGCCTTGTCCTTGAATACCTGTCCGTATCGTGCCAAGTCCGTCCTTCATCGCCGCCCCGGGGTGGTTCTATGGAGGCGGCAACTATTCTGACGCGGGGGGGGGAGGCTGTCAGGGCGGTTTCGAGAATCGCCCATTGGGATCGCGATCTCGACTTGCACCGGCCATGTCATTCAGTCATCCTGGGTCGCCGTTGATCATTCCCCTCTTTGACCGCGGTCGCGCGTTGTAATGCAATTTCCTTATAGGCGCCGTGTGCAGCGGATCTATGGGCATAATTTCGCATCGCTATAGAACTTCCAAGATTATGCCCAAGCCGCCGAGAAACCTCCTCGCGCTCATGAATAACCTTTGAATTTGATGCAAATTGATGGCGCGCCGTATAGAAATTGTAAAGAATTTTCCCAAAGACCGATCGATTCGCTGCCTGCATAGCTTTTTTCATACGCTGGTAAAATGCCTCCTGCGTCGGTGGCTGGGAGTCCAGCATGACGCCATCTCGGTAATGAATCCATGCGTCGATCGACAGGGCGGAGGCTTCGAAATCGAGCACAAACTCTCTCGAATCAATCTCCTGATTGGTAACCACTTCAAAGACGTCTGATCCTTGTGATTCCAACCGCCGCTCAAATTCACCAATGGCCGATCGCCCCAAGCCGTCTTTATGCTGTGTCCCCCTACGCCTCTTAAGATTTTGCAATCGCACTTGCCATTGCTCTCTGGACGCCCAGGAGATGTTAAATACCTCAGACGGACGCCCCCCACTGGCAATCATCGCATTGAGGAGTAGATTGGCACCGACCGGATCTGGTGAATCCAATTTCCGGGGATTTTCCGACATCCGCTTCAACTCAGCGCAAAGCCGCTCCAAGTCTTTTTCAGAGATGGACTTCTTGGGCTTCTTAATGCCCCGACTTCTGCTCGACTGAGGCTGTTTCCAGTTCGACACAGACGGTTCACTATCATCAAACCCGAGGAACTCCAACTCGAAAGGAAAGTATTCTTCAAGAACTTCGAACCTGTAGGTCTCTGAATTCAGACAGTTGCGCAGGTGCGCCGTGGCGCGCTCAATCGCCAATGGATTGTCCACCACGAGACTGCGCCGCATGGGAGGCAGGCTCAGGTAGTAAAGCAATGCGGCCCTGCGGCAGGCAGAGGTGCTTTGTGTGATGTCCGACTGCGCCCACTGGTTCAGTAACTCACACGCGTTGAGGGGCGTGGGAACGTGTTGCAGGGGCTGGATCTGAAGCCGCATGCAAGCCGCTTTGTGCAAGGTCCTGACATGGCCCATATAGACCTTGGCAGTTGACTCCGAGATCTTGCGCGCAGGCCCCGGGTTGTCTTTCCCGCGGCCTGCCTCAACCACCCCCTCCTCTCCAGGAGCTTTTCTGATGTCCATATGCCTAATTTGTGATCTGTGAGGAGTGGGGTATCGGCACGAAAACTCTGGACTTGAGGCGAGTGGGAATGACCTGCCCCCATCCGCCGTGCCAATGATTCGGCAGGAGTCCTTGGGGTGACGCGACGGTACTGCAAAACAATCGCACTCAGAGAAGCCACTGCCTGCATTCACAGGTTGTGGCGTCGCACTCTGACGCAGGTGTTTGGCACAGGTATTTGACGCAGCCAAATGACCAGGCTTGGCTCACAGCACCATTTCACTGCATTGATCGACTACGCTGAAGCACTATAACAGCACGCAGACCGAAGCGCGATGGAGCAGGGCCTTGTTCGGTGCGGTGGTCTGTAGTCACTCGATTGCAGCCCCCTCCGACCGAGCATCACAATGACATCCGCAATGGAGTTCGCTTCGGCAAGAAGATCCAATTCGTTCCGGCTGGAAGAATAAGCTAAAGTTGCAACGCCTAGCTCCGAAAACTGTCTGATACTAGGTTCAATGGGCGTCAAGCATGTCAGGGAAGCAAAACAAAACCTCTACTTCTGGCACCGTCGAAATCTGGCGCCTCGCAGATGAAAACCGCCACGTGCTGATTAGACATGAGGATCCGACAGACGCCGAAGTCGAGGCCGAGATCGACGGCTATGAGGCTCCCAAGAGGAAGCGGCGCTCCAGTAAGTTGGATCCATTTTGGAAATACATCATCGAACTAGCCAATAGAGGATATGGATGGTCCGAGATCAGCAGATTTCTCATCGAAAGCCACGGGCTTAAGGTGGATCCGACGAGCGTCGCCTCCTGGGTAAGAGCAAATCTTCAGGTTACGCACCGGGCCACGAGAGCAAAAATCAATGCACTCGATGAAATCCCCGCCCGTGGGAGCAATGACCCGCTGTCCGCGGAAATGATTTCACCAATCAGCCCCCCGGGCGATCAAGAAACCACTTCAGAGAAGGTGGCGCCGTCAAACTCTAAGAATTTAGTGAATCAAAGCAAGGAAAACCGGGTATTGAAATACGCCCATCTTGCCGCCCTGACGAAGAATCGCTGACAGACAACAAGGCGTCCAGCGCGTCGTGCTGCCCCTGCCCGGCCTGAACCCGCACGGGACGCTGAGGACGCCCTCATCGTAGATCGCGGCTAAGTGGTCGGCCCTGCAAAACTTCCAGGTCGTTGTCCTGAAACGACTTTGAACCGCCCCGGTCCTGAACTGACCCCCAGAAGTTGGACAAACTTCAAGGGGTCCCATGGGGAAGTACGAAACAAAGTTCAAGCTCAAGGTTGTTGAGAGCTTTCTGGCTGGAGAAGGCGGCGCGAAGCTGCTTGCCCGGCGCTGGTCAGTGCCCGAGGAGAAGATTCGGACCTGGGTCAGTCACTACCGACTGCACGGCGTTGCCGCCCTGCAGCCGAAACGCGGTGCCTACACTGCTGAGTTCAAGCTCCAGGTGCTGACGCATCAAGATCGTGAACGGCTCTCGAGTCGGCAGGTTGCTGCGATCTACGATATTCGCAATCCGAACCAGGTTGTCGTCTGGCGGCGCGCCTTCGACGGCGGCGGTGTCGCGGCACTGGAAGGCAGAAGACCAGCGCATCCTATGAAGGCAGATACGCCGAATCCAGAGCCACCCGACACGGACGGCACCAGCTCGAACCGTGCGTTGCGTGAAGAGGTTGAACGACTGCGCGCGGAGGTGGCCTACCTAAAAAAATTGGAGGCCTTGGTTCGAGCCAATCGGCAAGTCGCGCAGAAAGAGCGCAAGCCGTCCTCGAGCTGAGGCCAGACTACCCTTTGCCGGTGCTGCTGACCGTCGCGGGCTTGTCGCGCAGCACGTTTTACTACCAAGCCAAGGTCTTGGAGACCAGCGACAAGTACGCGGGCTTGAAGTCAAGGATCAAGGCCGTTTATGAGCGCCACAAAGGCCGCTATGGCTATCGGCGAATCACCGCCGAGCTACGTCAGGCCGGCCAGGCCGTGAACCACAAGACCGTGCAGAGGCTGATGAACGGCCTCGGCCTGAAGTCGCTGGTTCGCCCGAAGAAATACCGCTCCTACCGGGGTGAGACCGCGTCATCGCCGAACGTGCTCGATCGCCAGTTTGACGCAGCGCGGCCGAACGAGAAATGGGTGACTGACGTGACCGAATTCAATGTCCGCGGCGCAAAGCTCTACCTGTCACCTGTCATGGACCTCTACAACGGCGAAATCGTGAGCTTCGAGATGCAGGAGCGTCCCCTGTATTCCCTTGTAGGGAACATGCTCAAGAAGGCGCTCTCGAAGCTGAAGGGACCCAGCGCTGCGCCACTTCTGCACTCCGATCAGGGATGGCACTATCAGATGCCCGCCTACCGCAAACAACTCAGCGCTCACGGGCTGACGCAAAGCATGTCGCGCAAAGGCAATTGCCTGGACAACGCGGCCATGGAGAGCTTCTTCGGCACGCTCAAGTCCGAGTTCTTCTACCTCAACAAATTCGCTGACATCGCAGATTTGAAGACGCGCCTACGCCGCTACATTCACTACTACAACCATCAACGCATCAAGCTCAAACTCAATGGATTGAGCCCGGTCCAGTACCGAACTCAGGCATCGAGCTGCTAGCTCCCAGCCGTCCAACTTCTGGGGGTCAGTTCATCCCCGGGGCGGTTCAACGAGAGCGACGAGTCGGTGGTCGTGCGCTGGTCGCAAGACGTGTACTTCCAGTTCTTCAGCGGGCAGGTCTACTTCGAGCCCCGCCTGCCATGGGACCCGGCGCAGATCAGCCGCTTCCGGCATGTGTTGAACGAGGCCGGTGTCGAGCAATTGCTCAAGACCACCATCGAGGCCGCTGTGGCCATGGGCGCGGTCAAGAAGAGCGAGTTCGAGCGCGTGATCGTGGACTCCACGGTGCAGAGCAAGGCCATCGCCCACCCCACCGACAGCCGGCTGCTGGAGGTGGCGCGCGAGAAGATCGCCCGGCTGGCCAAGCGCGCGGGCATCCAGCTCAAGCAGACCCACGAGCACGAGGGCAGGACACTGCGCCGGCGCGCGGGCGGCTATGCCCACGCCAAGCAGTTCAAGCGGCTGCGCGCCGTGCTCAAGCGCCAGCGCACGATCCTGGGCCGCCTGCTGCGCGAGGTGCGCCGCAAGATGGGCAACTTGGCCGACGAGGCCCGCATGAAGCTCGACACCTGGGTGCAGCGCGCCGAGCGCATCCACCGCCAGCGCCCGAAGGACAAGAACAAGTTGTATGCCCTGCATGCGCCCGAGGCCGAGTGCATCGGGAAGGTGAAGGCGCGCCAGCCCTACGAGTTCGGCGTGAAGGTGAGCCTGGCCGTCACCCATCAGCACGGGCTGATGGTGGGCGCGCGCAGTTTCCCTGGCAACCCGTACGATGGCCACACGCTGGCCGCGCAGATCGAGCAGACCACCACGCTGCTGCAGGACATCGGCGTGAAGCCAACCACCGCCATCGTGGACCTGGGCTACCGGGGCGTGGACAAGGAGTTGGCGCCGATGGAGGTGATCCACCGCGGCAAATTCAAATCCCTCACGCCCAGGCAGCGAACCGGGCTGAAGCGGCGCCAGGCCATCGAGCCGCTGATCGGCCACACCAAGGCCGAC
>Ga0208398_101213_pt1 | contig 10953 bp, 10 predicted proteins | sample LakWasMe79_HOW10_2_FD_183905 | JGI IMG/M metagenome (GOLD analysis project Ga0208398, IMG submission 183905) | Freshwater sediment methanotrophic microbial communities from Lake Washington under simulated oxygen tension - Sediment Metagenome... | ecosystem: Environmental > Aquatic > Freshwater >... | reverse complement strand
GATCGTAGCCAGTGTGCAGCGGGTCACCGACATCATCGGCGAGATCACCGCCGCCGCCGGCGAACAGAGCGCCGGCATCGGCCAGGTCAACGGCGCGGTCAACAGCCTCGACCAGATGACCCAGCAGAACGCCGCGTTGGTGGAGCAAAGCGCCGCCGCCGCCGAAAGCCTGCGCGAACAGGCCCAGCGCCTGAGCCAGTCGATGCAGGTGTTCCGCCTGACGGGCAACGGCAGCGCGGGGCGGGCACCGGCCGCCGCCGCCAGCCTGCCGCCGGCCACGCCGGCCAAGCGGCCACCCGCCGCGCCGGTCAGGACGGTGGTGCAAGCCACCGCACCGCAGCGGCCTGCCGCCGTCGTGGCCAAGGACGCCATCCAGCACGCCAGCAGCAGCGCACGCAGCGCGCCCCCCGTCGCCGCGCCCGGCGACGACTGGGAATCGTTCTGAACCCGGGCTGAGCGGCCCGCGGCGCCGCCAAGCCCGGGATCCCCCTGGCAGGATCAGTCCGCGGCCCGGCGCAGGGTATCCATCACCGGCCGGCGCAGCACCTCGCGCAGGCCCCACCAGCCCGCGGCCAGGGCCAGCAGCGCGCCCGCCACGGTGCCGGCCAGCGGCACCCAGGGCGACGGCGCCCAGGCAAATTCGAAGATCTGGCGTGCCAGCAGCCCGCCCAGCACCACCGCGGCCACCGCCGCCAGCAGCCCGGCCAGGGCGCCCACCCCCAGCAGTTCGGCACGCTGCACCTGGCGCAGCAAAGCGCTGCCGGCGCCCACGGCGCGCATCACCGCGTACTCACGCGCCCGGTTCTCGCGCGTGGCGCTGACGGCGGCAAACAGCACCACCAGGCCGGCCGCCAGCGTGAAGCCGAACAGGAACTCCACCGCCTGGATCACCTGGTCCAGCACCTTCTGCACCTGGGCCAGCGAGGCCGACAGGTCGACATTGGTCAGGTTGGGAAACTGCCGCGCCAGGTCGCGGTCGAAGGCCGGCTGGCCGGCCGGCGCGCGGAAGGCGCTGATGTAGCTCAGCGGCAGATCGTCCATGCGTGCCTGCGGGAACATCACGAAGAAGTTGACCCGCATCGAACCCCAGTCGACCTTGCGCAGGCTGGTGATGCGGCCCTCGCGCGTCAGGCCGGCGATGTCGAAGCGCAGCCGGTCGCCCAGCTTCAGGCCCAGGGTCTGGGCCAGGCCGGACTCCACGCTCAGCGCGTCGGGCTCGTCGGCCACCCACTGCCCGCCGGCCAGCAGGTTGTGGCCCGGCATCACCGCCGCGTGGCTGAGGTTGAACTCCCGCTCGACCAGGCGCTGGGCCCGATCGTCGCTGTACTGGCCCGGCGCCACGGCGCGGCCGTTGATGGCCAGCAGCCGGCCGCGGATCATCGGGTACCAGTCGTAGCGCACCACGCCGGCCTTTTTCAGCGCGGCCTGGAAGGCCTCGGCCTGCTCGGGCTGCAGGTTGATGACGAAGCGGTTGGGGGCGTCGGCGGGGGTGGCCGCGCGCCAGGCCGAGATCAGGTCGGTGCGCAGCAGCACCAGCAGCATCAGCGCCAGCAGGCCCACGCTCAGCGCCGAGACCTGCAGCACCACCAACGCCGGCCGTGCCGACAGCTGGCGCGTGGCCAGCACCAGCCAGCGCGGCACGGTGGCCCCCAGCGTCCACCAGCGCGCCTCGCCGGCCGACGGCACCAGGCGCCGCAGCAGCAGCACCGCCGCCCAGGCCAGCAGCGCAAACACCGCGATGGCAGCGGCAAAACCGCCCACCGCCAGCAAGCCCATGCGCAGGTCGGACGAGGCGGCCACCAGCAGGCCGGCAAAGCCTGCCGTGCCAGCCACCAGCACCCCGGCGGACGCGGCCCGCGGCTGGCCCAGATCACGCCGGATCACCCGCAGCGGCGGCACCCGGGCCAGCTGCAGCACCGGCGGCAGGCCGAAGGCGGCCAGCAGCGTCATGCCCACGCCCAGGCCGAACAATGCCGGCGCCAGCCCGGCCGCCGGCAACTGCGCGTCCAGCAGCCCCGCCAGCAGGCGCACGAAGACGAAGTGCACCGCAAAGCCCAGCAGCACGCCGGCCACGCTGGCGATCAGGCCGACGGCGCCGAACTCCAGCGCGTAGGCGCCGGCCATGGCGCGCTGCGGTGCGCCCAGCACGCGCAGCATCGCGCAGTCGTCGAGGTGGCGCTGGGCAAAATCCCGCGCCGCAATGGCCACCGCCACCGCTGACAGCAGCGCCGCCAGCAGCGCCACCAGATTGAGGAACCGCTGGGCGCGGTCCAGCGTCTGGCGCATCTCGGGGCGGCCGGACGCCAGCGACTCGATGCGCAGGCCACGCAGCTGGCCGCCCGCCAGCTCGGCATCGGCCCAGCGCAGGAACTCGCGCACGCCGGTCTGGCCCCCCGGGCCACCGGCAAGGTGGCCGGGCAGCGCGCTGTCGGGCGGCGCGGCCAGCATCAGCCGGTAGGTCACGCGGCTGGCCGGCTGCACCAGGCCGGTGGCGGCCAGGTCGTCGCTGGCCAGCATGACACGCGGCGCGAAGTTCATGAAGCCGGCGCCACGGTCGGGCTCCTGCACGATGACGCGGGCGATGCGCAGCCGCAGGTCGCCCAGCAGCAGCGCGTCGCCCGGCACCAGCTGCAGGGCGTCCAGCACCGCCGCATCGACCCAGACCGTGCCCCGGGCCGGCCCGCCGGCCACCGGCTGGCCGGCACCGGTGGCACTGTCGGCCACCTGCAGCTGGCCACGCAGTGGGTAGCCGGCGCTGACCGCCTTGACCGCCACCAGCCGGGCGGCCCCACCCTTGTCGTCCGGCGCCCGCGCCATGCTGGGGAAGGTGATGCTCTGCGCCTGCTGCAGGCCCAGCGCCCGGGCCCGCTCGGCAAAAGCCGGTGGCGCCGGCTGGTCGCTGGCCACCACCGCGTCGCCGCCCAGCAGCGCACCGGCATCACGCGCCAACGCCGCCTCCAGCCGGGTGGCAAAAAACCCCACGGCGCTGAGCGCGGCCACGGCCAGCATCACCGCCACCATCAGCAGGCGCAACTCGCCGGCGCGGAAGTCGCGCCAGGTCTGTCGCCAGGCCAGGGCGGGGATGGCAACGGGCAAGGCATGCACAGTCATGGCCGGCACGGTACACCAGTGCCGCCGCCGACGGCCCGGCGGCCAGGATCGGCCCCGGCGACCGCCCCGGTTTGAAGGCAGCGTGCAGCGACTTCGAACCCTGCGGTGCCAGGATGCGGATTCAATCAAGGCCATGGACAAGACACTCGCCCCGCTGTTCCTTTCCCACGGTTCGCCGATGACGGCGCTGGAGCCCGGTGCCGCTGGCGCCTTCTGGCAACGCCTGGGCCCGGCCATCACCGCCGGCGCCGGCCGGCCGCGGGCGATCCTGGCGATCTCGGCGCACACGCTGACACGCGAGCCGGTGCTGCTGGCCGCGGCCCGGCACGAGACGGTGCACGACTTCTCCGGCTTCCCCGAGCCGCTGTACCGGCTGCGCTACGACGCCCCGGGCGCACCCGAGCTGGCCCCGCGGGTGGCGGCGCTGATCCAGGCGGCCGGCCTGCCGGTGCACAGCGTGGCCGAGGGCGGGCTGGACCATGGCATCTGGGCGCCGCTGCGCTTTGTCTGGCCCGAGGCCGACATCCCGGTGCTGCCGCTGGGCTTCCCGCCCGACTGGTCACCGGCCCGGTTGTTTGCGCTGGGCCAGGCGCTGGCGCCGCTGGCCCAAGAGGGCGTGCTGGTCTATGGCAGCGGCAGCATCACCCACAACCTGCGCATGGTGTTCGGCGGCCGGCCGCCGCTGGACGCGCCGGAGATGCCGGAATGCGCCGCCTTCCGCGACTGGTTCGTCGCGCATAGTGCCGCCGCCGACTGGCCGGCGCTGCTGGACTACCGCCGCCAGGCGCCCCATGCGGTGCTGATGCACCCGACCGACGAGCACCTGCTGCCGTTCTTCGTGGCCGCCGGCGCCGCGGCGGGCGCAGGCCAGCCGACGCCCGCCGCAGCGCGCCTGCACGCCAGCCTGACCTATGGCTGCCTGGGCATGGACGCCTATGCCTTCGGTGACAGCGCAGCGGCCCTGGCCGCGGTCTGAGCCTGTCCCCAGGTCGCTCCGCGCCCGCCCCCCGCGGAATGCCCACCCGCCTGGGGGCGGCCCGGCGCCCACAGGGTCCGGTGTAGATTGTGTGGGCATGCCCACCGCCCACACCCACATCACCACCACGCGCCTGCACCTGGTCGCACCCGATCCCACGCCAGGCCTGGGCCAGGCGGCAGCGGTGGCCGACTACTTCGCCCGCAACCAGGCGCACTTCGCGCCCTGGGATCCACCCAAGCCGCCCGACGACGACACGCCGGCGGCGATCCAGGGCCGGCTGGTCAGCGGCGCCGCGGCCTTTGGCGCCAGCCAGGCCTTCCGCTGGTGGCTGATGCTGGCCGATACGCCCGGCCGGGTGGTCGGCTCGGTCAGCCTGTCCAACCTGGCACGCGGCCCCTTCCAGTGCTGCGCGCTGGGTTATGCGCTGGATGCCGCCTGCCAGGGCCGCGGGCTGATGGCCGAGGCCCTGGCGGCGGCCATTGCCGAGGCTTTTTCACCGCGCATCAACCTGCACCGCCTGCAGGCCGCGGTGCGGCCCGAAAACGGCCGCAGCCTGGCCGTGCTGGCCCGGCTGGGCTTTGCCGACGAAGGCCTGGCGCGCGACTACCTCTACATCAACGGCGCCTGGCGCGACCACCGCCTGTTCGGCCTGAGCAACCCGGACTTCATCGCGCCCGCGTACTGGTGAGTGCCCCTCCTGGCAAGCCGCTGCCGAACCCCGCCGACGCCGCGGCGCAGGCGCTTCGGGGGTGGGCCTATTTCATGCTGCCGCTGACGCCCTGCACCAGCCAGTCCATGCCCTGGATCGCCGCGTCGTCCAGCGCGCCCTGGGCCAGGCGGGTGCGGCCGGTGTTGTCCACCAGCGGCGCGGCAAAAGGTAAAAGCCGGCCGGCTTCCAGCGCCTGCTGGCGCTGCGCCAGGCCGGCCTTGACCGATGCCGGCAGGGCCGGGTTCAGCGCCGACAGCTGCACCAGCCCGTCCTTCATGCCGCCCCACACCGGCTGCGGTGTCCAGCGGCCGGCGATCACCGCCCGCGCCAGCTGGCTGTAATAGCCCCCCCAGTGGTGGGTGACGGCGGCCAGCTGGGCCTTGGGCGCAAAGCGGCTCATGTCGCTCTGGTAGGCCAGCAGCATCACACCCTTTTCCTCGGCCGCCTGGGCCACGGCGGGCGAGCCGCTGTGGTTGGTCAGCACGTCGGCGCCCTGGCCGATCAGGGTCAGCGCGGCCTCACGCTCGCGCGCCGGGTCGAACCAGGTGTTCAGCCACACCAGCTTGACCTCGGCCTTGGGGTTGGCCGCGCGCATGCCCAGCGTGAAGGCGTTGATGCCCTGCACCACCTCGGGCACCGGGAAGCCCGCCACATAACCGGCCACGCCGGTCTTGCTGCGCTGGCCGGCCAGCCAGCCGGCCAGCCAGCGCGCCTCGTAGTAGCGGGCGTTGTAGGTGCCCAGGTTGGCGGCGGTCTTGTAGCCACCGGCATGTTCGAACTTCACCGCAGGGAACTCGGCCGCCACCCGCAGCGCCGGCTCCAGGTAGCCGAAGCTGGTGGCGACGATCAGGCCGCAGCCGTTGGCCGCCAGGTCGCGCATCACACGCTCGCTGTCCGGACCCTCGGCCACGCCCTCGACAAAGCGGGTGCGCACCTGCTCGCCCAGCGCCTGGGCCATGGCCTGGCGGCCCAGGTCGTGCTGGTAGGTCCAGCCGGCCTGGCCGACCGGGCTGACGTAGACAAAACAGGCCTGCAGCGGCGCGGCATGGCCGGTGCTGGGCAGGGTGATGGCCACGATGGGCGCGGCGGCAACAAGCGCGGCCGTGGCGGCGCGCCTGAGGTTTTTGAGCATGGTTGTCCTCGACATGGCCCCTTGGAATGGAAAACGCCGGCTTCGGGGGCACGAAGCCGGCGTCAGGCTCGAATTGTCGCAGACCGGCCGGGGCCGGGCTGGCGGCGGGTCAAGCGGGGGTGTCAAGCGGCGGATCAGTCAGCCTGTCGCCACCGGCCGGCGGCAGGTCGGCGTCCGGCGGCAGCAGGCGGATGCGCACGCCGGTCAGCGCCACCACCTGGCCGGCGCGCAGCTTGGCGGTCTTGCGCAGTTCGTCGCGGCCGTCCACCTGCACCCGGCCCTCGGCCACCATCACCTTGGCGCGGCCACCGCTGTCGGCCAGGCCGGTGGCCTTGAGCAGGCGGTCCAGGGTGATGAACTCGCCACGCAGGGCGAAATCGAGGGTCTGCATGGTGGGGAATCCTGGGATGGCCGGGCCTGCATTGTGCGCGGCCACCGGGCCCGGTGATGGCCGGCGCGCCGGCCCCGGCGCACGGCCGCCGCCCCGGCCATGGCAGACTGCCGGCCATGCCCACGCCCCTGCGACAGACCAGCCCCGCCGCCGAGCGCAACAAGGGGCCCATCGTCGACGCCCTGCGGCAGTTGCTGCCACCCAGCGGCCGCCTGCTGGAGATCGCCGCCGGCACCGGCCAGCATGCGGTGCATGGCGCCGCCGCCCTGCCCGACTGGCTCTGGCAGCCCAGCGATCCGGCCGCCGACGCCCTGGCCTCGATCAGTGCCTGGGCGGCGTCCTGCCCGGCGCCGGGCATGCGCCCGCCGCTGCAACTGGATGTGCTGGACGCCCGCTGGCCCGCGGCGGTCGAGCCCGACGGGGCCCAGGTCCCGGCGTGGGACGCCATCTTCTGCGCCAACATGCTGCACATCGCCCCCTGGGTCTGCTGCGGCGCGCTGATGCGGGGCGCCGCACGCCTGCTGGCACCCGACGGCCAGTTGCTCACCTACGGCCCTTACCGCGTCGCCGGTGAACCCACCGCCGACAGCAACGAGGCCTTCGACGCCGACCTGCGCCGGCGTGATCCGCGGTGGGGCCTGCGCTGGCTGCACGAGGTGGCGGCCGAAGCCGAGGCCGCCGGTCTGCAGCTGGTGCAACGCCTGGCCATGCCGGCCAACAACCAGTTGCTGGTGTTCAGGCGCGGCACGACGGCGCCAGGGCGATGAGCGACGGCGGCCGCAGCCCCGGTCAGCTCACCGTGCTGCCCGCCGGCTGGCAGGTGCCGGTGGAACCCCGCCAGAGCCTGCTGCAGGCGGCGCTGGCCGGCGGCGTGCAACTGCCCAGTTCCTGCCGCAACGGCACCTGCCGCAGCTGCATCGCGCGCCTGGTCAGCGGCCGCATCCACTACCGCATCGACTGGCCGGGCCTGCTGGCCGAGGAGAAGGCCGAGGGCTGGATCCTGCCCTGCGTGGCCTGCGCCGACGGCGACGTGGTGATCGAGGCGCCGGCCGCACGCCACCTGTTCGACTGACCGGGCAGCCGGGACACGTCGGCCCCAGGCCGGCGGGGCGTCAGCCGCTCAGCGTGCGGCCTTGCGCCGCGCCGGCGGCGCCAGCGCGTCCTGCAAGGCCTGGTGCAGCGCCAGATACTCCTGCGTCAGCTTGTGGCGTGCGTCCAGGTGCAGCATCGGCAGCGCGCGCTCATGCGACTCCTTGATCTTCACGCTGGCGCTCAGGTAGGGCTGCAGCACCGGCAGGCCTTCGTCGATGAGTTCCTGCACCAGGCGCTGCGGCAGGTTGGCGCGCGGCTGGAACTGGTTGACGACGATGCCCGAAACCTGCAATTCGCGGTTGTGGTCGGCCTGCATCTCCTGCACGCTTTCCAGCAGCGAATACAGCGCGCGGCGCGAAAAATCATCGCAGTCGAACGGGATCAGGCAGCCGTTGGCCGCGATCAATGCCGAGCGGGTGTAGAAGTTCAGCGCCGGCGGGGTGTCGATGTAGATGCGGTCGTAACGGTCATCCAGCGCGGCCAGCGCATCGCGCAGCTTGTAGATCTTGTAGCGCGACTCCAGCTTGCCATGCAGTTCTTCCAGCGCCGGGCTGGACGGCAGCAGGTCCAGGCCCTCGAAGGGCGTGGCGGTGATGAAGTCCTCGGTGGCCAGCGGCCGCACCGTGAACTTCAGCGTCTGCTCGAAGAACTCGGCCGCCGTGTCACGCGCCTCGTCGGCACCACCGCCCAGCAGGTAGCGGGTGGAGTTGCCCTGCGGGTCCAGGTCGACCACCAGCGTGCGCTGACCCTGGGCCGCGCTGATGGCGGCGAGGTTGCAGGTGATGGTGGACTTGCCCACCCCGCCCTTCTGGTTGAACACGACATAGCGCATGGCAAAAGATTCCCGGATCGGTGGTCAGCGGCGGCAGATGTCGTATTGTGCACTGCAGCAAACCAGCTGCCCGTCGGGGCCGGCAAGTGCCGGGGGAAAACCTCGTTGTTCGTCATATCGCCGTCATGGGCACGGCGCACAATGCAGTTGTCTTGGCGATAACCGACCGCACCAAATGGGCGGACTACCGGAACCCGTAACCGGCGCCAGTCACCCCGGTCTTGACAGTGAACCTGTCTTGTCCGTGAGCACCAAGGGCCACTGCACAGTGGCCCTTTGCTTTTGTGGCGCCGCTTCGACGCCCACGCCGGGTGCCGCCTGCGGATGCCGTATGCTGCGGGGTCAGCTTCGACGCGCGACCGGCGCGCGCCAGCCATCCAAAGGAGCACGCCTTGGCGACCCCGAATTACGGTTACGAAAAACGCCAGCGCGAACTGGCCAAGAAGCGCAAGGCCGAAGAAAAGAAGCAGAAGAAGGCCCAGGGCCCCTCGGGTGATGCCCCCGCGGACCACGATGCGCCGGCCGACAACGAGGCCCCGGCGGCCGGCACCCCGCCGACGCCCAGCGCCGGCTGACGCAGGGCGTCCCGGCCCCTGTGGTCGGGACGAAAAAAAAACCGCGGTCTGACGATCGCGGTTTTTTTGTGCCCGGGTGCACAACGCACCCGGTGATCCGTCGCTTACAGCGGGCGGATGTTCGCAGCTTGCAGGCCCTTGGGGCCTTGCTTCACTTCAAATTCAACGCGCTGGTTTTCAGCCAGGCTGCGGAAGCCGCCGTTGTTGCGGATTTCGCTGAAGTGGGCGAACAGGTCCTTGCTGCCGTCTTCAGGCGTGATGAAGCCGAAGCCCTTGCCATCGTTGAACCATTTGACGACGCCGGTCTGGGTGGTGTTGCTCATGGAGATGTTCCTTTTGAGTCTGTGGAAGAAAAAAGCCACCGCGCAAGCTCACGCCAGCGCGGACAGAGACACTCAAGAAACGTCGAACCGGGAGTTCATCAAACCTGGGCCGGCCTTTTGAAGCTTGCGCGACATCGGGCGGTAGGGGATAAGACCTTGTGGAAACGGCCTCGTGCATGTCTGTGGATGCACTGTAACAGCTATTGGCCGCGTTCACTCGATTCGTTTGCGCCAGATCGCCCAGCCGGCTAGAGACAGGTCCCCACCCTACGCCCGCCGTACCCCCGTCGATATGATGGATTTGACGGGGTGCCGTGGCCAGTGGGCCGTGCGCACCCCGCACGACAACGGAGACCCCATGTTCGACTATGTGGTGATCGGCGGTGGATCGGCCGGCTGCGTGCTGGCGGCGCGCTTGAGCGAAGACCCCACGCTGCGGGTGGCGCTGCTGGAAGCCGGCCCGCCGGACCGCAGCGCCCTGATCCACTGCCCGGCGGGCTTGGCGCTGATGGCCCAGGTCGGCGGGCTGAACTGGGCCTTCGAGACCGTGCCCCAGCCCGGCCTGGGCGGGCGGCGCGGTTACCAGCCGCGCGGCAAGGTGCTGGGCGGGTCGAGTTCGATCAACGCCATGATCTACCTGCGTGGCCAGCGCAACGACTACGACGGCTGGGCCGACGCCGGCAACCCGGGCTGGTCCTTCGACGAGGTGCTGCCCTACTTCAAACGCGCTGAGCACAACACCCGCGGAGCCGACGACTGGCACGGCAGCGGCGGCCCGCTGCAGGTGCAGGACCTGCTGCAGCCCAACCGCTGCGCCCGGCTGTTCGTGCAGGCCGGCCAGCAGGCCGGCTACCCACTCAACCCCGACTTCAACGGCGCCACCCAGGAAGGCATGGGGCTGTACCAGGTCACCCACCGTGGCGGCGAGCGCTGCAGCGCCGCCAAGGCCTACCTGACGCCGGCCCTGGGCCGGCCCAATCTGCAAGTGATCACCGGCGCCCAGGCCACGCGCCTGCTGTTCGACGGCCGGCGCGCCACCGGCGTCGAGTATGTGCAGGGCGGCGTCACGCAGCAGCTGATGGCCCGCGCCGAGGTGCTGCTGGCGGCCGGCGCGCTGCAGTCACCGCAGTTGCTGATGCTCAGCGGCGTGGGGCCGGGGGCCCATCTGCAGGGCCTGGGCCTGCCGGTGCTGCACGACCTGCCCGGCGTGGGTAGCCAGCTGCACGACCATGTGGACGTGGTGCAGGTGATGGACGCCCCGAAGGTGACCGAGCTGTTCGGCCTGTCGCTGACCGGTGCCTGGCATGCGCTGCAAGGCATCCTGGAATGGCGCCGCCACCGCACCGGCCGCCTGACCACCAACTTCGCCGAGGCGGGGGGCTTCATCCGCAGCAGCCCGGACCAGCCGGTGCCCGACCTGCAGTTGCACTTCGTCACTGGCAAGCTGGTCAACCACGGCCGCACCACGGTGTTCGGCCACGGCTACTCCTGCCATGTCTGCCTGCTGCATCCCGACAGCCGCGGCAGCCTGCGCCTGGCCTCGCCCGACCCGCTGGCCGCACCGCTGATCGACCCGGCCTTCTTCAGCGCACCGGGCGACCTGGACCGCCTGGTCACCGGCGTCAAGCTGATGCGCTGCATCCTCGGCCAGCCGGCCCTGGCCGGCCTGGGGGCACGCGAGTTGGCGGCCTCGGCCGGCGCCCAGACCGATGTGCAGATCGCCGACTTCGTGCGCCGCCATGCCGACACCATCTACCACCCGGTGGGCAGCTGCCGCATGGGCCCGGGGCCGGACGATGTGGTCGACGC
>Ga0208398_101211_pt1 | contig 10961 bp, 7 predicted proteins | sample LakWasMe79_HOW10_2_FD_183905 | JGI IMG/M metagenome (GOLD analysis project Ga0208398, IMG submission 183905) | Freshwater sediment methanotrophic microbial communities from Lake Washington under simulated oxygen tension - Sediment Metagenome... | ecosystem: Environmental > Aquatic > Freshwater >... | reverse complement strand
GGGTTCGTTGGTCGCGAGCCAGTACACGCCCAGCCGGGCCACGGTCTCGGCAAACTCGGCAAAGGCCAACGGCTTGCGCACGAAGCTGTTGGCGCCGCCCTCGTAGCTGGCCAGGCGGTCGCCTTCTTCGTCGGATGAGGTGAGCATCACCACCGGCAGCAGCCGGGTGCGCGCATCGGCGCGCAGCCGGGCCAGCACCTCCAGGCCGGTGAGCCGGGGCAGGCCGATGTCCATCAGCACCACGGTGGGCAGGTCGGGGCCGTCACGGTCGGTGAACTCGCCGCTGCGCTGCAGGTAGTCCAGCGCCTGCTGCCCATCGCGCACCACGTCAACCCGGTTGGCCACCCTGGCCCGGCGCAGTGCGCGCAGCGCCAACAGCTCGTCCTGAGGGTTGTCCTCGACCAGAAGAATCGTGCGTTGATTCATGGCGTTTCGTGACCGTCGGCCCGGTCGGTGGCGGTCGCCCGGGGCCCGGGCAGGGTGAAACGGAAGCTGGCGCCCTCACCGGGGCGGCCCTGGGCAACGATCTGCCCACCATGGCGGTGGATGATGCGTTGCACCGTGGCCAGACCGATGCCGATGCCGGGGAATTCGTCCTGGCGGTGCAACCGTGCAAAGGCCTTGAACAGCCGCCCGGCATGTGCCATGTCGAATCCGGCACCATTGTCGGTGATGCTGAACCAGCATTCACCCTCGATCTGCTGGGTGCGCACCGTGATGGTGGCGTCGGCCCGGCGGCTGCTGTACTTCCAGGCGTTGCCCAGCAGGTTGTGCAGCACCGCGTCGAGCATGCGGCGGTCGCCGATGGCGTGCAGGCCGGGCTCGATGTGCACCTGGACCTGGCGCTGCGGCTCGGCCCGCCGCAACTCGGCAACGGCCTGCTCGGCCAGCGCGCTGAGGTCCACGTCGTCGGCCCGCAGCACGCCGCGGGTGCTGCGCGACAGCACCAGCAGACCGTCGATCAGGTCGCCCATGCGGTGGCTGGCCTGGATGATCTGGTCGATGTAGCCGCGGGCCTCGGCGTCCAGCGCCGGGCCGTGGTCTTCCAGCAAGGCCTGCGAGAAGCCGCTCATGGCGCGCAGCGGCGCCCGCAGGTCATGCGACACGGCGTAGGCAAAGCTGTCGAGTTCGGCATTGGCGGCGGCCAGCTGCGCGGTGCGCTCGGCCACGCGCTGCTCCAGCCGGGCGTTGAGCTCGCGCACCGCGTCCTCGGCCTGGCGTCGGTCGGTCACGTCCTGGGTGATGCCGGCCAGGGCCACGGTGTGGCCCTCGTGGCGCACGGCATGGCCTTGCACCCGCACCCAGCGCTGCCGGCCGCCGGGCGTGACCATCGGCAGTTCCAGGTCGTAGGGCTCGCCGCTGGTGATGGTGTGCTCGGCGGCAGCCCGCACCCGCTCGCGGTGCTCACCCTCGAAGGCCGCCATCGCCAGCGTCGCGTCGGGCTGGCTGCCGGGCGGCGCGTCGTACAGCCGGGCCAGTTCGTCGGTCCAGGTGCCACGGCCGCTGGCCAGGTCCAGCGTCCAGCCACCCACACGCGCCATGCGGCTGGTCTGGTCCAGCAGCTGGCGGTCACGCCGGGCCTCGGTGACGTCGCGCAGCGCCACCTGCAGGCCGGGGTGCCCGTCCACGTCGATGGGTGTCACCGTCATCTCCACGTCGAGCACCGCGCCGTCCAGCCGACGCAGGCGCCGGTCGACCGCGGGTGCGGGCGGGGTGGCCTCGGCCGAGGGCAGCAACAGGTCCTGCGCAGGCCGGCCCTGCAGCTGGGACAGGTCGGCGGCGCCGAACAGGGCCAGGCATGCCGCATTGGCCATGGTCAGGCGCTGGTCGACGCTGAGGTAGATGGCCACCGGCGCACCCTCGAACAGGGCTTGGAAGCGCGCCGACGCGCGCTGCTGCTCGGCCATGCGGCGGGCCAGCTCCAGGTGCAGGACCTGCAGTGTGCCGGCCAGCTCGGCCACCTCGTCGCGGCGCCGTGGGGCCAGGGCCTCGAAGGTGGGGGCTTCGCCCAGCCCGACCCGGGTGGCCGCCGCGGACAGGGCCTGCACCGGGCGGGCCACCCGCCCGGCCAGCCAGATGCTCAGGGCGATGAACAGCAGCGTGGCCAGGCCGCCGATGAGCAGCAGGCGGCTGCGCAGCACGTCGGCCGAAGCAAAGGCCAGGGCCGCGGGCTGGCGCAGCACCACGCTCAGCTCGGCGCTGGCACCGGCCTCGGCGTTGTCGTCGCGCGCCCCTGCGGTGAGGTAGTCACCGCCCTCGGGCCAGGCCAGCACCCGTGGTGCACCCGGGTGCAGCGTGTCCAGGCCGGGCACGGCCAGCGGCTGACCCAGCAGCGTGGCCGGGCCCAGCTGCACACGGCCGTGGCGGTCGACCACCAGGCTGTCGCTGCCGGGCAGGCGCCGGCCCTGGGCATGCAGGGACTGGTGCATCTGGTTCAGCCAGTCCCCATCGAGCCGACCGACGATCACGCCGATGGTGCGGCCCTGGAAATCGATCAGCGGCGTGGCCAGGTCGATCAGCTGCGGCACGTGACCGTCATGGCCCAGGCCGACATGGTCGGCCAGCGGCCCGGCCGGCCGGCGCGGCCCGATCCAGGGCCCGGCCAGGCCGGGACGGAACCACGGTTCGGCGCCTTGGTCGGCGCCTTCGAGCAAGGCATTGGTGGCCACCAGCACCCGGCCCTGGGCGTCGGTGACGGCCAGCCAGGCCAGTTCTGGCTGGCGGCCACGCTGGGCCTCCAGCAGCAGGCGCAGTTCACCCGGCTCGATCAGGCCGCTGGCCAGCAGCGGCTGGGCGGCCATCTGGCGCAGCTGCAGCAGGCGCTCCTGCAACGCCATGTTCAGGCTGCGGCTGACCAGCAACGCCTCGCGGCACATGGCCTGGCCCAGGGTCTTGACCAGCTCGGCGCGCTGGTAGGCATCCACCGCGCCGGCGACGAGCAGCGCAAACACCAGCCCACTGCCGCCGATCAGCAGCGCAAAACGCGCACGCAGGCTGCGTCGGGGGTTCAGGGCGTCAGGCAGGGACAGGGGCACGGCAGGCGCGGTGGCGGGGCGGCGGGCGGGCCGGAACACACACCGGCACGACACCCGCGGCGCAGGCCGGCGGGCCGCTGATGCTAAGCGATGGGGGCGCCGCCTTGACCGGCCGGCGTGGCGCCGGTCTGTGCTGCATCAAGCACGGGCCAAGGCGGGTGCAGGTCCAGCAGGCGGCGCTTGAGCACCTTGCCGTTGGCGGTGGTGGGCAGGGTCTCCACACAGATCACCCGCTGCGGCCGCTTGTAGGGCGCCAGCCGCTGGCGCAGGTGGGCATCCAGTGTCACCGGGTCGAGCCGCGCCCCCGCGCGCAGCTCGACATAGGCGATCACCGCCTCGTTGCCGTCGTGGCTGTCGCCGTCGGGCACGCCCAGCACCGCGGCATGGCCGATCGCCGGGAAGGTGGTGAGCGCGGCCTCCACCTCGGCCGGGTAGACGTTGAAGCCCGAGCGGATGATCATTTCCTTCAGGCGGCCGACGATGAACACGGCGCCGTCGGCGGGGTCGATGCGGCCGAGGTCGCCACTGGCGTACCAGCCGCCCGGGCGCATCACCGCGGCGGTGGCCGATGGGTCACGCCAGTAGCCCGGCATCAGGCCCGGGCCGCGGATCCAGATCTCGCCCGCCTCACCCGGTGGCCGGTCCTGGCCCTGGGCGTCGACGATGCGGATCTCCGCCCCCGCGGCCAGGAAGCCGACCGCGTTGTCGCGCCGCGCCGCGCCGTCGGGCGCCAGCGAGGTCAGGATCAGCGAGCCGGCGTATTCCGACAGGCCGTAACCATGGTGCAGCGGCAGGCCGAAGCAGGCCTCGACCTGGGCCTTCAGCGCCATGTCCATCGGCGCCGAGCCGGTGTAGAGGTAACGCAGCCGCGGCGCCTCCGGCCGGCTGACGCCCTGCGCCGCCAGCCAGGCCAGCAGGCGCGAGAACAGCGTCGGCGGGCCCAGCAGCTGGCTGACGCCCTGTTGCGCCAGCGCCTGGGCCAGGTCGGCCGGGTCGAAGCGGCTGCGCAGCAGCAGGGCGCTGCCGGCGGCCAGTGCCGCCATCAGCACGGTGGCCAGGCCGAAGATGTGGGTCATCGGCAGGAAGGCGTAGACGCGGTCGTCCGGCGTCAGACCACGCGCGCGGGCCGAGACCTCGGCAAAGTGCATCAGGCCGCGGTGCGACACCAGCACGCCCTTGGGCGCACCGGTGGTGCCGCTGGTGAAGATCACGGCAGCCACCGCGTCGGCCTGCAGCCCGGTCTCGGCCAGGGCGTCGGCCGCCACCGCGGTGTGCGCCAGGCCGGCCAGGGCCGAGGCCGTCGCGCCGGCAGCCCGGGCATGGGCCGCGGCGGCGTCGGACACGGCGTCGGTGAAGTAGACGATGCGGGCATCGGCCTTGGCGCGGAAGGCGGCCACCTCGGCCGGCGCCAGCCGGGCGTTCAGGCCGCAGCTCCAGGCGCCCAGCCGGCTGCAGGCCAGCAGCAGCGCGACATGGGCAGCGCAGTTCTCGGCCACGATCAGCACCCGGTCGCCGGCACGCACGCCGAGCTGGCGCAGTTCGGCCTCGACGCTGGCCACCATCGCCGCCAGGCCGGCCACGGTGGTGGTGGTGGTGGGCTCCAGCAGTAGGGCTTGCTGCGGCTGCCGGTCCAGCAGGCGCTCCAGCAGTTGGTGGATGCGTGGGGGGGTGGGCATGGGCAAGGTCATGGCGTCACGGGTGCGTCAGCATGGGCTCAGTCGATCTCGATGCCCTTGGTCACGGTGGCCCACATCGCACGCTCCTTGGCGGCATGGTTGCTGACATCGCTGCCGTTGCCGGTCCAGGCGGTATAGCCCAGCGCGGCCAGGCGGGCCTTGAAGTCAGCGCTGGCCTGCACACGGCGGGTGGCGTCGGCGATGCGCTCGACCAGCGCCGCCGGCAGCTTGAGCGGCGCGTACAACGCATACCAGCCGTTGACCTCGTAACCGGCCAGGCCGGCTTCGCGCATGGTCGGCACCTCGGGCAGCATCGCATTGCGGGTGGCCGAGGTGACGGCCAGCGCACGCACCTGGCCGGCGCTGATGTACTTCTGCGCGCCGCCGACGATGTCGAACATCATCTGCAGCTGGCCGCCGATCACGTCGTTCATCGCCGGTGCGTTGCCCTTGTAGGGCACATGCACCATCTCGACCTTGGCCTGGTGCGCCATCAGTTCACCGCTGAGGTGGTTGGACGCGCCCACGCCGGCCGAGCCGAAAAACACCTTGCCGGGGTTGGCCCGGGCAAAGGCCAGCACGTCGCCCAGGCTCTTGTAAGGGCTGTCCTTGGGCACCACCAGCACGTTGGCATAGCTCAGCAGCGGCACCACCGGCAGCAGGTCCTTGTTCGGGTCCAGCCGCATCTTCTTCTGGATGTTGGGCGCGATGGTGATGGTGGGGCTGGCGGCAAACCACAGCGTGGCGCCGTCGGGGGGGGCGCCGGCGGCGGCCTCGCCGGCCAGCGCGCCGCTGGCGCCAGGCTTGTTCTCGACCATCACGTTGGCACCCAGCTCGCGGGCCAGGGCGGGGGCGAAGATGCGGGCCATCGCGTCCACCGGACCGCCGGCGGCATAGCCCACCAGCAGCCGGATGTTGGCGGGCGGGGTCTGGGCGCTGGCCAGCGGGGCGCCGAAGCAGGCGAGGGCGGCGACGGCGGCCAGCAGGCGGCGGCGGGGCAGGGCGGACATGGGGGGCCTCCAGGCAAGTCGGTTCACGATGGGCGCGCAGCTTGGCGGCGAACGCACCGCCCGGCAATTCGTGATTGCGGAAGCGGGGGTTTGGGCGCACGGGTTTCTGGCCAGCCTGCGGGCCCCCTTCCGCAAACGCGAATGGCGCGATCGCCCCGGCTTGGGCAGACTGCGGGCCACCCTGAACCGACCCCACACCATGAGCACCTCCTCTCCCGGCATCCAGGCCCGGCACCAGCAAGCGCTGGACGAAGGCCGCTTCCTGATCCAGCGCTGCGGCAGCTGCGCCAAGCACATCTACTTCCCGCGCGAGCTGTGCCCGCATTGCGGCGCGCTGGCGCCCGCGCTGGTCGCCCCCAGCGGCCTGGGCACGGTGCACGCCGTGACCACCATCAAGCGCAAGCCGGAGGCCGGCGGCGACTACAACGTCTGCCTGGTCGACCTGGACGAAGGCGTGCGGCTGATGAGCCGGGTCGAGGGCATCGCCCTGGCCGACGTGAAGGTGGGCCTGCGGGTGCGTGCCCGCGTGGCGGTGACCGAAGGCAAGGGCCTGGTGGTGTTCGACGTGGAGCAGGCAGCATGATCAGCCAAGGATTGAAGAACCTGCGCGGCAGCGCCGTGATCGCCGGCGTGGCCACCTATGGCAACGGCGAGGCCCCCGGCCAGACCGAGATGGAACTGCTGGCCCAGGCCGCCCACCGTGCGGTGGCCGACGCCGGGCTGACGATGCAGGACATCGACGGCCTGTGCACCTGCAGCGTGCTCAGCACCATGTGGCCGATGCCGGTGATCGAGTACCTGGGCATCAATCCGACCTTTGTCGACGGCACCATGCTGGGGGGCTCCAGCTTCATCGCCCACCTGCTGCCGGCCATGCATGCGCTGGCCTCGGGCCAGTGCAATGCGGTGCTGGTGTGTTACGGCAGCACCCAGCGCACCGGCACGATGAACCGTGCCGCGGTGGCCGCGGCGCGCCGGCAGATGGACCCGCAGCCCTACGAGATGCCGTACGAGCCGGTGATGCCGGTGTCGGCCTATGCGCTGGCAGCGTCGCGCCACATGGCCACCTACGGCACCACCCGGCGCCAGCTGGCCGAGGTGGCGGTGGCCGCCCGGCTGTGGGCGCAGAAGAACCCCGAGGCCTTCGAGCGTGGCCCGCTGAGCATCGACGACGTGCTCAAGGCCCGCATGGTGGCCGACCCGCTGACGGTGCGTGACTGCTGCCTGGTCACCGACGGTGCCGGCGCCTTCGTGCTGGTGCGTGCCGACCGCGCCAAGGACCTGCCCAAGAAGCCGGTGCATGTGCTGGGCACCGCCACCGCCTGCTGGAACCGCCAGATCTCGTCGATGCCCGACCTGACCGTGACCGGTGCCGCCCAGAGCGGCACGCTGGCCTACGAGATGGCCGGCCTGACGGCCAAGGACATCCACGTCGCCGAGCTGTACGACGCCTTCACGATCAACACCCTCCTGTTCCTGGAAGACCTGGGCTTCTGCGCCAAGGGCGAGGGCGGGGCGTTTGTCGAGAACGGCGGCATCGCGCCCGGCGGCCGCCTGCCGGTCAATACCAATGGCGGCGGCCTGAGCTGCACCCACCCCGGCATGTACGGCATCTACACGCTGATCGAGGGCGTGCGCCAGCTGCGCGGCGAGGGCGGCGAACGCCAGGTGCCCGGCGCGATGACCGCGCTGTGCCATGGCAACGGCGGCACGCTGTCCAGCCAGGCCACGGCCATCCTCGGCACCGCTGAAACCCTGTGAGCACGGCACCATGATCCGCGACGAAGAAACCACCCAGGCCCTGGTCGACACCATCGACCGCTATGTGCGCGAGAAGCTGGTGCCGCTGGAGCACCAGGTGGCCGAGACCGACGAGATCCCCGCAGACGTCATCCAGGACATGCGCGAGATGGGCCTGTTCGGCCTGACCATCCCCGAGGAATACGGCGGCCTGGGCCTGACGATGGAGGAGGAGGTGCGTGTGCTGTTTGCGCTGTGCCGCACCTCGCCGGCGTTCCGCTCCATCATCGGCACCACCGTAGGCATCGGCTCGCAGGGCATCCTGTTCGACGGCACCGACGCGCAGAAGGCGGCCTGGCTGCCGCGCCTGGCCAGCGGCGAGATCATGGCCAGCTTCGCGCTGACCGAGCCGGGTGCCGGCTCGGACGCTGCCGGCCTGCGCACCAGCGCGGTCAAGGACGGTGACGTCTACGTCGTCAACGGCACCAAGCGCTACATCACCAACGCGCCGCATGCCGGCATGTTCACGCTGATGGCGCGCACCGACCCCAGCAACAAGGGGGCCGGTGGCGTGTCGGCCTTCATCGTCGACGCCCACAGCCCCGGCATCAGCTTCGGCAAGAACGACCGCAAGATGGGCCAGCGTGGCGCCCACACCTGCGACGTGATCTTCGACAATGTGCGGGTGCCGGTGGCCAACCTGATCGGCGGCAAGGAAGGCCAGGGCTTCAAGACCGCGATGAAGGTGCTGGACAAGGGCCGCATCCACATCGCCGCCGTGTCCTGCGGCGTGGCCCAGCGCCTGCTGGCCGACAGCGTGGCCTACGCCGCCGAGCGCCAGCAGTTCGGCCAGGCCATCGGCGAGTTCCAGCTGGTGCAGGCCATGCTGGCCGACAGCAAGACCGAGCTGTACGCCGCCGAGTGCATGGTGCTGGACGCTGCACGGCGCCGCGACAGTGGCCTGCCGGTGGTCACCGAGGCGGCCTGCTGCAAGCTCTTTGCCACCGAGATGGTGGGCCGGGTGGCCGACCGCGCGGTGCAGATCCATGGTGGCGCCGGCTACATGGCCGAGTACGGCATCGAGCGCTTCTACCGCGACGTGCGCCTGTTCCGCCTGTACGAGGGCACCTCGCAGATCCAGCAGCTGATCATCGGCCGCAACCTGCTGAAGGAATACCGAAACTGAGCGACGCCGGTCGCGGGCTCAGACGCGGAAGCGGTCCACCGCCTCCACCAGCTTGCCGGCCTGCTGCTGCAGGCTGGCGGCCGCGGCGGCGGATTCTTCCACCAGCGCGGCGTTCTGCTGCGTGGCCTGGTCCAGCTGGGTCACCGTCTGGTTGACCTGGGCGATGCCCTGGCTCTGCTCGGCGGTGGCGGTGCCGATCTCGCCCACCAGGGTGCTGACTTGGCGTGCCTGTTGCACGATGTCGGCCATGGTCTGCTGCGCGCGCTCCACCAGCAGCGCGCCGGCCTGCACCGTCTCGACACTGCTGCCGATCAGGGTCTTGATCTCGCGTGCTGCGCCGGCGCTGCGCTGGGCTAGGCTGCGCACCTCGGCCGCCACCACGGCAAAACCGCGGCCCTGCTCACCGGCACGGGCGGCTTCCACCGCCGCGTTCAGCGCCAGGATATTGGTCTGGAAGGCGATGCCGTCGATCACGCCGATGATGTCGGCGATCTTGCCCGAGCTGGCGCTGATGGCGTGCATGGTGCTGACCACCTGGCCGACCAGGGCGCCACCGTCGGCCGCCACCTGGCTGGATTGGCTGGCCAGTTCGGCGGCCTGGTGGGCGGCGTCGGCGTTCTGGCGCACCGTGGCGTGCAGCTGCTCCATCGCCGAGGCGGTCTGCTGCAGGTTGGCCGCGGTCTGTTCGGTGCGCTGACTCAGGTCGGCATTGCCGGCGGCGATCTGCGCTGAGGCGGTGCCCACCGAGTCGCCGCTGACCTTGATCTCATGCACCAGGGTGGCCAGCTGGGCCATGGCCTGACCCAGCGTGCGGGCCATGCGGCCGATCTCGTCATCGGCGTCGGTGTGCACCCGGTGGCCGATGTCGCCGCGGGCCAGCGCCTCGGCGGCGGCCTGGGCCTGGGCCACGGTGCGCCGAGTCGACACGGTGATGGCCACCATCAGCCAGGCCGCCAGCAGGCCGACCGTCAACACGCCGGCCAGCACCGACCAGGCCACCCAGCGGCCCCCGGAGACCCGCCGGTCCAGATGGCCGTCCAGGGTCGCGAAGCTGCTGTCCACCAACTTGAACAGGGTGTCGATGTGCGCCGTCATGGTCTTGAAGTAGGCCGCCGACGGGGCGTCCAGCGCGGCCGCGTTCAGCACCTGGTCGCGCACCAGCTTGTTGGCGTCGGCCAAGGCGGTGCGCGCCGCCTGAAGGGGCACGGCCAGGCCGGCGGCCAGCGCCGGATCGTTGGCACCGGCATTGCGGAAGTAGCGCTCGGCTTCACCGTTGAGCTGGTCCAGCCGGTCCAGCGACGCCTGCAGCCGGGCCTGTTCGGCCGGCGTCATCGCACCCCGCTTGAGGTACAGCGCGCCCAGCGCACGGTTCTGGCCCAGCAGTTCGGTGACCTGGGGCAGGGTGTCGACCACCGCGGCGATCAGGTAGTAGGCGCCGGCCTCCGGGTCCAGCATCAGGCCGCTGCGGTCGGCCACGTCGGCCAGCAGGCGCAGCTGCGCCTGCACCAGGGCGGTGTGGCGGGCAAAGCCGGCCGCGCTGTCCAGCGCCTTGCCGTCGACCGCCTGGCGCAGCGCCTGCCAGTCGGCCTGCACCTGCTGGCGGTGCTCGGCCAACGGGCCGCCGGCATACGCGGCGGTGCCGGCCAGCATGGCCGCCAGGGCCTTGTCGAGTTCGGCGGCCCGGGCTTCCCGGTCGGCGCGCAGCGCCTCGTTGCCCCCCAGCCAGTTGGTGCTGATGCCGCGGTGGATCTGGGTCAGCCGGATCAGCTTGAGCAGGTCGCCCACCGGCGCCACGCCTTCGCGCTCCTGCCGGGCGGTGTCGATCTTGCTGAACTGCTCCTGCACCAGCAGCGCCGTGGGGGGCGCTGCCAGCGCGCCCATCAGCGCGCCGACCAGCAGGAATTTTCGTCCGATATCGAGGTCTTGGATGAATGCCATTCCGCCCTGTCCAGTCTGGGTGGTGCACGCAGCAGCCCACTCCCATGGCGGGGCTGCCGGCACCACTTCTGCCTACGCTTTCGGTGCAGGTCATCAGGACTTGAGCGAAATCAATAATTCCCTACAAAAAAATCAATGAATCCCTTCGTATCAAACCCGATGCGATGGGAGATCAGCGGCCGCCAGCGTCAGCGCGCCGTGTTCACCACCGTGCGCCCACGCACCGCGCCGGCCAGCAGCTTGGGCGCATAGGCGATGGCCTCGGACAGGCCGATCTCGGTGCTCATCGCGTCGAGCTGCTGCGGGTCCAGGTGCTGCGCCATCAGGGCCCAGGCCTGGCTGCGCTGCGCATTGGGCACGAACACGCTGTTGATGC
>Ga0208398_101210_pt1 | contig 10965 bp, 5 predicted proteins | sample LakWasMe79_HOW10_2_FD_183905 | JGI IMG/M metagenome (GOLD analysis project Ga0208398, IMG submission 183905) | Freshwater sediment methanotrophic microbial communities from Lake Washington under simulated oxygen tension - Sediment Metagenome... | ecosystem: Environmental > Aquatic > Freshwater >... | reverse complement strand
TGGCCGCATGGCCCAGCACCTGGGCGCGGCGCAGCACCAGCAGGCGCTCGGCCTCGCGGTTCAGATGCAGGATGCGCGCCACGCTGGTCTCGATCACCAGCACGCCCAGCGGCAGCTGATCCGCGATGGCCTGGATTTCGGGCGCGGCACGCAGCAGCGCCGGCGCGTGGCCGGCCGGCTCCTCGTCGGGGCTCCATTCGATGGGCTCGGGTCTTGTCATTGCGTGTTCTGTGCCTGTCCCTGTGCGTGGACCCGGGGTCAGGTCATGCGGGTCCACACGACATGATCGGCACTCGCCGGGTGAACTTGAGTCCTAAGAGCGTGTTTGCGATCCCGTCATGGTGCCCGCAAGGCAGCCCAGGTGTGCAACGACGAGTGCGCCCCTGGGCTGCCTTGCCCTTCGGGTTGCCCCGCAAAGACAGCGTCTGCGGCGTTGCAAATCCTCGCCGGGCCACCAGCCCGGCTGCGGTTTGCGCCTTGCATCCACTGCTGTTGCGGGGCAACGGGCGCCATGAGGGGATCGTAAACACGCTCTTACAATGCCTTGCATGAATCGTCCCAGCGAAGCCGCCTCAGACCGCCGCCCCAGCAGGGGCAGCCCGCGGCTGCTGGCGATGTGGCTGGCCGGCCTGTTGCTGCTGAGCCTGGGCATCTACCTGGGCCATGAAGAGAGCGGCTCGGGGCTGCTGGTGATAGGCCTGGTGTGCGGCGTGGCGTTGCTGCTGGGCGCGGTGGCCACGACCTGGCATGTGGCGGTGCGCCTGACCCGCGAGCGCCTGACCGAGGCGTTGCGTGAGGCGCGCCAGCATGCCCAGATGCTGGTGCAGCTGCAGCCGTACTGGCAATGGCAGACCGATGCCGAGCATCATCTGGTGCGCTGGCAGGCGCCGCAGGTGGCACCCAGCTCCAGCTGGGTGGGCATGGCCGCCACGCAGTCGCTGTGGGAACGCTTTGCCCTGGTGGACAGCGGCGCCTCGCTGCAGGAACGCCTGGACCAGCACCTGCCCCTGCACGATGTGCTGGTGCAGGCCCGCGGCGGCGAGCCGGGCGCCACGCCGGCGCGCTGGCTGCTGCGCGCCCAGGTGTGCCTGGATGCCAGTGGCCGCTTTGGCGGCTACCTCGGCACCGCCGCGCCGGTGCCCGCGGATCCGGTGCCAACGCCCGCACCAACGCCTACGCCTGCCGCACCCGCGGTCACCCGGCCCTGGCTGCAAGCCATGCCGGGGCCCGCCTGGCTGCTGAGCATGCCCACCGATGGCCATGGCCATGGCGTCAAGCTGCTCGATCTCAACGACGTGGCAGCGCAGCTGATGGCGCGCCCGGCCGAGCAGGTGCTGGGCCTGAACTGGGGCGCCTGCCAGGATGCGCTGCCGGCCGAGATCCGCGAGGCGCTGGCGCAGCCGGGCGCGCACAGCGGCGTGGCCTGCGGCCATTGGTGGCTGTGCACCAGCGCGCTGCGCCTGGACGGCACGGGCCCGGCACAGCTGCTGAGCCTGTGGCCGCAGGGCGCGCCCGATTCGGTGCCGGCGGCGCTTGCGCTGGACGCGGCCGAGGTGGCGCGCGCCGACCAGGAATCCTTCAGCTACACCGTCTCGCACGATCTGCGCGCGCCGCTGCGCGTGGTGGAGGGCTTTGCGCGCATCCTGAAGGAAGACTATGGCCGCCTGCTGGACCGCATCGGCAACGACCATATCGACCGCGTGATGGGCGCGGCGACGCGCATGAACAGCATGATCGATGCGCTGCTCTCGCTCAGCCAGCTGTCCTCGCGGCCGCTGCAGCGCGAGGGCGTCAACCTCAGCCAGATGGCCACCCTGGTGCTGGACGAGTTGAAGCGCGCCAATCCCGAGCGCGCCATCGAATGCTATGTGCAGCCCGGCATGCAGGTGCAGGGCGACCCGACGCTCTTGCGCATGGTGCTGGAGAACCTGCTGGGCAATGCCTGGAAGTACAGCGGCAAGCGCGAGCTGGCGCAGATCCGTTTCGAAACCCGGCTGGAGCAGGGCGAGCGCATCTTCATGGTGGCCGACAACGGCGCCGGTTTCGACATGCGCTTTGCCGATCGGCTCTTCGAGGTGTTCCAGCGCCTGCACAGTGCCAGCGATTTCCAGGGCACGGGCGTGGGACTGGCCTCGGTGCGCCGCATCGTGCGCCGCCATGGCGGCGATATCTGGGCCGAGTCCGAGGTGGGTGGCGGCGCGCGCTTCTTCTTTACGCTCGCCTGAGCCGCTCAGGCATGGCCCGGCAGGGCCAGCAATTCGACCGCTTCGATCAGGCGCAAGGCCTGCTCGGGCAGGGGCCGTGATTCATGCGCGGCCAGCTTCTGCAGCCGCGCCAGCGCCTCGTCACGCGAGAGCGAATAGCGGTGCATCAAAATGCCCACCGCCATCGGCACCACCTGGGCCAGGATGTCGCTGCCGACGGTGCTGGGCCTGGGTTCCGGCGCGGCGCCGCGCTTGGCGAACGCGGCCTCCACGGCCGGCACGATCTGGTGGATGTCCAGCGGCTTGACCAGATAGGCCACCGCGCCCAGCGCCTTCACCTTGGCGACGGTGTCCTCGTCGGCAAAGGCGGAGAGAAACATGAAGGGCAGCTGCAGGTACTCGCGCAGGTAGGCGGCCACGTCGAAGCCGCTCATGCCCTCCATGCGGATGTCCAGCAGGGCCAGATCGGGGCGGTGCTCGCGCGCCAGCAGGATGGCGTCGTCGCCGTTGTCGGCGTCGATCACCTCGTAGCCGGCCTGCGAGAGACCATGCGTCAGCGTGGCCAACACCAGCCGGTCATCATCGACCACGAGTATCTTGCCCTTCGTGCTCACAATCTCAGCCCCCTCGTTTGGCTCCATTGTCGCTGAATTGAAAAATTCGCTCAGAGCGGCTCAAGCAGGTTCACGCTGGGCGGGTAGAGCTCCACCGTGCAGACCACCTGATCGCCCTGGTTCTCCATGCTGAGAATGGCCGAGCGGCGCGGCAGCAGGGCGCGCACCAGGCCCAGGCCCGAGACCCCGCCCGGCACGTTGGCGAGCTTGAAGCCCTCGGGCAGCCGGCCGGGGTTGCTGATCTCCACCGCCACATGGCCCTGCTCGCAGAGCAGGCGGCAGCTCACCTGGCCCTGCTCGCCGCTGTGCTTGATGGCGTTGGTGAGCAGCTCGTTGAGCGTCAGCGCGATCGGGATCGACTCGGCCTCGGGCAGGCCCCAGAGATGGCTCTGCCCGGCCAGTTCGCCGCCGATCTCGGTGCGGATCTCGCGCCCGAACATGCGCTGCACCGAGCCGGTGATGGCCTCCACCACCTTGCGCACGCGCAGCGGCCCGGAGGCGCCGACCTGCAGGCCGTAGACCTGGGCGATCGCCTGCACCTGGCCCACCGCCTCGCTGATCACCGCCTTGACCTCGGGCCGGCGCGCCGCGATCTGCTGCAGCAGGCCGGCCACGCCCTGCAGATTGTTCTTGATGCGGTGGTGCACCTCGCGCACCAGCAGCTCGCGCTGCGAGATCGCCGCCTCCAGGCGCGCCTCCTCGGCGGCGCGGTGCTCGGTGACGTCGCTGGCCACCAGCAGCAATTGCTCGGGCTCGCTGCTGTCGCCCAGTTCGTTCATCTCGCTGAGGTGCAGCAGTCGCGCATCCCAGACGCTGGTCTGGCCCTCGCGGCCGAGCCGGTATTCGCGGTGCGTCACCGCGTCCACCAGCAGCGCGTCCTCCATGTCGCGGCGGATCTGCTCGCCCTGCAGCTCGCCGAACAGCTCCTCGGGGCTGGCGCCCAGCAGCTCGGCCTCGCTGCGGCCGGCCAGGCGTGCCGCCACCTGGTTGATCTTCTCGACCTTGAGGGTCTTGGCGTCGTGCAGGCTGATGGCCAGCGGCGCGGCCTCGATGATGCGGCGCAGCGAGGCCTGGGCGGCCAGGGTCTGGGCCTCGGCCTGGCGGCGCCGCTCGATGTCCAGCAGCGCATAGGTGAGCTGGCGGCCGGTCTCCTCCAGGCCGGTGACCACCGCATTGCCGACCACCCAGAACTCGCGCCCGTCGCGCGCCTTCAACCGGCATTCGAAGGTCTCGGCCTGGCCCTCGGTGAGCTCGTCCAGGTAATGCGACTGGCGGAAGGGATGGTTGGGGTCAGGCGTTGCCACGATGCTCATGGGCTGGCCCGCGAAGGCGCTCAGATCGCCGCCGAACATGCGGCGTGCCGAGCGGTTCATCCATTCGATGCCGCCGCGGCCCACCGTGACGATGCCTACCAGCACCGAATCCAGCACCGCGCGCTCGCGCTCGGTCTGCAGCATCAGCGACTGCTGGGCGCGCCAGCGGTCGTCCACATTCACATAGGTGGCGATCAGGCCGGCCTCGGGCTGGCCGCGGCGCATCGCGCGCTTGCTGACCTGCATCCACAGCGAGCTGCCGTCGCGCCGGCGCACGCGCCGCTCGCCGCGCCACAGGCCCGAGCGCGTCAGCGCGGCCTGCATGGCCGCCTGCTGGTGTTCGTACTCGGTGGCCGATTCGAACAGCTCCTGCAGCGGCAGTCCGGAGAGTTCGTGGATGCGGTAGCCGGTGAGGCTGGCGAGCGCGTCGTTGGCGCGCTCGATCTTGCCCTGGCGCAGGATGGCGATGCCCACGTCGGAAAGGCTGAACATCAGCTCGCGGTCCTGCACCAGGCTTTCCAGCTGGGCCTGCTGGGCCTTCAGCCGGCTGATGTCGCTGATCACGGCGATGGTCTCGGTCTCTGACTGAGCAACCGTGGCGAGCACGCGGCGCAGGCTCAGCGAGAGCCAGCGCGCCGTGCCGGGCGCCTCGGTGCCCACCTGCACGAACTCGGCCTCGAAATGCTGTTGCGGCTCCAGCCCCGGCAGGGCCAGCTGGATCTGCTGGCACAGATCGGGCAGGGCGGCGAACAGCTGGGCGATGCTGGCGCCGGCATGCAGCTCCTGCTCGAAGCCGAGCATGCGGCCGAAGCCCGGGTTGCAGCGCACCAGGCGCTCGCCGCGCAGATAGGCCAGGCCCAGGCTGGCGCCGTCCATGATGGTGGCGAGCTCGTGCAGCAGCTGTTCGCTGCGCGCCTGCGCCTGCTGCTGCGCCGTCATGTCCAGCGTCACCACCGAGGTGGTGCGCTGGCCGGAGGCGAGCTGGCCGGGTTCCACGCGCGTCAGCAGCCAGCGCCGCCCCAGCTCGGGATGGCGCACCGCATAGCGAACCTCGACGCGCTCGCCGCGCTTGAGGGCGCGCTGCAGGCGCTCGAACTCGGCCATCGAATCGGGCTCGACGATGTCGCGCCCCACGCCCTGCAGGCCCTGCAGCGGGTGGGCGGCCGCTGCGCCCTCCGCGGCGGCCTTGGGCGCGCGCGGGCGCAGCCAACCGGCGTCCTGGGCGAAGGTGGCCAGGCCCACGCCGGCCGTGTCCATCAGCGCATCGAGCTGCTGGTGCGCCAGGTCGCGCTCCTGTTCCAGGCTGCGGTCTTCCAGCACCGCCATATAGCGGCGCGCGGCACCCGGCGCCTGCTGCATCGCGCGCAGCCGGCCCTGCAGCCAGCGCGTCTTGCCGGCCGGGTCCACCAGGGTCGCCTGGGTGAGGTAGATCTGCGTGCTGTGCTTCAGGGCATCGAGCAGGCTGCCCTCGCGCCAGGCCAGCAGCTGCTGCAGCGCGGGCGGGGCATCGAACAGGCTGGTGGGCGCGTCGATGCTGAGGGCGGCAAAGGCGCTGTTGCATTTGAGCAGCAGGCCGCCCTCGTCGAACACCACCATGGGCAGCGGGTTGATGTCCAGCCATTGCTCCATCTCGCGCTGCGAGCGCTCGGCCTGCTCGCGCGCGGCCAGCTCGGCGGTGCAGTCCTGCAGCAGGCAGATATAGAGCGCGGCCTGGTTCTCTTCGCTGATGCGGTGCTGGCTGGCGCGCATCCAGCGTTCACGCCCGCTCGCATCGAGCAGGCGAAATTCGGCAGGGGCGTTGACCCGGCGGGTCAGCGAGCGCGCGAGTGCGCGCTGGGGGCGGCTGGAGCGCTGCGCCGCACGGTCGGCGGGGGCCAGCCATTCGATCAGGTCGCGCCCCACCAGTTGCTCCAGCGGGCGGCCGAACAGCTCCAGAAAGGCATGGTTGGCCACCACCAGCTTGTACTGGGCGTCCTGCACATAGGCCGGGAAGGGCGAGGACCAGAAGATCTTGATGAGCTCGCGCGCCCAACCGGGCGAGGACAGCACCACCTGGTCCAGCAGATGGCCGGCGTTCGACACGATGGGGGCTGCGGCCAGTGGCTCGGCCAGTGCCTCCAGGCGCGCATGCAGGATCCAGCGCGCCGGGTCGGGCGTATCGGCGTCCACCGACAGCAGCTGCAACTGGGCGCGCGTGCCATCGGCGAGTGCCAGGGTGGGGGCGGCGGGCACGCGCCGGCTCTCGCGCAGCGCATGCATGGCCAGGGTCAGCCAGTCCTGCAGTTTGGAACCCTTGCTGGAGCGCAGCACCGGCAGCTGCGCGCCGGGCCTGACGCCCAGCCGGGTCTGCGCCGCCGGGTTGGCCTCCAGCACCTCCAGGCGCTCGTCCATCAGCACCACGGCGTCGCCCAGCCCGCTCATCAGGGCGCGCAGGGCGGCGAGGTCTTGGGAGAGCAGCGAGAGCTGGGAGGGCGGAGAGGCCATGGGGCCGGAGTTTAGGTGCTCACTCCAGCTGGGCGGCCTTGCTCAGCGCGCGCAGCAGCGCATGGTTGATTTCCTCGGCGCCCAGCATCAGCTTCTCGGCCGCGCTGCGGTAGTCGAACACCGACTCGCTCTCGATCGCATGGATCAGCTCCAGATAGGGCTGGTAGGGGCCGGTCTTCTCCACCAGGGCCTGGCGCACCCGCTCTGGCATGGGGATGGACTGCAGCAGCTTGTCGAAGGGCTGCTTGAGCATATGGTCCAAGAGCGAGAACAGGCCGCAGATGAACATCTCGTCGCGCAGCTCGGCATCGCTCATGCCCTTGGACAGCTCTTCCAGCAGCAGGCCGCGGCGCAGCGCGGCATGCATCACCGGGCGCATATTGTGGTCCTTGCTGGCGGTCGTCAGCAGCAGGGCCAGCCAGCGCTTCAGGCGCGGATAACCCAAGAGCATGATGGCGTGGCGGAAGGAGGTGACCTCCACCGGCAGGCCGAAGGCGGCCGAGTTCAGGTAGCGCAGCAGCTTGAAGGCCAGGCTGGGGTCGCGCTTGAGGGTCTGCTCCAGGCGCGCGATGTCCTCGCCCTGATCGACGCGCGACATCAGTTCGACGATCACTTGCAGATCGGCCTGAATCTCGTTCTTGGCGGACGGCGTGGCCGGCGCCTCGTATTCCCCGTGCATGGGCCAACCCAGCACCGACTGGGCACCGCGCTGGAAGCACTCGTCGAAGTCCGCGGCGCTGCGCACGCCGGTGAACAACAGCCGGCCACCGGCCGGCAACTGGTGCGTGCCGGCGGCGTTGGCGCGCTCCTCGTCCAGGTCCAGCACCACCTGCTTGAAGCCGGGCGGCATGGCGCCATGCGGGCGGCCCTTGAGGATCAGGCCCAGGCCCTCGGCGGCGCGCGCGGCCAGGCAGTCGGCCAGGCTGGCGTCGCCGGCCAGGAAGCTGGGCAGCTCGAGGCTGATGTTCTTGGGCAGCGGGCTGGCCAGCAAGTCCTTCAGCAGGCCCTCATTGAGGATGTTGAGCACCACCGGTGCGCCGTCCGCAGGCCAGACATCCTGTACCGCCGCGATCAGCTCGGCGGCATCCAGCTTGGCGTCAGGGCGCAGCGGGAAGACGGTCAGGCGGCTGGCTTCGATGAGGCGTTGCTTGTCGACCATGGGCGTGTAGCCCAGGGCCAGCGATCCCAGGATGCTGTGGTGGTTACTCATTAGTTATTGATGTATTGGAACAGGGACATGCGTTGCACCATGGCATAGGTCTTGAGCGCCGCGTCGTAGCCGGTCTGCTGGTTCTGGAAATCGGAGATGCCTTGCACCATGTCCAGATCCTCGGCAGCCGAGCGTTCCTGCTGACTGTACTGCTTCAGCGCGGCCATGCGATTCTCGGAGCCGTCCAGATTGTTCATGCGTTCGCCCACCTGACTGCGAACATTTTGTAAATTGCTCATCGACGCATCCAGATCGCGGATCGCCACCAAGTTGGCCTGGGTGATCTCGGCGCCGCCGCGGTTGGTGGTGCGCAGATCGGCAACGGCCTGGTCCAGCACGGCGAACAGCTTCAGGTCGCTGCTGGCCGGCTTGATCTGGAACAGATCGCCATCGGCCGGCGCGCCGCCGATCTGCACCGCCATGCCCTCGAAGCTGAGGGTCTGGCCGGGCGCGAAGGCGCCGCTCTGCACCGCGCCGGTGTCGGTGTTGGTGAAGGTATAGGTGGCCGCGGGGGCGACGCCGCTGATGGTGATGTCGTAGTTGTTGCTGGTGAGCTGCTTGGGGTCGAGCACCCGGCCCGAGTCGATCCAGCCCTTGGCCGGCGAGCCGGTAATACTGTTGGCCGCCGCGCTGGTGACGAAGCTGCCGTTGCCGCTGCGGCCCTGCTCCCAGGCCAGGCGGCCGTCCACGGTGAGGGCGAAACTGTCCAGGTTGCCGGTCTCCACGGAGCCCGGCAGGCCGGCGAACACCACGCCCCCGGGCGTGTCCAGGAAGGGCGGGTTGCTGGAACCCTGGCCGGAGAACAGGAAGCCGCCCACGCCGTCGGGGCGGTTGGCGATCGAGAGCAACTGGGCGCGCAGGCCCGAGATCTTGTTGGCGAGGCCGGCGCGCTCGGGATCGCTGTAGCTGGCATTGCCGGCCGCCACCAGGGTCTCGCGGATCTGCTGCAGGATCTCTCCGGCGTCGCCCAGCGCCGATTCGCTCAAGGTCATCGAATTGCGGCTGGCATCCAGCGCGCGCTGATTCGCCTCCACCTGGCCGATCGCAGCGAGCGCACGTTCCGCGCGGGCGGCGCCCGTGGGGTCGTCGCTGGCGCGCTCGATGCGCTTGCCCGAGGTGAGGCGCTGCTGCGAGTCCTGCATCTGCTGCTGGCGCTTTTGCAGGGTGGCGATGCTGGCATCGAAGATATTGGCGGTAGATAAACGCATGATTCAGCCCTCGGCGATGCTTTGTTGCTTCAACGCTGCGACAGCGACAGCAGTTCCTGGAAGATGGTCTGGGCGGTCTGCAGCACCTTGGCCGCGGCCTGGTAGCCCTGCTGGTACTGCATCAGCCGAGCCGCCTCCTCGTCCAGATTGACCCCGGCAAAACCCGCGCGCGTGGCCTCGGCATCGGCCGCCACACTGGCCGAAACGTCCGACAGATAGCTGGCGCCCTGTACGCGCGCACCGATCTCCGACATCGAGGCCGCGTAGGCATCGGTGATGGTGGCGCCGGCCGAGAGGCTGCCGTCGGGCAGCACGCTCTGGCCGATATAGGCTTCCTTCTGCAGGGCCAGAAAGGCCTTGGCATTGCCGTTGTTGTTGGCGGGGAACTTGGTGAGCGTGATGTCGATGGTGTCGCCGGGGAAGGCCACGCCGTTGACCGTCTCGGGCACCTTGGGCACGCCGTTGATGTTGAGCTTGAAGCCCAGGTCCATCGGTGGCACCGCGTTCGGGTCCACGCCGATGCTCTGGCCGGCGAACCATGTGCCGCTGTAGACCGTGCCGTCGGCCAGGGTCAGCTGGTAGTCCAGCCCCTTGGGATCGAGGGCGTTGGTGTTGGTGAAGCTCAGCGAGGCCGGCACCTTGTCCAGCGTCGGGTCGGCGAGGTTGTAGAGCCCGTGCACGTTCGGGTTCACCGCGAACAGCGAGTCCACCGTGGCGGTGCCGCGGTTGCCGACCTTGGCGTTGGCGCTCAGCGGCGAGGCAGCGGCGATGCCCGAGGTGGAGTCGAGCACGCGCCTCATGTCGATGGCGCTGTTGGCCACCGGCTCGAGAATGAAGCTGTCGGTCGAGATCGGCGGGCCGGCCGGGAAGGTGATGGTGAAGCCATCCACCTGGTCGCCCGCGGACACGCTGCGCGTCAGGCCGTCGGAGAGCCGCACCAGCTGGTACTTGCTCGGGTCGGCAGGGTCGGCCGTGAGCTTGTAGGAGCTGGCCTGCAGCAGATTCGATTGCCCCGGCACCAGATCGAGCTTGACCGGGGTGGCATAGCTGCCGTCCGGGTTCTTGGCATTGGTGGCTGCAGGCAGGGCGCGCGGCTTGCCGATGGTGAAGATCGGCGCGCCGACGCCAGGCGGCTCGGACATGTTCCAGCCCAACGCCTGCTGTTCGTTGACGCGCGTGGCCACCGCGGTGGCCAGCTGGCCGATCATGTTGCGCGCGTCCTGCAGATCCTTGTTCTGATAGTTCAGGAGCGCGGCGACCGAGCCGCCGGTGAGCACGCTCTCGTCCAGCGTGCGGGTGCGCTGACCCTCGGTGATGCTGACGGTGGCGCGGGTGTTGTCGTAGGGGTCCCGGCTGACCGAGAGCTGCAGGGCATCGGCGCCCAGCACCAGGCGCTGGCCGCCACCGATGAAGACGCCCAGCGTGCCGTCGTCCGCCGGCAGGGTGGATATCTGCATGTACTCGGCGAGCTGTGAGACCAGCTGGTCGCGCTGGTCCAGCAGGTCGTTGGGCGTGTGGCCGGTGCCGTTGGCACGCGCGATCTGATCGTTGGCGGTGGCGATTTGCTTGGCCAACTGGTTGACGATGGCGACATTGGCCGATAGATCGCTGACCACGCCGGCCTGCAGATCGGTGAGCTGCTGGCCGGCACCGGCGAAGCGCGAGGCCAGCTCGCGGGCACGGCCCAGCACGACCTGGCGTGCCGAGGGGTCGGCCGGGTGGCTGGCCACGTCCATGAGCGAATTCAGCAGCTGATTGGCGGCGAAGCCCAGGCCTTGTTCGCCGGGCGGGAACAGCTTCTCCAACTGCGCCAGCTGGTTGTTGGCGGTGTTGTCCATGGCCGCGATGGACCTGGAGTTGAAGGCTTCCTTGGTGAGGAACTCGTTGTGGCTGCGCGTCACGGTCTGCACCACCACGCCCTTGCCGAAGAAG
>Ga0208398_101209_pt1 | contig 10967 bp, 8 predicted proteins | sample LakWasMe79_HOW10_2_FD_183905 | JGI IMG/M metagenome (GOLD analysis project Ga0208398, IMG submission 183905) | Freshwater sediment methanotrophic microbial communities from Lake Washington under simulated oxygen tension - Sediment Metagenome... | ecosystem: Environmental > Aquatic > Freshwater >... | reverse complement strand
GGCCCAACCATTCTACAAGGTCCACACCATGCTGCCCAAAAATCTACCATTACCGGTTGTGTCGATTTCAAAACTACTTCTTCAAAAGTAGCATCTGTTATTGCTAATGCCATACTATTTTTATTTTATGTTTAAAATGCTAATTTGTTTTAACTAGAATACAAATTTAGAAATTAAAAACCAACCAAACGCCATTCCTAAATTAGTTTTCATTATAAATGTATTGCTAATTGCTATTTAAAAAATGATTTGGAGCCATTTCCCGCTGTACACTATATCTATTGTCCCGAACACCGGGACAACAGGATGCCGTTTACTTCGTCAGTTCGCTTCGCTCGTGTCCATCAGGGCTAGGGCTTCAAGGATTTCAAGAACTTTTTTAGGCAATAAAAAAAGACCCTCTTTTCAGAAGGTCTTTATTCTATTTCAACCGTATTTGATTACAGGCTGTATTTCAATCCAAAAGTCATACCTAATCCTGAAATTCCTACGTAAGAACTAATATCATCTGTCGCTTTAGTAGTATCAAAACCAGCAGTATTAGTTACTTTACTATTTGAAGTAGTATTGATTTGCTCAACATAATTCACATGACTTGCAGAGTAAGAAGCATCAGGGCGGAAAGCAGTAGCAGTATTTAATTTATCTACACCGTTTTCTGTGTACTCTTTTGTTTCTTTTGATTTTCCATGAACAGTAAAGTTACGGTACTCTAATTCAGCAAAAAGAGAAATGTTTTTTCCTAATTTATAAGAAGTACCCAATGCTGCCATAAAACCAACTGTAGGATTTGGCAATACCACATCTTTAGAATAAGTATTTGTAGTTCCAAGTGGATTAGTATAGGTTCTTTTTGTTTCGATAGTTAAATCTCCAACAACTGGAACAATAACTCCTACTTTAGAATAAGGCTCAAAACCTTTAGTTTCACCTAAAAACAAAACAACGGCAGGAGCTAAATCAAAAGCTGTAATATGCCCTTCAGCTGTACCAGTTACAAAAGTTGGTCCTGCACCTGCCAATTTATTTACGGTCTTAACCATAGTTCTATCATTTCCTGAGAAATAATTAAATCCCATCTCAACTCCAAAACGTGGAGAAAAACGGTATCCTACATTTAAACCTGTGCGAAATCCTTCTCCAAAAGAACCGTGATTCGTTTCTCTGGATACTAAAGTAGTTCCGTTTGCAGCATATACATCTGTATTAGGCAATGCTCCAGATACAATTGGAAATTCTGTAGCGGCAGTTTGTATAAAATAAGAACCTCCTAATTTAAAATACCAAGTCTCTGGCTTACTGTCTGAAGTACTTGTAGTTTGCCCTACCATTGTCATGGTATAAACCATTAATGCTAATAAAAATAAACTCTTTTTCATGATGTTTTGTTAATTAATTTGCGCAAACTTAAAATAATTTTAACAATTCTTTAGAATTATTTTAAAGACCAAAACCTCCTGATTAACACTATTTTCAATACTTGGCTTATTTTTTTACTATGCATGCATAATTTTAACTAAAACATCTAAAAAACCTTCGAAAATTTAACTATTTAAAGCTAATTTAATTTAAAATTAATCTGCATTTTTTCCAATTCAAACAACAATTCGTTTGAGATTTGGACTTTCAGCTTTCTGCTTGGCATTGATAATTTGGTCACTACTTTTATTTCTTCAACTTCGGTGACAGCCTTTGTTTCAACCGTTTCGACACTTTCTTCATTTTCATCCACAAAAGACTCTTCCTCAATTTCGGTAAACTCAGAGGCCGTTTCAACAATCCTCTTTATTTTTTCCAACTCCATAATTTCAAAAGAAACCGTATTATCACCTCTGTGTTCCTGAAAAAGGCGATTCAATTTATGAATAAACTCCGCTTCAAGGTCTTTTATATTCAGCAAGAGAATCAATTTTTTAGCAAAAGTGCTCAATACATCCTGTAAATACTGCACCAGCATAAACTGCATTCTGGGCTCGGTTTTCTTACCCGTTTCCTGGTTTACCCATCCTTCTTTTATCATCACTTTCATGAAAGTAAAATTGTTTTGGATAAAGAAATGCCTGAACTTTAAATACTCTTCGCCAAAGATTTTAAATTCATAACTCTCGTCATAACCCTCCAACACAAAGGTCCCCCACCCTTTTCCGTTCTTGGCTACACGGTGCTGCACATTGGTAATAATGCCTCCAAAAGTTAAATTCTTACCTACATATCCTTCCAGATTTTTCAAAGCTTCCAGTCTGGCATTGCAAAAATATTTCATTTCAAATTTGTAATCATCCAGCGGATGACCTGAAATATAAATTCCAACCACCTCCTTTTCTTTGGCCAATTTTTCCATAGTACTCCAGTCTTCACAGGGAGGGACTACAGGTTCGGCTATTTGTACATCGCTGGTTTCCCCAAAAAGACTCACCTGAGATGAATTTTCATTCTCCTGAAATTTGGATCCGTATTTAATCGATTTTTCATAAAATGTAATTCCATCTCCATCGTCATGAAAATATTGTGCTCTCGTAGTTCCTTCAAAAGAGTCGAATCCTCCTGCCAAAATTAAATTTTCAAGTGCTTTTTTATTCGCGGCTCGTAAATCAATACGCTTGGTCAAGTCAAAAATAGACTTGTATTTTCCATCTTTTCGGTTTTCAACAATGGTTTCCACAGCTCCCTGCCCCACACCTTTAATCGCTCCCATCCCGAAACGGACAGCATAATCATCGTTTACGGTAAATTTATAATACGATTCGTTGACATCCGGCCCCAAAACCTGCAGCCCCATACGCTTACATTCTTCCATAAAGAACGAAACCTGCTTGATGTCGCTCATGTTATTGGATAAAACCGCCGCCATATATTCGGCTGGATAGTGTGCTTTTAGAAAAGCCGTTTGATAGGCAATCCAGGCATAGCAGGTAGAGTGTGATTTGTTGAACGCATAACTTGCAAAAGCTTCCCAGTCTTTCCAAATTTTTTCTAAAACTTTGGCATCATGTCCTTTCTCTGATGCCTGCGCAACAAACTTAGGTTTCATTTTGTCCAGTACATCCTTCTGTTTTTTACCCATCGCTTTACGCAAAACGTCGGCCTCACCCTTTGTAAATCCTGCCAAAGACTGAGACAAAAGCATTACCTGCTCCTGATAAACTGTAATTCCATAGGTTTCTCCCAAATATTCTTCACAGGCATCCAAATCGTATTTAATTTCCTCATCGCCGTTTTTTCTTCGAACGAAAGAAGGAATATATTCCAGCGGTCCGGGACGATACAGCGCATTCATCGCAATCAAATCCCCAAAAACCGTAGGCTTCAAATCCTTCATGTATTTCTGCATTCCAGGTGACTCATATTGGAATATCCCAACCGTTTCACCTCTTTGGAACAGCTCATAAGTCTTGACATCATCTATCGGGAAAGTGTCAGGATCCAGTTCAATTCCCGTTCTGTATTTTACCAGTTTTACGGTGTCTTTAATCAAAGTAAGGGTCTTCAGACCCAGGAAGTCCATTTTTAACAATCCGGCACTTTCAGCAACGGAGTTGTCAAATTGGGTAACATATAAATCCGAATCTTTAGCGGTAGTTACCGGAACATAATTGGTAATATCCGATGGCGTGATGATTACTCCACAGGCATGAATACCTGTATTTCGCATCGAGCCTTCCAGTATTTTTGCCTGCTGAATGGTTTCTCCTGCCAGGTTATCCTCATTGGCAATAGCAATCAGTTCTTTTACATTCTCAAACTCATCCGAACGCAGGGCTTTTTTAACTTCCTCTTCCTTTTCAGATATAAAACGGGCCAAATTCCACTTGGAAGGCATCATTCCAGGAATCAGCTTTGCAATTTTATCGGCTTCAAATAATGGCAAATCAAGCACACGGGCGGTATCACGAATGGCGGATTTAGTCGCCATTTTTCCGTAGGTGATAATCTGCGCTACCTGATTGGCTCCGTATTTTTTGATTACATAATCCATTACCCGACCACGGCCTTCATCATCAAAATCAATATCAATATCGGGCATGGACACACGATCCGGATTCAGGAAACGCTCAAAAAGCAGATCATACTTTATCGGGTCAATATTGGTAATTCCCAAACAGTAAGCCACAGCCGAACCTGCAGCCGAACCACGACCGGGACCAACTGAAACGTCCATATTTCGTGCTTCAGCGATGAAATCCTGTACAATCAGGAAATATCCCGGATAACCGGAATTCGAAATTGTAAGCAACTCAAAATCCAACCGTTCCTGAATATCAGGCGTAATATCTCCATACCTTTTTTCTGCACCTACCATTGTAAGATGCCTCAAATAGGCATTTTCGCCTCGAACACCATTATCTTTTTCATCCTCAGGGTCAACAAATTCTTGTGGAATATCATATTTAGGAAGCAATACATCTCGGTAGAGCGAGTAAATTTCGACCTTGTCTATAATTTCCTGAATGTTGGTAATGGCATCAGGCAAATCGGCAAAGAGTTTTTTCATTTCCTCTTCTGACTTATAATAATATTCCTGATTAGGCAGTCCATAACGATATCCACGGCCACGGCCAATAGGCGTTGCCTGCTTCTCACCGTCTTTAACACACAACAAAATATCGTGGGCATTGGCATCTTCCTTATTTATATAATAGGTATTATTGGTCGCAATTAATTTTACGTCGTGCTTTTGCGAAAAAGCAATCAAAGTTTTATTGACACGATTTTCATCCTCTTGATTATGACGCATAATTTCAAGATACAAATCGGCTCCAAATTGTTCTTTCCACCAAAGTAAAGCTTCTTCGGCTTGATTCTCCCCAATGTTCAGAATTTTACTCGGAATTTCTCCGTATAAATTCCCCGACAAAACCATAATGTCTTCTTTGTATTTTTCAACAATCGCTCTGTCAACCCTTGGCACATAATAAAAACCTTCGGTGTAGGCAATCGAAGCCATTTTTGCCAAATTGTGATAGCCTCTCTTGTTTTTGGCCAGCAAAACCACCTGATATCCATTGTCCTTTTTAGTTTTGTCCAAATGGTTTTCACAGATGTTGAATTCGCAACCTACTATCGGTTTTATTTCGGTTTCTGTTGGTGCTGAACCAGCTTCAACCAACTCTTTATTTTTGACAGAAGCCGATTTGTTATGGTTCATGACAGCACTCACAAAGTGGAATGCACCCATCATATTTCCGGTATCGGTCATCGCAACGGCAGGAAATTTATTTTTGGCCGTAACCGAGACCAAACCTCCAATACTTATAGTCGACTGTAAAACCGAAAACTGTGTATGGTTATGAAGATGTGCAAAAGATGCATCAACCAATACTTTTTTATTGTCTGCAAGCTCTTCTTTGGAAACTGTAAAAGCTTGTTTTTCGCCAAATTGAAGTCGGATTTTCTCTGAAGCTTCTTTTAAGTTAATGTGTTTTAAACCGATTAACTCAATTTCATGCGGATTTTTACTTTTGAAATCCTTGAAATATCCAACCTCAACATCAAGCTCTTCTTTTGTAAAAATATCGCGACGGATTAATTCGAGAAAACAGCGCGTGGTTGCCTCAACGTCGGCGGTAGCGTTGTGCGCTTCCGCAAAAGGAACTTCGAATAAATATTCGTGTAATTCCGTCAAGGTTGGCAGTTTAAATTTTCCACCACGACCTCCGGGTAATTTTAATAATGAAGCAGTAACCTCGGTACAGGTATCTAGAATCGGCATTTCACCCATAGGCGAAGCAACACCCATTCGGTAGAATTCACAGCCCATAATATTGATGTCAAAACCAAGATTCTGACCCACGATAAATTTGGCTTTGCCTAAAGCAATGTTGAATTTCTCCAAAACTTCAGCCAAAGAAATACCTTCAGCCTCGGCCAATTCTGTCGAGATTCCGTGAATACGCTCAGCATCATAAGGGATATTGAATCCTTCCGGTTTTACCAAATAATCCTGATGCTCGATGAGTTTCCCCATATCGTCATGCAACTGCCAGGCGATTTGAATACATCTTGGCCAGTTGTCGGTGTCAGAAATGGGTGCACCCCATTTCTTGGGTAATCCTGTGGTTTCGGTATCGAATATTAAGTACATAGTTTCTAAAAAGCAAAATTAAAGTTCCAAATTGCTTCGCCTGTTCGCCTAATGAGGCTCGAGTCCAAGTTTTAATTGCCTTAAAATATTGATTTTATGGACAGTAAAAAGTGTTCAAACACAAAATGGTGGAAGTTCAAATTTAGGTTTTTTTTAGAGAAGATAATCAGTGAAGTTGTTAACAAAAGATATTCAAATTCTTAAAATCTTATACCAAAATTCATTAACTCCAATCTTTTGTAAACAAACCAATTAATGATCTTATTATGACAAAATATTATTAGTTTTATTCTTTTTAACCATATAAGTTTGATGTTATTTATTTCTGTTGTCTATTATCTAATCTGAAACACAAGTTTTAATGAAAAATAAACTTTACATACTAGTGCTAACAGTGCTTACAAGCTGCTCACAACAAAATCCTATTGAAAAAGCATTTCAGACAGATTCAGACGAATATTGGTGTTATTACACTCAAAATGAATCTCATCTCACATATTTCAAATTCAACGAAAACAAATTATCCTACAGATTCAATAGAGGGGAAAAAGGAAAATTCACCGATGAGTCAGAAGATACCTTCATGCAAGAAGTGCCTCAAAAATGGTCCGTTTCTGAAGACAGCATTATGAAATGGAGAAATTTTGCATATGATGTTGTAAGCTATAATGATAAAGCAATCGTTATTTCATATATAACAAAGGAAAAACCCTACCTGAATTATATCTTTTTAATTAAAGAAAAGGAAAGCGATCTTAAAAAATTTCCCAATGATTATGATGAAAAAAGACTTTACAATCCAGAAAAATATGAGTCTAATAAGTAACAGAGAAGTCAAATTATTTCAATTTTTTCAAACAAAAAAATAATTTAAAAGATGAAAAATAAATTAATTCTTGCTTTAAAAAAATTTAAAACAATAGGTCGTATTTGTTCCTTTTTATTTCTCTTTTTAATCAGCTGCAACCAAAGTACAGAATCAAAAATCAAAAATTCAATTCAAAATTTGGTTCAAAAATACCCTCAACTGACTGCAGGCAAAAAAACGCCAGAAAGTGAATTCAAATTTATCAAAAGTGTTCGAGAAGGTCAATTCAATATCGAAATTCAGCTTTTCTCACAGAAAGAAGGATACAAAAACAGAAATCACATCCTTGTTTTCATTAATGGCAAAAATGAGATTTACTCTGTCCCTCTTTTTAATAGTAAATACAGAGATTATTGGGAATTTCCTTTTGACAAACTAGTACCAAAAACTCCCAAAACAAATACTACTTTTTCAAATGAACTTAATATTTGCATTGACAAGCTCATCAATAATAATGACCGAAGAAAGTCGACTAAAAGATATACTTTAATCAATGAGACACTTAACTCAGTATTAAATTGCAAAAACATACAAGCAAAAGACAGCTTAATGATTTACAACACTTTGTATGGGTCTTTAGATCTTCCGGATGAAAATATAGATTCAGCAAAAATAAGACTTCGTAAAAACTATGACTTAATGAAGCTTAAACAACAGTCAGACAGCTTTGATAGTAATTGTTATCTAGATCAACAAAATGCCCGTATTTATCAAATTGAATATCATGGGAATAAAATTAAAATCAAAACTTATCGAATGGATTATGGAATGCATTATATATATCTTTAAAATCCCAACCAGCCGCGAATATTCGGTTTCCAAATTCCAAATTCCATTCGTAAAAACAACATTTCTCAAATATCAAAAATGTTCTTGCGAGTGCGTGAGGGATAGAAGCTAGCTGCCGAAGTAGCGCGGATAGCCCGACCCCGTTGAGGAAAGGGGCTGTATAAGCGGTACTAAAAGTAAGCCCCTTTTCTCAACGGGGGCACGCCCAAAAGATTTTTAAATTTTATCCCTTTGGTTTCTTTCCAAAAACCTACTTTCTAATCAAATATTCATCTCTTCTCTTTTTTGGATGTCGTAGTATTTTAGCAAAAAAATGGAGGTCTAAAAACTCGAAAATTGCATTATTTACAGCTTCATAAATTGGTTTTTTGATTCATTTTTATCAAATATTAAGAATACGAAATATAACAATAATCACTATTTTTTAAATTTTTGTTGTGATTTTTTAATCAAATTATATATTTATGCGTTTTATTTGTAATAAATTTGCAAATTATTAAAAACACAACAAAAAGCATCAAATCTACTTTGAAAAGAAATTCAAAGTCAAATTATGAAAGTGTATTTTTTTATCGAAAACAACGAACTAAAGTGCAATAGTGTTGTAAAGCCCTTTTGGGTATCGTATATAAACACTTTTCTAAATTGACGACTTTCTTTTCTTTTTTAAATTTGTTGCCAATGATATAATTGTTTAGGAAATTGTCCTGATTATAAAAGAGAAATACACTAAAAAATAGTTAAAATGAGTACTACATTATTCGACAAAGTATGGGATTCGCACGTGGTGCGTAAAATAGAAGACGGGCCAGATGTTTTTTTTATTGACCGCCATTTTATTCACGAAGTGACTAGTCCTGTTGCCTTTTTAGGTTTAAAACAAAGAGGCGTTAAGGTATTGTACCCTGAGCGTACTTTTGCAACTGCCGACCATAACACACCAACAATAAACCAACACTTGCCGGTTGCCGATGCATTATCTGCAAACCAATTGAAAGCGCTGGAAGACAATGCAGCTGAATACGGAATTTCACACTGGGGATTGGGACACCAAAAAAATGGTATCGTTCACGTTGTAGGACCTGAAAACGGAATTACTTTACCAGGAGCAACTATTGTTTGTGGTGACTCTCACACTTCTACTCACGGTGCTTTTGGAGCAATTGCTTTTGGTATCGGAACTTCTGAAGTTGAGATGGTACTTTCTACTCAATGTATCATGCAGCCTAAGCCAAAGAAAATGCGTATCAACGTAAACGGTAAATTAAGCAAAGGTGTTGGCCCAAAAGATGTTGCTCTTTATATTATTTCGAAATTAACAACTTCTGGAGGAACAGGATATTTTGCTGAATACGCCGGAAACGTTTTTGAGGAAATGACAATGGAAGGCCGTATGACAGTGTGTAACTTGAGTATCGAAATGGGTGCCCGTGGTGGTATGATTGCTCCTGACCAAACTACTTTTGATTTCCTTGAAGGAAGATTATATGCTCCAAAAGGTGAAGCTTGGACTAAAGCAGTTGAATACTGGAAAACTTTAAAAACCGATGCTGATGCAGTTTTTGATGCTGAATTAAACATCAAAGCGGAAGATATCGAACCAATGATTACTTATGGAACAAATCCTGGAATGGGAATTGGTATCACTAAACATATTCCAAGCGCTGACCAAGTGGAAGGCGGTGAGGAAACTTATAAAAAATCCTTGAATTACATGGGCTTCCATGAAGATGATGTGATGATTGGAAAACAAATCGATTACGTTTTCTTGGGAAGTTGTACAAATGGACGTATTGAAGATTTTAGAGCTTTTACAGAAATTGTTAAAGGAAGAAAAAAAGCGGACAATGTTACCGCTTGGTTAGTTCCAGGTTCACATGTTGTTGAAGCACAGATTAAAGAAGAAGGTCTTTTAGACATTCTAACTGAAGCTGGTTTTGTATTGCGTCAGCCGGGCTGTTCAGCTTGTTTGGCAATGAACGACGATAAAGTTCCTGCCGGAAAATATGCGGTAAGTACATCAAACAGAAACTTCGAAGGTCGTCAAGGTCCTGGTTCAAGAACACTATTGGCTAGTCCAATTATGGCTGCTGCAGCTGCCGTTACCGGAAAACTGACTGATCCAAGAGATTTGCTTTAATGCTATCGGCTTTGAGCCGTCGGCTATCGGCTGATTGCCCAAAGCCCACAGCTGACAGCTCATATGAGAGATTTTAGAAAATATAATGTTTGGCAAGAAAGTCATTTGTTTACACTTGAAGTTTATCAAGCAACAAAAGAATTTCCAAAAGAAGAATTATTTGGATTAACAAGTCAATTGAGAAGAGCAGTTTCTTCTATTCCAACAAATTTTGCTGAAGGTTGTGGCTCTAATTCCGAAAAAGAATTTGCAAGATATTTGAATATTGTAATTGCTTCCTGTTCAGAAGTTGAATATTTATTATTACTTTCTTCTGACTTGAAATATTTAAAACCTGAAATTCATCAGACTTTAGAAAGCAAAGTAATTCAAATTAGAAAACAGATTTATCAATTAAGACTAAAATTAAATCAATAAAATTAGTGCAGTTTTTGCCCAAAGCCCAAAGCTCAAAGCCGACTGCCAAAAACAAATAACAATGGCATACGATAAATTTAATATACTTACCAGTAGTGCAGTGCCGCTACCGATAGAAAACGTAGATACGGATCAAATCATCCCAGCCCGTTTCCTGAAAGCTACAAAACGTGAAGGTTTTGGAGACAATCTTTTCAGAGACTGGAGATACAATGGTGATGATACTCCAAAAGCTGACTTCGTTTTAAACGATAAAACATACAGCGGAAAAATATTAGTGGGCGGAAAAAACTTTGGATCGGGTTCTTCAAGAGAGCACGCTGCCTGGGCGGTTTATGATTACGGATTCCGTGCTGTTGTTTCTTCTTTCTTTGCAGATATCTTCAAAGGAAACTGTTTGAATATTGGTGTTTTGCCAGTTCAGGTAAGCCCTGAATTTGCTGAAACTATTTTCAAAGCCATTGAAGCAGATCCAAAAACAGAATTGGAAATCAATTTGCCTGAGCAAACCATTACGCTTAAAGTAACTGGTCAAAAAGAGTCTTTTGATATTAATGGATACAAAAAGAACAATATGATTAACGGATTTGATGATATTGATTACCTGCAAAACATTAAAGAAGAAATCACAGGGTTTGCAGATAAACTGCCTTACTAAAGAAAACAATTAC
>Ga0208398_101208_pt1 | contig 10975 bp, 13 predicted proteins | sample LakWasMe79_HOW10_2_FD_183905 | JGI IMG/M metagenome (GOLD analysis project Ga0208398, IMG submission 183905) | Freshwater sediment methanotrophic microbial communities from Lake Washington under simulated oxygen tension - Sediment Metagenome... | ecosystem: Environmental > Aquatic > Freshwater >... | reverse complement strand
GTGTTTGACACCGTGCTGTGGAACACGCGCTTTGAGGTCACCGAATGCACCCGCGGCAACCTGGCCCTGCTGCTGGATGGCCGCTGGGTCACCCCGGCCTTGGACTGCGGCCTGCTGCCGGGCGTGGGCCGCGCCCACTGGCTGGCACAGGGACGCATGGAAGAAGCAGTGGTGCGCGTGAGCGACCTGCCGCGCGTGCAGGCCGTCGCCTTTGTCAACAGCCTGCGTGGCTGGGTGGAGGCACACCTGGATGAAAATAGCGTTTCAGCCCTCCTGAAATAGGTGCGTGTGCTTTGTTTTGAATAGCATTTGAGGCCAATGCCTGATCCATGAATTGCCTTTGGCAAGCTTCCACTTCCCCAAAAAAGTCCCTGGACCGCACCCATGCCCCCACTGAGCCAACGCGCCTGGCTTGATCACCTCGCGCTGCTTGCAGAACTGCCCTACCCCAGCGCCACGCTGATGCCCTCCATCCTGCAGACCGTGCGCGCGGGCATGCAAGCAGACATGGCCACATTTGGTTGGGTCGAAGGTGAACACCTTCAACCCACGTGCTTCTGGGCCGAGCGCATGGACACGCGGGCCTTTAACTGGTTCATGCGGGAATATGAAAACGTGTTCGCCGAAGTCCCACTGCGGGGCATGCTCGACAGCGATGGCGAGGTCATCCGACAGGTCATGGGCGCCCCCGGTTTTGAAGAGTCCCCCCTTTGCATGGAAGTCCTGAGCAGCCAGGGTCTGCGCTGGGGTTGTTGTGCCCCGGTCAAGCGCCTGGATGGGCGCTGCATGGGTTTCATGTACCTATACCGCAGCGCCGAAGCGGGCCCGTTTTCCGACCGCGAGCAAGCCCTCCTGCACGCGGCGCGAGACCGCCTGCGCACGCTCGACCAAGCCAGCGGGCCCTATACACGGCTGCCGCCTTGCACGGAACGCGTGGCGCTTTCCCATGAGCTGCTGTTGTTCGATATGAACGGCACCATGCAAGCCCGCAGTGGCGGTGCCACTCACCGTCTGTATCTGGCGCACGGTGCCCACATGGGCATGCTGGCCTGGGCGCGCGCCGACCTGGAGGCCCTGCCCGATGCGATACGGGAGGACATCCGGCTCTGGCTACGCCAAGCGCCCACACAGGGCCGCAAGCAGTGGCGGGAAGAGCGCGTCAGCGGGCATTTCCAATACCAGGCAGAGTGCCTGCCACCCCTGGGCACGCCAGCCCAGCCACTGCTTGCGGTAACCATCGGACACAGCGAGCCCACGGATTTGCGCGTGGCCAGAAACCTGCTCCATTGGCCCATGTCGCCCCAGGAAAAGCGCATCGTCATTGCATCCGCATCCAAGCCCACCTTGGTGGAGCTGGCCGCTGCGTTGGGCCTGACCGTGGGCACGCTCAAAAGCTACGTCAACCGCTTGCAGAGCCGCTTTGGCGTGGACACCCGGGCCGCTCTGGTGGAGGCGGTCCTGCGCCAGGCGCAGGATGTGATCGCGCGCGATTAAGGCAAGCGGCGCCGCGCGGCTACCTAACCTGGGTTGGCTTCAGGCGAGCCGGGACGTGCGACACAATGCCGCCGAATGATGCGATCACCAGCTTGCGCCACCATCACCCGCCGTCTCTGGCAAGAACCCGACCTGCTGGGCCGAACCCGCGTCGGAATCGCTCCCATTGCCGCCGGGCGGGCAGCTGTGCTGCGGCGCTTGGCGGGGGCGGATGCTGCGGCCCTGAGGCAAAGCCATGCCAGCCGGCGGGCCACTTGTGGCCTTCGTGTATCACTTGGGGGTGTCAACACCAGACTGCTTGCAATCATGGTGGTGTGCCCACACCGTATTGCGTGGGCAACCGGTAGCGAAATGTCTGCCCTCAAGGTGGTTGCTCCGCTGGCCCTCGCATTTTCGGCAGTTGGGCTTCTGCTGCTGGTGTGGTTGATCCGGTCTTTGCTTCCACGCTCGTGGCATCGCGCGGGTCGCTGGCTTGCCGCCATGATCTTGGCGCCTATCGCACTGGGTGCTGTCCTCTTGCTGATGTCCGGGCCAGGGGCCCTCAACATGTTGATCGCCAAACTACTGGTCACCTGAGCGCCGAAGTCGTCTGGCATCCCAGTTTTGCTTCCCGAGCGGCAATCGGGTGAGACAAGAGGCACTCAAGGCAAGCGTCTGAGCTTGAGCACGCGTGTGCGCATGGCCTCCACCGCGCTCTTGTTCTTGACATCGACGCCGTTCACCCGCACCTGGTAGCTGGTGCCCGACCTCCAATAGTGCAGGGTCACACCGGTCATATCGCCCTGCCCGAGTTGCCAGCGTGCCTTGTCCTTATCGCCTGCGATGGGCTCCATGGTGCCGGCGGCGAATCGGTCGAAGGAGTCTTCCCCGCTCTTGGGGTTGTCCATATGCATTTGCGTCAGCAGCACACTCACCAAGCCTTTGCCCCGGTAGGTGCAGGTGAGCTGCTTGCCACCTGAAAACACCAGCTCGCTGCCCCGCCCGGCTTCCAGCTTGGCATCCAGTGCACCTTCAAGCTCGGCCACAGTGAAGGCGCAGGCGTCACGCGAGGGCTGCGGTCCCTGGGCCACCGATAACTGGGCAATGACAAGCAACAACGTGCCAACAAGAACAGATTTCATAATTCTCTCAATCAGGATTGCCGCCAAACCGTGGCGTGTAGACGATTGTTCCAAGCCACCAGCGATTCAACTACCTAGCCTGGGTTAGTGCAACTTCGATTGACTGCAATACCCAAGAAGCGCCCTCAGGCTGTCGGCGGCATGCGCAACGGGATCGTCACCGGGCCATCATTGACCAGGTGCACCTGCATGTCGGCCGCAAAGATGCCGGTCTGCACCTCGCCATGCTGGCGGCGCGCCGCGGCGACGAACCCGTCGTATAGACGCCGGCCATCCTCGGGCGCGGCCGCCGCCGTGAAACTGGGCCGGTTGCCACCGCGCACATCCGCCGCCAGCGTGAACTGGCTGACGATCAGCAACCCACCTGGAGTGCCCTGGCCGTCCAGGTCCTGCACGCTGAGGTTCATCTTGCCCTGGGCGTCGCTGAAGATGCGCAGTTTCAGAATCTTGGCCAGCAGCTTGTCGCCCTCGACCGGGGTGTCGCCCTGTTCGGCGCAGACCAGCACCAGCAATCCCGGGCCAATCGCTCCCACCGTTTGCCCTTCGACCTCGACCCGGGCCGAGCTGACACGTTGCAGGACGGCGATCACGGGCGCAGGTACCAGTCCAGCAATTGCCTGGCGTTGGCCGGGTTCAGCTGCAAGGCGCCATGGCCCTGCGTCTTGTCCTCAATCACCAGGGCGATGTTGCCCCCGCGTTCCTTGATCCACTCCGCCGTGCGGCGCATGCCAGGGCAGCCGTCGCGGCCCGGGTTCGGGTCCCGGTCACCACAGGCTGTCACCCACTGGGTGCCGGCATAGGGCGCGGCGCCAAACTCGCCGCGCGTCACCAACTGGGTCGGCGGGTAGTCCAGCGAGGCACTGCCAGAACTGGCGACAAAGGTCGAGAAATACTGGCGCCCCTTGGCGCGGTCCAGCGCCGCCACCGCGTACAGATTGGCCGCACCGCGCGAGAAGCCATGCAGCATCGCGCTGTTTTTGGGCACCTTCAGCTCATTCAGCAAGCGGTCGATTTCGCGGTAGATGTCAAATGGGCTGTAGTAGTCGCGGGTCGTGTCGCCGCTACCCAGCCACCACTGCACCACCACCAGCCCCACATCGCGCCCCTGCAAGTGCGGATGCCAGACGGCCAGGTCGCGCGGGGCGTAACCGCCGGTGCCCGGCAGCGAGACGATCCATTTGGCCGGCGGCGTGGCAGGGGTCGGCGTCCACACCAGCAGGAAGCTGCGGCCATCGCTGGTCGGCCGATAGCTGGGGTGCAAGGCCTCGACCTGGGCGTAGCCTGGTTGTGCCTGGGCCTGCTTCAGCAGCGCCTGGCTGGCAGCAGGCCAGTCCTGCGCCCAGACGCCCGCGGCGGCCAGGGCCAGCAATCCTGCGGCAATGCGTTGCTTCATACCCGGCCTCCCGAGCCAATTGCTTTCAATAAAAACAGCACGTAGCCCTCGTAGAATAGACTTATGTAGCTACAAAAATAATAGCAATCAGGCCAGCGTCACGCGCGCAAACTTGCGCTTGCCGACCTGCAGCACATAGGTGCCGGCGCCCAGCTTCAGGCCCTTGTCGCTGACCACGCTGGAATCCACGCGCACACCGCCGCCGTCGATCAGGCGGTTGCCCTCGCCACCAGAAGCTGCGAGCCCGGCGGACTTTAGCAGCGCGGCAATGCCCACTGCCGCACCACCCTCGCCCAAGGGCAGGTTGACTTCGGCTATCTCGTCGGGCACACCGCCCTTGCTGCGGTTGATGAAGTCCTGCTCGGCCGCGTCGGCCGCCGCAGCACTGTGGAAGCGCGCGGTGATTTCCTTGGCCAGCGCCACCTTGGCGTCCTTGGGGTTGCGCCCGCCATCCACTTCGGCCTTCAGGGCGGCGATCTCGGCTTCGCTGCGGAAACTCAGCAGCGTGAACCAGCGCCACATCAGCACGTCGGAAATGCTCAATACCTTGGCAAACATGGTGTTGGCGTCTTCGCTGATGCCGATGTAGTTGTTCTTGCTCTTGGACATCTTCTCGATGCCGTCCAGGCCCTCCAGCAGCGGCATGGTCAGGATGCACTGTGGCTCCTGGCCGTATTCGGCCTGCAGCGTGCGGCCCATCAGCAGGTTGAACTTCTGGTCGGTGCCGCCCAGTTCCAGGTCGCTGTGCAGCGCCACGCTGTCATAGCCCTGCATCAGCGGGTACAAAAACTCGTGCACGCTGATGCTTTGTCCGGCCTTGAAGCGGTCGTGAAAGTCGTTGCGCTCCATCATGCGGGCCACGGTGTAGCGGCTGGCCAGCTGGATCATGCCGCGCGCGCCCAGCGGGTCGCTCCACTCGCTGTTGTAGCGGATCTCGGTCTTGGCCGGATCCAGCACCAGAGATGCCTGCTTGTAATACGTCTCCGCGTTGACCTTGATCTGTTCGGCCGTCAGCGGCGGGCGCGTGCTGTTGCGCCCGGACGGGTCACCAATCATGCTGGTGAAGTCGCCAATCAGGAAGATGACGGTGTGGCCCAGGTCCTGCAACTGGCGCATCTTGTTGAGCACCACGGTGTGGCCAATGTGGATGTCGGGCGCCGTCGGATCCAGCCCCAGCTTGATGCGCAGCGGTTTGCCGCTGGCCTCGGAGCGGGCCAGTTTTTTGACCCATTCCTCCTGGGGAATGAGTTCATCGCAGCCGCGCAATGACACCGCCAGTGCCTCTCTGACACGATCGCTTACAACTGACTGGGGGCTTGGGGCTTGATTCATAAGGGTTTTTCTCGATGCCGGGGTGCAGGGGGCAGTTATACTGCCTCTCCTCTCCTGCGACCTTTTGGAGCCAGCGACCGGATTTTAGTCGCGCCCACGCCGCAGTTCGGGGCTTTGCGCCACACGGCGCCGCCCCAATCCATGGAGCCCGCATTTTGATATCTCGACTGAAACAGGCCGCACAGGACACTCTTGCCTTTGCCGCCGGTCATCTGCAGCACCACCCCAGGCAAGTCACCTTCGCTCTCGCAGCCCTGATGCTGGGCGGCGCAGGCGCCACGTTTGCCGTGGCCTCCCTGGCACCCGATGCCGCCGATCTGCCGGTGCGCACCGTGGTGGAAAACGTGCAACCGCTGCCGTTCTTGGCACCGGATGACGCCGTGCAGGCCCAGGCCATGCGCCTGTACCGCTCCGACGTGACCCGTACCGCGGACACGGCCGAGTCGCTGCTCAAGCGCCTGGGCGTGTATGACCCGCAAGCCGCCGCGTTCTTCCGTGCCGATACCGTTGTGCAGCAGACTCTGATGGGCCGCGCCGGGCGCAATGTCACCGTGGAAGCCAGCGAGGGCAACACCCTGCTCAAGCTCAGCGCCCGCTGGAGCCCGGAAGACGACGGCATGTTCAAGCGCATGACGGTGGAGAAGACGGCCACCGGCTTTGCCTCGCGCATCGAGACGCTGCCCATGACGGCGTCATCGCGCCTGGCCAGCGGCACCATCCGCTCGTCGCTGTTTGCCGCCACCGACGATGCCCGCATTCCCGACACCATTGCCATGCAGCTGGCCGAGATTTTCTCGGGCGACATCGACTTCCACCGCGCTTTGCGCAAGGATGACCGTTTTTCCGTGACCTATGAAACGCTGGAAGGCGACGGCGAACCACTGCGCGCCGGCCGCGTGCTCAGCGCCGAATTTGTCAATGCAGGCAAGAGCTACCAGGCCATGTGGTTCCAGGAACCAGTGACCACCGGTAGCGCCGCTGCGTCCACGGCCAGCCACACGCTGACCAAGGGTGGCTACTACACGCTGGCTGGTGAAAGCCTGCGCCGCGCCTTTTTGGCATCACCCATGGAGTTTTCTCGCGTGACCAGCGGCTTCAAGATGCGGTTTCACCCCATTTTGCAAACCTGGCGCGCCCATCTGGGTGTGGACTATGCCGCTCCAATCGGCACCGCGGTGCGCAGCGTCGGCGATGGCGTGGTCGAGTTTGCAGGCGTGCAGAACGGCTTTGGCAACGTCGTCATGGTCAAGCACCGCAACAACAACGTCACCGTCTATGCCCATCTGAGCCGCATCAATGTGCGCGGTGGACAAAGCATCAGCCAGGGTCAGAACGTCGGAGCCGTGGGCCAGACCGGCTGGGCCACCGGTCCCCACCTGCACTTTGAATTCCGCGTCAATGGCGCCCACCGCGACCCGTTGACGATTGCCAAGCAGAGCGAATCCGTGCCGGTTGCCGCCAGCGCGCGCGCAGCCTTCAACCAGGCCGCTGACCAGGCGCGCGTCCAATTGCTGGCCGCCGCACAGATGCTGCCCGGCAGCGCACAGTAAACGGCCGCGGGCAGGGTCTTGTCCGGCTTGTACATTGGCCTGATGTCGGGGACCTCGCTCGACGGGGTCGACGCGGTACTGGCGGACTTCGACGGCCCCACGCCAATCGTCCTGGGCCACTGCAGCGCACCCCTGCCAGCCCCCCTGAAGGCCGAGTTTCTGGCCCTCAACAGCCCGACCGACAACGAACTGCACCGCGCCGCCCTGGCCGCCAATGGTCTGGCGCGGCTGTATGCCGGCCAGGTCCGGAAGCTCCTTCAACAGTGTGGCGTTGCGGCCAGTGCCGTTCGGGCGATCGGCGCCCATGGCCAGACCGTGCGCCACCGCCCGCAGGAGTTTGACGGCACGGGCTATACGCTGCAACTCAATAACCCATCGTTGCTGGCCGAGCTGTGTGGCATCGAAGTGGTCGCTGACTTTCGCAGCCGCGATGTAGCCGCCGGTGGCCAGGGTGCGCCGCTGGTGCCGCCATTTCACCAGGCCTACTTTGGCAGGGCGGACCAGGTGCTGGCCGTGCTCAACATCGGCGGCATTTCCAATCTCACGGTGCTCGACCCGGCGGCACCCGATCTGTGTGGGTTTGACTGCGGCCCCGGTAATGCCCTGATGGATGCCTGGTGCCACACCCACACGGGCCAAGCGTATGACAATGCGGGCCAGTGGGCCGCCCAGGGCCACGTGCACGCAGGCTTGCTGGCAGACTTGTTGGACGAGCCGTTCTTCGCCAAGCGTCCGCCAAAGAGCACCGGCAGGGATTTGTTCAACGGCCCGTGGCTATCTGCCAAGCTGGCGGGTGTTGGCCCACTGGCGCCCGAGGATGTGCAGGCCACCCTGACCGAACTCACGGCCTTGTCCAGCGCCCGCAGCCTGCTGGGTGTTTCGGCACATTGCACCCGATTGATTGTGTGTGGCGGCGGCGCGCTCAACACATATTTGATGCGGCGGCTGCAAGCGGCTTTGCCCCTCTGCCAGGTTGTATCGTCCGCTGAACACGGTCTTCCACCCTTGCAGGTCGAAGCCACGGCTTTTGCGTGGCTGGCACGCCAGACCGTGCTGCGAAAAACGTCCAGCCTGAAAAGCGTTACGGGCGCCCAGGGCGCCCGCATACTCGGTGCAATCTATCCGGCTTGACCGGACCCGGATCGCTGCCTGTCAGGAAAAGGACGAGCCACAACCGCAGGTCGTGGTCGCATTCGGGTTCTTGATCACAAACTGGGCGCCCTGCAAATCTTCCTTGTAGTCGATTTCTGCACCCACCAGATACTGGTAGCTCATGGCGTCAATCAACAGCGACACGCCGTTCTTGCTCATGATGGTGTCGTCTTCGTTGGTGATCTCGTCAAAGGTGAACCCGTATTGAAAGCCAGAGCACCCGCCACCCTGCACAAACACGCGCAGTTTGAGTTCGGGGTTACCTTCTTCAGCAATCAGGTCTGCCACTTTGGCGGCCGCACTGTCGGTGAACAGAATCGGCGCGGGCATTTCGGTATGGACGTTTTCGGCTACGGCACTCATGGGTGGACTCCGGTGGTATCAGATATGGGCAGAATACTACACCAATTTGCTCGGGAATTCTTCTACTGGTTGTTTGCCGCCAGTTTCAGTGTGGGCTTTTCGCCCTCCAACAGGATAGGCCGCAATTGACCGGTAATCAGCGCGCCCTGGTGCATTTCCAGGGCTGCGTATTCGACGTCACCCTCAATACGGGCCTTGGGCTGCAGTTCCAGCATCTTGCGCGCATGGATGGGGCCCTTCACCGTGCCGTTGATGATGATGTGGTCCGCGGTAATTTCACCGGTAATGCTGGCGATCTCGGAGATCACCAGAATGCTGGCCACGTCGTCGCCAGCCAGGATATTGCCAACGACGACACCGTCCACCCGCAGACCATCGGTAAAGCTGATGTTGCCGTCAATCTGGCTGCCTTCCGCAATCAGGCTCTTGATGGGGGGTTGTTTCTTCTTGTTGAACATAACGCGCCTCGTTGAAGTATTACAACTTGATGGATTGGGTGGCCTTGACCACGGTGCCATCCATCACCTTGGCAGAAACGCCTTTGACGACCACCTGAGCCGGCAACTCGAACTCGCCCTCGATGCGGCCATATTGCCGGACTTTGACCCCTACTGGCTCGCCGGGAAGGTTTGCGGTCCAGGGCTTGCCATTGACAAACCCGGTGAAGGTCATTTCGAGTCGACCGTTGAATTCCGCAGGGTTTTTCCCCGACTGGATCACCAGAACCTGCCATTTTAGCTTGGCACCACCTTGCATCTCGGCCTGCAGGCTGCGAATCGCCATTCCCTCGCCCCCCACGGCGGGAATCAGCTTTTCGAAAAACCCGAGATCGTCGCGCAAGGTCCGATTTTCCAATTCCAACTGCTTGAGCTGCGCCAACACGCGCTCATGTGAGGCCTTTTCGGTAGTCACCAGCGTGCCGGCGGTATTGGCGATGGACTGGGCCTGGTCCCGCTCGCTTTTAACCGACACCAACTCGGCCTGCACGGCGGCCAGATTCTCGCGCAGGTGGGCCAGCTCCTCCCGGGATCCTTTTTCCAGCCCGGCGATGTCCTTGCCAAACTCGAAGGCCCACAGACCAATGGCCGCACAAAACCCCAGCACGATGGCCAGCACCGCCCAGCGAAACGGCCAGGGCAAGGCACTGCGCACTGCCATGCGGGGAGCACTGATGGTGAGGCGGCGGCGGAGAAGTCGAAATCGCATGGTGCGCGAGTCTAGCAGCACCATGTAAAACGGCCGCGAGGGTTTGCACCCTGGCGACCGTAGTATTTGCAACGGAGTGTTGCTGCGCTGGATTAACGCTTGGAGAACTGCTTGCGACGGCGAGCGCCGTGGAAGCCGACCTTCTTACGTTCGACTTCGCGCGCATCACGCGTCACGAAACCAGCCTGGCTCAAGGTGGGCTTGAGCGTTGCGTCGTAGTCGATCAGGGCACGGGTGATACCGTGGCGCACAGCGCCGGCCTGACCCGACTCACCGCCACCGGCCACATTGACCATGACGTCAAAGGTTTCGGCGTGGTTGGTCAGCAGCAGGGGCTGCTTGCAGATCATGATGGACGTTGCACGGCCAAAGAATTTTTCAATGGCTTTGCCATTGACGACGATCTGGCCGGAGCCTTTTTTCAGAAACACACGGGCGACGCTGGATTTGCGACGGCCGGTGCCATTGTTCCATTCACCGATCATTTGGCGGCCTCACGTTTCACTGCATTGGCAGAAATGCCGGGAATGTCCAGAACTTTGGGCTGCTGGGCAGTGTGGGGGTGCTCTGCACCACCGTAGACCTTGAGCTTCTTGATCATGGCGTAGCCCAGGGGGCCTTTTGGCAACATGCCCTTGACGGCTTTTTCCAAAGCGCGGCCGGGGAACTTGCCTTGCATGTCACGGAAGTTGGTGGACGAGATGCCGCCGGGGTAACCCGAATGGCGGTAGTACACCTTGTCCAGCGACTTGGCGCCTGTGACGCGCAGCTGGGATGCATTGGTGACGATGATGAAATCGCCGGTATCGACGTGAGGCGTGTAAATGGCCTTGTGTTTGCCGCGCAAACGGAGAGCAACTTCGCTGGCTACTCGTCCGAGGACCTTGTCGGTCGCGTCAATCACAAACCACTCGTGCACGACCTCAGCGGGTTTTGCGCTGAAAGTTGACATGAGTTTTCTCTTTAAAAAGAAGGTTTGGCGGGCTCTTTTCCACGGTCGGCGTTCCTCTGATGGGAATCTCTTAGGTGGGGATACTTTGTGAAAAGTCTTCGCCGCGGAGCCACAAAAGCGCTGCGAAGCCTTAAATTATACAAACTCTGGGGGATTTTGGCTACCCCCGCCATTTTCAAGTCCCCCGCAGGCTGCCGCGCGGGACACGGTGTCGCTATCATGGGGGATGTTCAGTTATCGCCACGCCTTCCACGCCGGAAACCACGCCGACGTCCTCAAACACACCGTTTTGCTGGCCATTTTGCGGCATATGGTGCAAAAGGACGCAGCCCTGACGGTCTTCGACACCCATGCCGGAGCCGGGCTGTACCGCCTGGACGGTGACTACGCCCAGACCAGCGCCGAAGCGGCC
>Ga0208398_101207_pt1 | contig 10980 bp, 9 predicted proteins | sample LakWasMe79_HOW10_2_FD_183905 | JGI IMG/M metagenome (GOLD analysis project Ga0208398, IMG submission 183905) | Freshwater sediment methanotrophic microbial communities from Lake Washington under simulated oxygen tension - Sediment Metagenome... | ecosystem: Environmental > Aquatic > Freshwater >... | reverse complement strand
GCGCTGATCAAATGCGCAACGTCAACTCTCGACGGCAGCGTCTTGCGTGTTCTGGCCATCACCCTCATCCATTGAAGCTTCGATGGATGAGGATTATGGCTTTAAAAATACTATCTGAACAGTATTGACGCTAGCCCAGATCCTGCCGCCGAGCCTGGTGCTGATCGTGCTGGCCGAACAGCTCGAAGTGCCGCTGCTCGACATGTACCGTGGCGCCTTGCTGCCGAGCGTGCTGCTGGTACTGCTCTATCTCGCATACGTATACCTGGTCACCCGCGTGTGGCCGCGGCGAGCACCGGCCGGAACGGTTGCAGGAGGGGCGTCTATGCCGACCTCGCGCCAGTGGAGAGCGGCGGCGGTCGCCGTCGGCTACCCGATTGGGCTGATCCTGGCGGTGCTGGCGTCGATCTACTTCGGGATCGCGACGCCCAGCGAAGGCGGTGCGGTAGGCGCGACTGGCGCGCTGCTGCTGGGGCTGGCACGGCGCCAACTCGACATGGCGCGCCTGCGCCAGGCGATGGAGTCCGCCGGAGTGCTGTGCTCGGGCTTGCTGTTCCTGCTGTTCGGCGCGTCTTTTTTCACATTGGTCTTTCGCGGGCTGGACGGCCAGTTGTGGATCGAATCGCTGTTCCGGCACATCCCGGCAGGCCAGCTCGGATTCCTGGTTTTCGTCAACGTCGCGATCTTCTTCATCGCCTTCTTCCTCGACTTCTTTGAGATCGCCTTCATCGTGCTACCGCTGATCGCACCAGTGGCGCGCAAGCTCGGCATCGACATGACCTGGCTCGCGGTGCTGCTGGCGGTCAATCTGCAGACATCGTTCATGCATCCGCCGTTCGGCATCGCGCTGTACAACCTGCGCAGCGTCGCGCCGCCCGCGGTCCAAACGACGCAGATCTACCGAGGTGCCATTCCGTTCCTGTTGATCCAGTTGATGGTGGTCGCGCTGCTGATCGCGGCACCCTCGATCGTCCTCAGAAGCGAGTCGAGACCAGTGAACGTTGACGACGTCGAGATTCCAATGCCGCCGCCGCCGGAGCGCAACAAGGAACCAACACAGTAGCGGGCGCCCCTCACTGGAGTTGGGTAAGTACTTGACTCTATGGCGACTTGATGGTTTCAAATCCTCGCATCGTCCTTGGGTATGACCATGAACAACACCAGCTCCAATACCGCCGTCGCCGGCTACACCCCGTGTGCGACCGATGTCAACGCTGCCTCGACGGAGGGCAATGCGCGGCATGACCGGTTTTCGATTCCGAACATGGACTGTCGCTCCGAGGAAGCGGCGATTCGAGACCGCCTCGGACGGCTGGAAGGCATCCAGCATCTTGACTTCGACCTGAAGGGGCGACGGCTTGTGGTGGCCCATGGCTTCAGCTCGGCTCAGCCCCTCCTGGCGGCGCTGCACGAGATCGGCATGCATGCCACGCTGGAAAACGCTCCCAAGGGCGCGGATGTCGATCCATCCTTGTGCTCGGGCACCACTTGCACTTCGTGCGACACCGACCCTCTTGACGCGCTTGATGCCGCCCCAGTCGGCACCGACGTGTTCCGAATTTCAAACATGGACTGCCGTTCCGAGGAGCGGGCCATTCGCGAGCGCTTGAGCCATCTGCCGGAAGTCCGAGACCTGGTGTTCGATCTGAAGGAGCGTCGGCTGTCGGTCTCCCATTCCTTGCCGTCGGCCGAGCCGATCCTGGCAGCGTTGTGCGAGATTGGCATGAACGCCATGATGGCAGGCGACGAGCAAACCTCCGGAACGACTGGCTCGAACACCGCGGCTGCCAGTTGCTCCCCCTGTGAGGCCAAGGTCTCGGACCTCGCAGGAAGCAAGGCCTCCTGCTCGTCGCAGAGCGCGCCCGCTGCGGTACCGCCGGGCGCCACGACACGGTTCCTGATCACGAACATGGACTGCCCGACCGAAGAGGCGCTCATTCGCAAGCGCCTTGGCCGCGTCGAAGGGGTTGATCGGCTCGACTTCGATCTGATCAGCCGCCGGCTCCTGGCACTGCACCGGCTGCCGACGCCCGACCCGATCCTTGCCGCGCTGAAGGACATCGGCATGCAGGCCACCATCGAGGAGGACTCTGCTTCCTCCGGCGCAGGGAGTGGCGAGGCGGTGTACCTGATCGAGAAGATGGACTGCCCCACCGAGGAGGGGCTGCTGCGCAAGGCGCTGGAGGGCATGGCGGGCGTGCGCGCGCTGCAGTTCAACCTGATGACGCGAACCCTGACGGTCAGCCATGATCTGCCCGACCCGGCACCCATCACGGCCGCCATTGGCAGGCTGGGCATGGCGCCGGTGCTGCGCAGCAATGCCAGCGCAAGCATCCCCGGCGCGAAGGACTTTGGGGCCGGCATTTCATGGAAACAGTGGGCGCGGATCGGTGTCGCCGGCGCGCTCGCCTTGGGCGCCGAAGGTCTCAGCTTTGCAGGATTCGGCGATGCTTCCTGGGCCGTGGTGGCCATGTCCTTGTCGGCCATCGCGCTTGGCGGCGTCGCGACCCTCAGGAAGGGGTGGATTGCACTGAAGACGCTGTCGCTCAACATGAACCTGCTGATGACGATTGCCGTCTTCGGCGCGGCACTGATCGGTCAGTGGCCCGAGGCGGCCGTCGTCATATGGCTGTTCGCCATTGCCGAAATGATCGAGGCGCTGAGTCTCGATCGCGCACGCAATGCGATCCGCCAATTGATGGACCTGGCGCCTGAGACGGCGCTGGTGCGTCAGCCCGATGGTCAATGGCAGGAAGTCAAGGCGGACGCTGTGCCGCTGGCGGCCGTGATCCGAGTGCGTCCCGGCGAGCGCATTGCGCTGGACGGCCTGGTGGTCTCCGGCGCGTCCTCGGTCAACCAGGCGCCCATCACTGGCGAGAGCATGCCGGTGGAGAAGAAGGCCGGCGATACCGTCTTTGCCGGCACGATCAATGAGCGCGGCACGCTGGAGTTCCAGGTCAGTGCCCGCAAGGGTGACACGACGCTGGACCGCATCGCCCGGTCGGTTCAGGAGGCGCAAGGCCAGCGTGCGCCGACGCAGCGCTTCGTCGATAAGTTCGCCAGCGTTTATACCCCTGCGGTATTTGCGCTGGCCATCGCCATCGCGGTCGTGCCGCCGCTCGCATTCGGCCAGCCCTGGTTTGAGTGGCTCTACAAGGCCCTGGTCATGCTCGTCATCGCCTGCCCCTGTGCACTCGTTATTTCGACCCCGGTGACAGTGGTCAGCGGCCTCGCTGCCGCCGCGCGGCGTGGCATTCTGGTCAAAGGCGGTTTGTATTTGGAGCAGGGGCGGCAACTGCGATCGGTCGCGCTGGACAAGACGGGCACGCTAACCCTGGGGCGGCCTACCTTGACGGACACGGTGCCTTTGGGCGCCATGTCGGAGGCCCAAGTGCTGCGCATCGCCGCAAGCCTGGATGGCCTGTCTGAGCATCCGGTGGCAACCGCCATCGTCAGCGCCTACGGTGACAACCGGCACGCCAAGGTCGAGCATTTCGAAGCACTCGCGGGCCGGGGTGTGAAGGGTGACATAGACGGCCAGACTTACTACATCGGCAACCACCGCTTGGCTGCGGACCTCGGCGTCGCCAGTCCGCAGGTTCAGCAAGTGCTGGAACGACTGGAGGGTGAAGCGAAGACCGCCGTTGTGCTGGCCACTTCGCACGAGGCTTTGGCGGTACTGGCTGTTGCCGACAAGGTGCGCGATAGCAGCAAGCGCGCCATCGCGGAGATGCGGCGGCTGGGCGTCGAGCCCGTGATGTTGACCGGTGACAATCGCAAGACGGCGGAGGCGGTCGCGGCGCAGGTCGGGATCACCGATGTTCGTGCCGAGATGCTGCCCCAGGACAAACTGGCCGCCATCGAGCAGTTGGCAATGCGGGGGCCGGTGGGCATGGTGGGCGACGGTGTCAACGACGCGCCGGCGCTTGCCAAGTCCAACATCGGCTTCGCCATGGGGGCAGCCGGCACCGACACAGCCATCGAAACGGCCGACGTGGCGCTGATGCAGGACGACCTGCGCAAGTTGCCGGAGTTCATTCAGCTCTCCCGTCGCGTTGGCGGCGTGTTGAAGGCCAACATCGCTTTTGCGATCGGGACCAAAGTTGTCTTCATGGTGCTGGCCTTCACCGGCCACGCGGGCCTGTGGGCAGCGATTCTGGCGGACATGGGCGCCAGCCTGGCGGTCGTGTTCAACGGGCTGCGACTGCTGCGCGCCAAGCAAGACGAGCCCGTTCATGCCGACTGAGCGGGGTATTCGAAGGGCGTTCGTCCTCGCGGCAACGGTGCTGCTCGGCGACGTGCTCACCAAGGCAACCATCGCCGCCCTCATCGAGTTGGGCGCGGGGCATGCGGTGCTGCCGGGACTGAATATCGTGCATGTTTTGAACCGGGGGGCCGCCTTCAGTTTCCTGCACGACGCCGGTGGTTGGCAGCGCGGCTTCTTCATCGCGCTTGCGCTGGTCGCTGCCGTCGTCTTGGTGCTGATGATTCGCCGCCCTGGCACTGCACTGCTTGAACGGGTCAGTTATGGACTGATTCTTGGCGGGGCCTTGGGCAATATGGTGGATCGCGTCGCTCGGGGTGCGGTCGTCGATTGGATCGATCTTTACTGGGGGGACCACCACTGGCCCGCCTTCAACGTCGCCGACATCGGCATCAGTTGCGGGGCCGTCCTGCTGGTCATCGGTGCGCTGTTTTTCCAGCCTCGCCCGCTCAGCCAAGGATGAGCGCCGCAATGAATAATCTGGATTTCCTCTTGCTGATCAAGGCTGCGGTTCTGGGCATCGTTGAGGGCCTGACCGAGTTCCTGCCCATCTCGTCGACCGGGCATTTGATCCTGGCCTCTTCATTGCTGAACTTCGACAGCCATGCTGCAACGGTGTTTGAGATCACGATCCAGGCGGGCGCCATGATGGCCGTCGTCTGGCACTACCGACAGCGGCTTGCGGCCACGTTGGCCGACTTCGGCACGGATCCAGCCCGACGCCGTTTCGCCGCCCACTTGTTGATCGCGTTCTTGCCTGCTGCGATTGTGGGCCTGCTGGTAGGCTCCTTTGTCAAGGCCAAGCTGTTTCACCCGATTCCGGTGGCCGTCGCTTTCGTGGTCGGCGGGCTCATCATCCTGTGGGTAGAGCGCAGGCACAGGATGCTGCGCCCATCAACGCAGACATCGAGGGTGCAAACTGTCGATGATCTGACCGCAGGGGATGCGTTGCGCATTGGACTGCTGCAATGCGCTGCGCTGATTCCGGGCACCAGCCGGTCCGGTGCCACCATCATCGGATCCATGCTGTTTGGCTTGCCACGCACGGTGGCCACCGAGTTCAGTTTCTACCTCGGTATCCCCACGCTGTTTGCGGCTTCCGGCTATTCGCTGTGGCAGCAGCGGCATGCTCTTGATGCCGCAGACCTGCCTGTCTTCGGCGTCGGTTTGGCCTTGGCCTTCGTCAGCGCGCTCATCTGCATTCGGTGGCTGATACGCTACGTGTCGACCCACGATTTCAGCGTCTTTGGCTGGTATCGGATTGTCTTCGGCGGGCTCATCTTGGGCAGTTCGATGCTGGGCTGGATTGTTTGGCCTGCACCATAAACCATTGGGACTTGCCTCAGTGCCAACACGCTTTCAGTTCTTTCACCCCAAGACAACCATCGTCGTACCGTGCGTTGCTTTCGGAATGCGGACAGGCGGTGGTCGTGGCAATGTTGGCATGGCCCAGATTGATCCGCACACCCTTGAGATTCAGCAGATTGCCGAGACGAGCTCTGGGGAGGTGGACCGACGCCGTTTGGCAATACTCGCCGCGTCCAGTCGACGGCGCGAGCCGATTCGGGTCAACAATGAAATTTGATCCATGCGTATTGTCCTTCTGATCCTGGTTGCGTGGCTGCTGCAGGCAGCACAGCCCGTCCTCGCCACGCGAGTCGAAGGGCGCTCCGTCGATCTCGCAACGCAATTGACCTGCGAAGGACGCAGCGGCCTGGTGTCCTCGGTTGCGGAGCTGTGCCAGCCTTTGGGGCAGGTCCATGCGGACACGGGCGACAACGATGGCTGTCACTCGAACTGCTGCGGCCTGCCGCCTGGCGGCGCCCCGAAGGCGCCTTGCATGGCAGCCTCGGCATGCTCGCCAGCCGAGTTTGCACGGCCACTCTCCGTGACTGCGCGTCGGCCCGATCGCCCGCGATGGTAGGCAAGACCATCCCCGCCTAGCCCAGTCGTCCAGGCACAAGCACCGCTCAACGGCCTCGCACCGGAAGCTAGCCGGCTGTGAGCGTTCCCGATTCGCGCAATCCGAGCGCCTGCCGCGGCAAGCATGACCCTGCCGCCATGTCGCGGTCCGCTGCGTTCCACGTTCAGTGGGTGGATGCCTCATTCCGCAAAGCGGACTGCGCGTAGATCGTCGCCGAGAACATCGGCACGACTCAATCCAAACGAGAAGTCGATGAGTATTCCTTTCATATCACTCCGCATCGCGGGCTTCGGGCGCGCACTGGCCTGCATAGCGGCTATCGCGTTTGCCGCGTTCTGGCCCGCATTCCCGGCACAGGCCCAGTTGTTCGACAGCCTGCTGAAGTCCGAGCCGGTCAGTTCGAAGCTGCTGGTTCAGGCACCCGATGGCATCACCCCCGGCCAGACGTTTTGGCTTGGCTTGCAACTCAAGCACCACGGCGACTGGCACACTTACTGGCAGAACCCTGGCGACAGCGGCCTGCCCACCCGTCTGCAGTGGATCCTGCCCTCCGGCTTGACCGCAGGGGACATCGTGTGGCCGCTACCGAAGAAGTTTCCGCTTGGGCATCTGGCGAACTACGGCTACGACGGAACGATCGTGCTGCTGGTGCCTGTCCAGGTGGCCGGCGACTTCAGGACGCCAGCGGATGGGCAACTGAGCATCGGCATGAAGGCCACCCTCTTGGTCTGCAGCAACGTCTGCGTCCCCCAGGATGTGAGCCACACGCTCGTGGTGCCCACCGAGGGATCCACCACGATGCAGGCGTCCCGGTTCGAGATCGCCCGCCAGGAAATTCCTGCGGCTCTGCCCGCTCCGCAGATGGTCGAACTCGCCGATGGCGGCCGCACCGTGGTAGTTCGTGTCGAAGGACTGCCGAAGGACTGGCGCGGCCAGATGCTGAGCCTGTTTCCGATCACGCCGCAAGTGGTCAGCAACTCGGCAGTGCAGGACAAGGACTGGGTGCAGCGCTGGGAGAAGGGAATCTGGATCGCACGCATGCCCGTGGCGGCCGATCGTGCCGAGAGTCCAGCACTGATGCGATGGCTCGTGGCTCGTGGTCCCGAGACCTCACCGCGCGGCCCGGCGCTGGAATTCGAGACCTCCGTCGCGGGCCACTGGCCTGCGCCCCTGCCGCCGGGGTCAATTCATGTGGCCGGCCAGGCTGCCGAACCGTCGGCATTGGCCATCATGCCGGAACGGCCGGCGGTGCCGGCTGTATCCGCGACGCCCTGGCGCTTGCTTCTGCCCCTGGTCGGGGCGTTCGTGGGAGGCTTGCTTCTCAACCTCATGCCCTGCGTGTTTCCGGTGCTCGCGCTGAAGATCGTCGCCGTCGCACGTTCGCAGGACAGTGGGGGACGGCATCGACTGGCCGGGATGGCCTACACGGGTGGAGTGGTCCTGACTTTCGCGCTGCTCGGGGCGCTGTTGCTGGTCCTTCGTGCTACGGGGCAAGAACTCGGCTGGGGCTTCCAGTTGCAATCGCCGCTCGTGGTGACGGCCCTGGCGATGCTCTTCACGCTGATAGGACTGAACCTGGCGGGCGTTTTCGATATCGGCGAATGGTTGCCGCAAGGCCTCGCCTCTCGTCAATTGCAGCATCCGATCATGAACTCGGCGCTGTCAGGACTGCTGGCCGGCATCGTGGCGTCGCCTTGCTCGGCCCCGTTCATGGGGGCAGCGATCGGGCTGGCCGTCACCTTGCCCGCCGCCGAAGCCTTGCTCGTATTTGGCGCGCTCGGCCTGGGCATGGCTGCGCCCATTCTGGCCGTCGGCTTCTGGCCCGGGTTCGCGCGTGCGCTGCCGCAGCCGGGGCCGTGGCTGGTGACGTTCCGTAAGGCCCTGGCCTTTCCGATGTTCGCCACGGTACTTTGGCTGCTGTGGGTGCTAGGACGGCAGACCGATGTCGATACCGTGATCTACGTGCTCGGCGCGGCCTTGTCTCTGAGTTTGCTGTGCTGGTCGTTGACCTTCCGTGGCCTGGCCCGCTGGGTGGGCGGAGTTCTCTCCGGAATCATCCTGGTCATCATTGGCTGGAACAGCAGCCTCCTGCTGCCCTCGACAGGGTCATTGTCGTATTCGACGCCGGGCGCGCCATCAGCGCGGTGGAGCCCATGGTCGGAAGACGAGGTGCAGGCCAGACTGTCCGGCGGACAGTCTGTTTTCGTGGACTTCACCGCGGCGTGGTGCGTGACCTGCCAGTACAACAAGCTGACCGTGCTGGGCGATGCGAGAGTCCTCGCGGCGCTCGATGAGCACAAGGTCGTCACCTTGCGCGCCGACTGGACGCGACGTGATCCGCAGATCACGAAGGCACTGAATCAACTCGGCCGCAACGGTGTTCCCGTCTACGTGCTCTACGCGCCCGGTCGAGTTCCTGTCGTGCTGTCGGAGGTTCTGACCGTCGATGAAATCAGGGCCGCTCTCGGGTCTCTTTGAAGCACGAAGCGAATCTAGCGCGTGCCGCTGAATGACTCACCATTAATTACATAAAAAGGATCAAGCAAATGAATCGTCGTCACTTTCTCGTTGCCGCCTCTGGCAGTTTCTCGGCACCGGCCTCAGTGCTGGCGCAAGAGCGTTTCGTGGAAGGCCAGCACTACGCGACCTTGGCGCAACGGCAGCCTACCCGGGATCCCAAGCAAGTCGAGGTTTTGGAGTTCTTCGCCTATGGCTGCGGCCACTGCAATGCCTTCGAACCCGCCCTTGACGCGTGGCAAAAGAAGCTTCCCCCGACGGTGCTTTTTCGTCGAATTCCAGTGGCGTTTCGAGCGTCCTTCGCGGTCCAGCAGCGCCTGTACTTCACGCTGGAAGCGCTCGGTCTGGTGGAGCAACTACACCGCAAGGTGTTCCATGCCATCCATGTGGAGCGGCAGGCTCTTGACACGTCGAAGGAAATTGCAGATTTCGTCGCCCGCATCGGCGTAGATGCAAAGATGTTCATGCAGACCTTGGATTCGTTCGGCGTTTCGGCCAAGGCCAAGCAGGCGTCCACCCTGGTATCCGGATACAAGATCGAAGGCACACCCTCGATTGGGGTCGATGGCCGATGGCTAACATCGGGGTCGATGGCCGGCTCCAACGAGCGTTCGCTGGCTGTTGTCGATCACCTGCTCGGCTTGGCGAGACGGTCGTAACGACTTGTCTTGGCGCCGCGCACGATTCCAGCAGCTTCCGTCGGTGTCGAATGGTCTTCGATGCGCTCATCCTGAGCAGATCAACTCCCGCCAGCATTGCTTCGCCAACCACATCACTGTTCGAGTAGCCGCGCCGGGGCGCTGCCTTGGTTACTGATCCTCAATCGACCGTCCATCCTGCCCGATGGGCGCCGGATGTTGCATCTTGCCGCGCGTCGTCTTCGGAATGCAGGTAGGTATTGGTCGTGGCAATATTGGCGTGTCCCAGGTTGTCCCGCACCACCTTGAGGTTCACCTGATTGCTGAGATGGGTGCCCGACGTATGACCTGCCTATTGCGGTGTTTGCATCGGCGTTGCCCGGATCCGGTGGGGGCGACCTGGATAGGCCGACGTGGACTGGGCTTTCGTATCGGTTGCCTTGTGCGGAACGGGGCTCATCATGCTCATGCGCGTCAGCGCGATAAATCTTGCTAACCTGATTTGATACATCGGAGGGAGCAGTTGATGAACAAGCTTGCGACCACTCTCGGAGCCGTCTCGCTGACCCTACTGAACCTGTGCGGAGCAGCGCATGCAGCTGACACCAAGCCGGATCCCCTCGCGCCGCTGGCGCGACTCCTCGGTGACTGGACGGGCGTGAGCAGCGGCGCGCCGGGCGATGGCGAAGTCACCCGCAAGTACGGGTACGTCATGAACAAGCGCTATGTCCAGGATACGAACATCTCCCGCTACCCGGCCCAGCCGAAGAACAAGACTGGTGAATTGCATGAGCACCTGGGCATGTTCAGCTACGACAAAGCACGCAAGCTGCTCGTCCTGCGCCAGTTCCACATCGAAGGGTTCGTCAACACCTTCCGGCAGGTCATGGCTGTAGAAGGTGCCGAGTCCCTCGTGTACGAAAGTGAGTCCTTCGAAAACCTGAGCAACACGTGGAAAGCCCGAGAAACTTATGAGTTTCCGTCGCCCGATGAGTTCATCGAGACCTTTGAATTGGCGCCGCCCGGCAAGCCATTCGAGGTTTACAGCCGCAGCCATTTCAAGCGCCGCGTAGCGCCCCCGGACGGGAAGGCATCCCCATGAGAACAGGCTTGTGCAGTCCGATTTCCACAGCCCATTTCACCGAGGCAGAGCTTTCGACGAAAGCCGAGCCTTTGACATCGCATCCGCAGAGCGCGGTGCTTGAGTCCGTATTGACGTGCCCCAACTGCGGCTGCGCCAAGCGCGAAACGATGCCTACCGATGCGTGCCAGTTTTTCTATCAATGTGAAAACTGCATGATGCTTCTTCGCCCGAACTTCGGTGACTGCTGCGTGTTCTGCTCCTTTGGCTCCGTGAAATGTCCTCCCGTGCAGTTGCAGAGGGGGTGTTGCGGCTGAGTGGCCGCGCCGTGTGCGGTGTTGAATCGCCGGGGGAACACCCTAGCTAGACGAAAGGCCGCCAATTTGATGCAATGCACCAACTGTTCTCATTGCCTGCATGAAACTCATCGGTTTTTGGCTTCTGCTTCTGCTCGCTGTGCTTGTACCGGCGACTGCGACGGTGGCTGCGGCTATGGTTTGTCCTCCTGCTGTGACGGCCAAGCAAACGCAGACGCGTTCGCATGTGGCCATGCAAG
>Ga0208398_101206_pt1 | contig 10981 bp, 13 predicted proteins | sample LakWasMe79_HOW10_2_FD_183905 | JGI IMG/M metagenome (GOLD analysis project Ga0208398, IMG submission 183905) | Freshwater sediment methanotrophic microbial communities from Lake Washington under simulated oxygen tension - Sediment Metagenome... | ecosystem: Environmental > Aquatic > Freshwater >... | reverse complement strand
GTGCCGGCGCACGCGGCATGGTGGGCGTTGCGTTTGGTGTCGGGGCAGACGACCCGGCCTTTGTGGCCTTGCGGGAAGAGTTTTTCTCCAACTATGCGGCCTGTATGACGCAGCGCACGGTGGCCTTTGATGGTGTTGCCCAGTTGATAGCCGATTTGGAGCTCAGGTCCCTGCCTTGGGGCATTGTGACCAACAAGTCGTCCCGTTTTACCGATCCGCTGACCCAGGCGATGCCGTTGTTCGCTGGCGCCGGGGCAGTAGTGAGTGGCGACACGACGCCCCACGCCAAACCCCATCCTGAGCCCCTGTACGAGGCGGCGCGCCGTTTGGGCGTAGCCCCCACGCAATGTGTGTATGTGGGAGACGACGAGCGTGACGTGGCAGCAGGCTTGGCTGCCGGCATGAAAACCGTGGCCGCCACCTATGGTTATCTGGGTAACAAGACCGAAATAAAGGGCTGGGGCGCCCACGCCGAGATAAATTCTCCGCTGGCGCTCTTGCAATTGCTGGCAAGCGCCTAAAATAGAGGCCTTGGGGCTGCACTGGTTTCGACGTGGGTTCGGACGCGCAGCAGGGCATGTCGAGGTTCTGTCACCTCGTAAAACCGCAGAAAAAAACTAACTGCAAACGACGAACGTTTCGCACTCGCCGCTTAATTGCGCGTGAGCCTCACAACAGCAAGCCGATAGGCTGGGCAAGGGTGGCGCAAGCTGTCCAGGCTGTGGGGTAATTTCATTCGGCTGGGCCTGCCTTGGGTAACTTAGGGCAGGTCGAGAAAATAGGTTGCTGGCGTTTTGCATAGCGTGCCACTGCGCGATGCAAAAGGCGAGACTCAAACCAGACGGCTACACATGTAGAACTGTTCGAAGAAGGCTTGCGGACGCGGGTTCAAATCCCGCCAGCTCCACCATTACCACCGACAAAGGCCGCTAGGAACATACACCTAGCGGCTTTTTTCTTTGGTAAATCAATGACTTACAGTGCAATAGCCTACAAAGCCCGCTATTGACAGGCAGACCAAAGCGGGGGAACATCCGGGGGAACACGGGGGTAAAAAGATGATTTTTTCGGGTTGTTCCCCCGTTTCCACTCTCAAAACCCCCACCTGTTCCCCCAGTTTTGTTCCCCCAATCGCCAAAGGTGTTCCCCCATGCTGACCGACGCTGAATGTAAAAACGCCACCTGCCCCCCGGAAAAGAAGCGGGCGCGGCTGGCCTGTTCCGGTGGCCTGTACTTGGAAGTAAGCCCGGCAGGTTCTAAGCGTTGGTTCTGGAAATACCGCAAAGATGGAAAAGAAGGGCGCATGGCGCTGGGCAGTTATCCCGAAGTCGGGCCGAAAAAGGCCCGTGATGCCATGACAGCGGCCAAACTTACAAAAACGGGCGGGCGCGATCCGGTGCAGGCGCGCAAGGTCGAAACCCTCAAAGCCACCCGAAACGACGCGGACACCTTCAAAGCCATCGCTTTGGAATGGTACGCAAAGCAAGCCCCCCAGTGGAGCGACAGCCACGCCGGGCGCATGTTGCGCCAATTCGAGCGCGATCTATTCCCGTGGATTGGTGAACGACCCATTGCCGACATTCACGCCATGGAACTATTGGCGGCGCTGCAAAAGGTGGAGGAACGCGGCGCGCTGGAAACGGCAGACCGGGCATTGATGCTGGCTCGACAAGTTTGGGACTATTGGCTTCCGACCGCCGATGTGCAGCAACGCAATATCACCGAAGGACTGAAGGCCCGGCTCACCCCGTACCGTGGAAAGAGCTTTGCGGCCATTGTGGAACCGATTCGCTTCGGTGACCTGCTGCGCGCCATCAAGACCTACAAGGGTGGGCCTGCTGTGCGTACCGCTCTGCAATTGGCCCCCATGCTCTATCAGCGGCCCGGCAATCTGCGGGAAATGGAGTGGGCAGAGCTAGACCTTGATGCGGCGCTGTGGACTATTCCCAGCATGAAGATGAAGCGCACCAAAGAGGAAAAGGAAAACGGCGAACCGCACGCGGTGCCATTGCCTACCCAAGCGATAGTGTTACTGCGTGGACTGCACCCGCTGACAGGGCATGGGCGCTACGTGTTCCCCGGTGAGCGCAGCCACGACAGGCCCATTTCCGACAACTCGGTGCGTAGCGGCTTGTACGCGCTGGGCTTTGGCACGGAACAGACATGGCACGGCTTCAGGGCAAGCGCACGCACCATGCTGGTGGACGAATTGAATTTAGACCCATTGGCCATTGAAGCAAATCTGGCCCACGCGGTGAAAGATTCCAACGGGCGCAGCTACAACCGCACACAATACCTAAAACAGCGGTTCGACCAGATTCAACAATGGGCCGACTATTTAGACAAGCTGGCACGCGGTGCAGACGTGATCCCTTTCAAAGCGGCATAGCAGTTTTAAGCCACGCCTAGCTATCGGCTGATCCCCGATGGTGAAAACCGGGACACCCTGACCCGGCGGCGCTGGTTTTTCCCTTCAGGCGTCACAGGGAAATTGACGATGAATCTGAACGAGAGGGATGAGTTCACCGGTAAGTTGGCAACCATATATGAGTCAGCGAACGCTCAAATTGACGCGCTCGACGCAGCAAGAAAGGACGCACGAAGAAAGAATAAGCTTGAAACAGATCTTTCAGCTCACATTGCAGAGAGAAAAGTCATTTACCGCAATGCCTTCCAGCAAGTTATTGCACAGTTGAAAGAGTTTCCCCCAGATTCTCTGCCCACGCTAGCTGCAATCTACTTCAATGATCTTTCAAACCAGAAGCAGCTAGTAACTAGTCTTAAGAAAAGAATCAGCCTCCTTCACAACGATTCACTAGATGTACGTGAACGGTATCGTTCATCGGTTTTAAAGCGACGCAATATTGAGGAACTTTATCACCAAGCCAAGGACAAGCTTAGGGCAGCCAAACAGGCAAGGCGTAAGGGTGCAGACGCTACCCACCAAGAGCACAGGGCTATGAAAGCAGAACTCTTTATTTGGCTTGATTCTCAGGCTAAATTCAAGAGCATAGAGGCGGCTGCAACAGCCGTCACAAAGCAACAGCCAATTGCGCACGTCACGGCGCGTGATTGGTACAAAGAATGGAAAAAAATACGGTCTGCTAGCACACCTTAATCCCTGCCAGCCCACCTTGCGGCAAGCTAGCAGACGGCCTTCTCAGGGCGCTTCCAAACATTTGAAATACCCCCATTGGCAAAACGTGCCAATGTTTTACAAAGGGTAATCAATGTCAATCTTGAGAATGTCCGAAGTCAAAGCGGAAACGGGACACCGCAGCCACGCATCAATTTATTCAGCCATCAAGGCCGGGCTGTTTACATCCGGGGTAGCGATTGGTCAACGGTCACGGGGCTGGCCGTCCAATGAAGTGACGGCAATCAACGCGGCGCGTATTGCTGGAAAAACCGAAGCTGAAATTCGCGATCTGGTGCAACGCTTGCACGCAAAGCGCAACGAACTCGCAACGGTTTAAGGGGAATAAGCCATGGAAAAAAATAAGGCCACCTCCCCCGAAAAGAAAGCAGCCCTAGAAGCAATCAGGGCAGAGTTTAACGGTAGCAGCGGGCATTCGCAATCGGTGCGGCTTCTGGAAGCGTTGTCCCGCTTCGCAGTCACCACATTCGAGGCAATGCGATACCTCGATGTGTACCACTGTCCGGCAAGGGTGCTGCAACTTCGCAAGCAAGGCCACAAGATCGTGACGCATTGGCAGACGGTCATAACCGAAGCTGGCGTCAAACACCGCGTGGGCCTCTACGCTCTGGAAAGCGGGGCCAGCCATGAAGTTGCCTAGTGACTGGATAGAGCGGCTTGAAATGCTCGCGTGGCGCTTTTCCTATCTGGGCTTCGGCCCCGATGTGGGAGCAATGTCCGCTATCGAGTTGACTGGCCTTTACTGCTGCCTGTCCCGCATAGCCACCCTACCGCGATGAAACGCAACGCCATACCGAAAGACCCACGAGGCGGGCATGTTCGCCTCTATTGGGCCATTCTGGATAGCCCGGCATGGCGGGTACTCACGCACGCCGATGTGCGCGTGTACCTGGCCTTGCGTCGCAAGCTGGGCAAGACCAACAACGGCGACATCAATGCAACATTGGCAGAGATGCGCCACGCGGGTATCGGCAGCAGCTCCACACTTTCCAGTGCCTTGCGACGGCTGGAGGCGTTGGGCTTCATCGAGAAAACCCGGCAGGGCGGCATTTGTTTTGGCGGCAAGCTGTGCAGCCTGTACCGGTTCACTGACGAACCCACGTTCGAAATTGCAAAGGCCAAAGTTAAATCCGGCCCGGCAACGGATGAATGGCGCAAGCTCAGCAACATGGTGGAAGCACGGGCGGCAGTACGGCATTTGACGGCCAAAAATAAATGCAAGCTTCGACCATCGAATCGGAGTGCTTCGACTATCGAATCGGAGAAAGCGTTTACCGGTTCGACTATCGAACAAGTGGACAAATCTCCGGTTCGACTATCGAAGCGCACGGCAGTACCCCAAACCGCCTTGAAAGCCGCATAGCCATTGGGTTTTCTGGTGTTTTGGGCGGCCATTCAAGAAAGTGGCCCACTGCTTCGACTATCGAACACCTTTGCATTGTTGCCATCCCTATCGGGCAATTAGGGAGCGCATGGCTTCAAAGGTATCAAGAGCATCGTGGCCTTTTCTACGAACAAAAAAGGTCAGTTAGCCAAATCATTTCGTTTTCTGTGGAGGATTAATCATGGGCAAAGGTGGCGCTAGATGGGGGGCAGGGCGACCCTCGTTCAAAGTGAAGGCCGAACAACTATTGCGGATCGACATTCGCCAATGGCGGAAGAGTGGCTTGTTGTGGGACGGCGGATCAAATAGCTGGCGCTGGTCACGCGGGGATGAACCGGCTGGAACCATTAAGTTCACCGTCAGCGCCAACGCAGTCTATTTGGGCTACAGCATCGACGGCAATGACGCATCACAGTCAATCGCTACGACCACCACACCATGCGGCTATGGCGGCTCTAGGCGCTGGTTTAGCTGTCCGGTGTGCAGAAGGCGCTGTGAGGTGCTTTACATGCGCTCAGCGCGGTTTGCGTGCCGTTCCTGCCAACGGGTTTCCTATACCAGTCAGTCCGAGGATGTGATCGGGCGTCTATGGCGCACGCAACGCAAGATCGAGGAGCGACTTGGTGAGGGCTGGCAACGGCCAAAGGGAATGAGGGAGCACACCTATGAGCGGCTTTGGGCCACGTTGATGGACTGCGAACGGCGGCGCGATGAGGAGTTTGCGGTTGTGGTGCAGAGGTTCATGGGCATTCGGTAGTCGTTGCATTGCGGTCAGTCACGAATGCTTTCAGAGGTTCATCGCCAGACAAAATGCCTTTCGGTCGCCACAATCAATTCGCAAAAATGGCACCGAATGGAAATTGCGGTCAAATTAGTTGGTGGCTGATTTCTGAGTCCGACTCGCCACTTCTCGGATTTTCGCTAACAATGCACCCATCTTTTCCTTCATTGCGTCATTCTGCTTTGAACTGATGTACTCAATCATACGAGCCTGACTGTTGGCTACGGCTAAATATGACTTCTTGCCAGTCTCGGTCTGATAGAGGCGCTCCGCTGCAATGAGCTCCTTCTCAGAGAGTATCCCTACAAGGCCAGTTGCGTAGATTCTTGCCGCTTCTTTTGGGTCCCACGCAAGGCTAGCGTCGTCACCGAACTGCATTACGGTGGCGTTAAGGTCGGAAATTACGCTCTCTGGAATTCCATTTTTTTTCAGTTCCAGAAGCACGTCTTGCATTGCCCTTCTCGTTGACGCCACATGCAACGCCTGCGTGTCTTTGAGCACTTGCTCAAGGCCAAGTGCCTGCGCGATTCTTGCAGCACGAACCATATTCGCGTCCTGTGCGATTGCACTAGAAGTTGCAATGAAGAGAATTGTGGGCAGCAACAGTTTTCGTAGCATTTTTAGTCCATTGTTCTGGGGGCAGTAATTCGACCCACGATGGTCGCGCAGTCTACAGGCAATTTTTTTTGCGCCGTCGGCGACCGGTCAAGGGTGAGACTCTAGTTCCATCACTTGGATGTAGCTCAACTCCGCGCGTTCTTCCCCGAAGCCTCAGTGGCTGTGTCTACGCAACGAGCACCGTCAAGGAAGAGCCGTGGCTATATGAAGACACCTGATAATGGCCGAAATTCCTTGCCAAACTGGCATCGTCTTAGGGGCTAAAGTGTTGGTAGCAAAGGCAAAGCGGGGGAACAGACGGGGGAACGAAATGAGTTTTGAAAAGACGAAACCTAGTAACCATGCGGGTTTCAAGCGATCTTTCAATTGACGCCAGCACCATATACAAAAAGCTCAACTGTTATCAGTTGGGCTTTTTTCTTGGGATTCGCCAGCATGGCACACCGGCTCAGGATTTCAGGTGGCGCTTGAACCAGTCGGTCGCTTGGCGTGCCACTTCTTCCAAGGTACCAGGCTCCTCAAACAGGTGGGTTGCGCCGGGAATGATGCTCAGCTCCTTCGTGCAGGACAGCCATTCGCAGGCCTCGCGATTGAGCCGTATCACTTCGCCGTCCAGTCCGCCCACCAGTAGCAGGGTCGGTGATTTGACCTGGGCCAGTTCATGGCTGCCTGCCAGATCGGGCCTTCCGCCGCGTGAGACAACGGCCTTTATCCCGTCGCCCAATGCAGCAGCGGCCTGCAGCGCCGCGGCAGCTCCGGTGCTGGCACCAAAGTAGCCAATGGGCAGATGCCGGGTCGGGTCGTGCCTGGCAACCCAGCGCGTCGCAACGCGCAGACGGTGCGTGAGCAGGGGGATGTCGAAGCGTGTCTGGTCGTGCGCGTCCTCCGGTGCGGTGAGCAGGTCCAGCAGCAGTGTGCCAAACCCGTATTCGCGTAAGACGCGGGCAACGTAATTGTTGCGCGGACTGTGGCGACTGCTGCCGCTCCCGTGGGCAAACAGGACCACGCCTTGTGGACGGGGTGGCATTTCCAGCATGCCCTCCAAGGGAACCTCATCAACCTCAATGCGAACGAGTTGTTCAACGGGGAAGTCGTTGTCGGCGTGGGTGGTCATGGTGTGCCTTTGGGGTTTACTTCATGCCGATCGCGATCGGAATGCGCTTGCGGCCAAAGTTGCCGGCTTGTGCCCCAAAACGCCCGGCTATGGCTGTACCGCAGTCTGGGCAATGACCTTCCGGGGTCAGCCGGTACTGCTTGATCTGGTACCAGTCGCGCACGACCAGCGCTGACTGGCAAGCCGGGCAATAGGTTGTGTCGCCCTGTTCGTGGTGCACATTGCCGGTATAGACGTAGTGCAGGCCCGTTGCACGGGCGATGTTGCGCGCGCGGACCAGGGTGGCAGCCGGTGTGGCTGGCACATCCGGCATCTTGTGGTCGGGGTGAAATGCGGAAAAATGCAGGGGCACATCGGGCCCGAGTTCTTGCATGATCCAGCGGCACATCGCTGTGATCTCCTGATCCGAGTCATTGTGATCGGGGATCAAAAGGGTGGTGATTTCCAGCCACACCTGGGTTTCGCGCTTGAGATAGACCAGGGTGTCGAGCACGGGTTTCAGGTGCGAGCCGGTGAGCTTGAAATAGAAATCGTCAGTGAAGGCTTTCAGGTCGACATTGGCAGCGTCCATGTGGGCGTAGAACTCACGGCGTGGTGTGTCATGCATATAGCCCGCAGTGACCGCCACGGCCTGCACGCCATGTGCGTGGCAGGCATCCGCCACGTCCATTGCATACTCGGCAAAGATGACCGGGTCGTTGTAGGTAAAGGCCACGCTTTTGCATCCGTATTTCAGGGCCTCCATGGCGATGGTCTGCGGTGACGCCTGATCCATGAGCCGGTCCATGTCGCGCGACTTGCTGATGTCCCAGTTCTGGCAGAACTTGCATGCCAGATTGCATCCCGCGGTGCCAAAGGAAAGCACGCTGCTGCCGGGATAAAAGTGGTTGAGCGGCTTTTTCTCGATCGGGTCAATGCAGAAACCAGACGAACGCCCGTAGGTGGTCAGTATCATCTGGTCGTCCTGGCGCGCACGCACAAAACAGGCGCCGCGCTGACCCTCATGCAATTTGCAGTCGCGTGGACACAGGTCACACTGGATGCGGCCATCCGCAATGCGGTGCCAGTAGCGTGCTGGGTAGCTTGATTCCTGCATCATGCACTCCCGTTTTCTTTCCACTTGCTCACGGTGTATCGGCTCAGACGCATGCCCTCTGCCCAAAAATCAACCGGCAAGCCCGCCTTTTGTTTGAGATGTGCCATGAATTCGGATGCCGTTGGCAATTGCTCCCAGACCTGCGGCAAAAACGTGCTGCGGTGGCGGTCAAATTCCAGCACCACACCGTCGATACCGGGCCGCAGTTGGGCCAATGCGTGCTCTTCGCTGTCAAAACGCATGGCCTGCATCGGTGAAAGCACCGAGACTTCGATCTCGGTACCCGGGAGTTCTGCGGCAGTCAGCGGACGAAAGCGCGGGTCGCGCGTGGCGGCATTGACCGCATTTGACTTGACATCAATGAGTAGCGGACGGTGTGCCTCCAGCGTGCCTATGCAGCCGCGCAATTGGCCCTGCTGGGTCAGCGTAACAAAACAGGCCCCCAACTCCTGAAGCCAGACTGCGTCTTCGGCGGCCGCGATGGGGTGACCCAATGCCGTCGAAATGGCGGCGCGGGCAATCGGCAGCAAGGTGCTGCCCAGTGTGGCCGGGTTGGTATAGTCAGTGGTTCTTGGGTTCATCGGGCGCTTACTCCATGAATGCCAACGCGGCGTAGCCAACGACCCGGTTCTTGTCACCGGCCGTGTCACCGGAATTGCACAAGCCCAATAGCTGCGGGTGCAGGTGATGGCGTTTTGCGGCGAGCAGCAGACCATTGACTGGCGTGCCGCCGCACGCCTGCTCATGCGTCAGCGGCCCAGAGAGATGCAATATGGATTGCACGGTTTGCTGGTCAACGGATTGGGCTGCGCGGTAGGGCAGAAAATGGGAGAGGTCGGAACTGATCACGATCAAGGTTTCCGGCCCGCCCCATAGCGCTTCCAGTACCTCTGCCACCTCGGCAGGCGTCGCGTCGCCAACGGCCAGCGGCAGCAGTTTGAAGTCATCCAGCACCGATTGCAGAAACGGCAGCTGCACTTCCAGCGAGTGCTCCAGTGCATGAGCAGCAGGGCTGACCACCACCTGGCGCAGACCCGTGATGGCTGCGACTGCGGCTTGGTCCACTTCAATGCTACCCATGGGTGTGGCAAACGCATTGGCACCGGGCAGCGCCAAGCCTCTGACGGGGACACGGTGCACGGGCCCCAGCAAAACGACGCGGCGTATCGTGTCCCGCGCGGCGGCCACACGGGCGTAGGCCAGGGCAGCGGTTGTACCGGAGTAGATATACCCGGCATGGGGCACGATGATGGCCTTGGGGGACACGTGGGTTGCGCCCGGACCCTGGGCAACGGAGTCAAGCAGGTCGCGCACATCGTCGAGCAGGACTTGCCGGTCTCCCGGGTAGAAGGCACCGGCGACGGCCGGTTGACGGACTTGATGCATGACACCTCCGTGTCAATAGACGTTACTGATGGAGTAATTAAGGATGACTTGCTTGTTATCAAGCCGTCTCCCTGCCAATTTGCAATGATTCAGCGTGCGGTTGGTTGCCAGTCCGCAAATCTCTTGATCGGCAGCGCAGATTGTGGGGTACCCCCCGACCCATACTTCCAGGGAGCCAGACATGGGAGCACCTGAGGGGCACAACACGACGCTGTACGGTTCTGTAGAACTGGAGTGTGTACTTGGCGCAATGTCGGCGACCCTGGTAGACAGCCTGCAATTGCTGCCGCTGGTTTGATGGAGGACATACACTGGGCGACTTTCTCGTATGCCGGTCAGGCAACGAGGGTGCACCGAATCCAACAACACACCGACTGAGAACATGGAATTTGTCAGCTTTTTGATCGACTTTGTCCTGCACGTGGACAAGTACCTGGAAACCTTTGTCCAGACCTATGGCCTGTGGGTCTACGGCCTGCTGTTCCTGGTGATCTTTGTGGAAACAGGGGTGGTCGTCATGCCCTTCTTGCCTGGAGATTCGTTGCTGTTTGTCGTAGGCGCCATGTGCGGTGTCGGCCTGATGAGCTACCCGCTGTCGGTCGGGCTGCTGTTTGCGGCCGCCGTACTGGGCAACCAGTCCAACTACGCACTGGGCCGCTACTTCGGTCCCCGAGTCTTCCAGTGGGAAGACTCGCGCCTGTTCAACCGCGCGGCATTTGATGCGGCCCACGCGTTTTACGAAAAGTATGGCGGCATCACCATCGTCGCGGCCCGCTTCATGCCGTTTTTGCGCACGTTTGCGCCCTTTGTGGCTGGTGTGGCGCAGATGACGCGCGCGCGGTTTGCGCTGTTTGACGTGTTGGGTGGTGCCCTGTGGGTGGGCGGCATCATCACCGTCGGCTACTTCTTTGGAAACTTTCCGTGGGTCAAGGCGAATCTGGACAAGATCATCTGGGCCATGATCCTGATTCCAGGCCTGGTGATTCTGTTTGGCGCCTGGCGCTCGCGCCGCAGGGCGGTGTCTTAACTCCTGACCCGGTTGCGCGCCAGCGGCGGATTTTTCGAAAAATAGCCTTCAATCCCCCGCATCAGCGCATCGGCCAGCTGGGTCAAAAAAGTCTCGCTGTTGAGCTTTGCTTCCTCGGTGGGGTTGCTGATGAAGGCAGCTTCGACCAGCACACTGGGAATATCGGGCGCCTTGAGCACCGCAAAGGCGGCTTGCTCCACGCGGGGCTTGTGCAGCTTGCCCACGCGCCCGATTTCGCCCAGCAGGGTCTTTCCCAGCTTCAGGCTGTCGTTGATCTGGGCCGTGGTGCTCATGTCCAGCAGGGCGCGCTGCACCGTGGCGTCCTTGTTTTGCACATTCAGGCCACCAATCAAGTCCGCCTTGTTTTCCTTGGCTGCCATCCAGCGGGCGGCGCTGCTGGAGGCGCCACCCTGGCTCA
>Ga0208398_101205_pt1 | contig 10994 bp, 5 predicted proteins | sample LakWasMe79_HOW10_2_FD_183905 | JGI IMG/M metagenome (GOLD analysis project Ga0208398, IMG submission 183905) | Freshwater sediment methanotrophic microbial communities from Lake Washington under simulated oxygen tension - Sediment Metagenome... | ecosystem: Environmental > Aquatic > Freshwater >... | reverse complement strand
AGCCCATTCCATTCCTCCTATACCAATTGCAATAATTGTTCCTGCATATACCGAGTTGGATTTAAATTCTATAATCCCTGGACAGCATTCATCACTTACACCACTCCAAACAGCCAATACTTTACCGCCATAAAGGTTTTCAAATTCTGCAAACTGACCTTTTTGATGCCCAGGTCCCAATAATGGACCTAGATCCCATAAATTATTATGATCTTCTTTATAACCGGCATCAATGACTGGAAAATAACCATTTGCATCCGTTGAAATAACCTGTGTAAAATTGTAGATAGGGCTATTTCTTTGATCATTTTGAAAATTCACACCACCGTCAATGGCCCAGGTTCCTCCATCAACAAACCCTATTCCATTTCCTTTTATTGTAAGCAAACCGCTTTTATCTCTTCCAATTACCTCAGCATAACTGGTAGCCATACCACCAAGAAGCATTTTACCTCCTTCAACAACATATTGAATCAAAACACTCTTTTTGTCCAAAGCATCTTGTGGCAAATTTGATGTTCCTTCTGTATCATAAAAAAAGAAAACAACATTCACTGACTTTAATGCATCAATAGTTAATTGTGAGAAAGGAATATAAACAAACCTGCTGCCATAAGTATCTTTTGTCCATTGGGCCGCAGCTTTTACATCTTGATCAACTATCATATCTATTGAAGGCGCATCATTTACAAATGCAATTTGACTTGGGAGCAAACGGGCATTAATAATATATTTTCTTGTTCTGCCTCCTGATGTTGCAGTAACTGTAAATGGACTCGTTAAATCGACAACCGTGCCTGAAGCCGGAGATATGGCAACTCCTTCGGGGCTTTTTATGTCTAATTCAACTGCCGATAAATTGGTATCAGAAGGAAGAACAAAATTCACAAGCCCTGACAGGTCATCTATGCTCGCATTGGTTTCACCTATTTTAATGGATTGGATAACATTAAGTGAGGTTGGAAGTTCATCATCATAATTGAGACGCTCTTCACAAGAGTATGTTATTGTTGCTATTGCAAGCAGTAAAACATACTTAAAGAATGATTTTATATTTTTCATTTGTTGATATTTATTTTTTAATTGCTATTTGGGTTAGCGAGTCATAACCGATTGTTGCAACCAGTTATGACACACATCCCGCATCTATATTTTCTGTGCCAATTGATATAGTTTCTTAATCATTATCAAGACCATACAAATAATCCAGAATATTTTTGGTAAAAACTTCTATGTTGTTTTGATAAGCATTTGTTGTACCATTTGAATCCCATTCGTAACCTACTATTGTATTTGAAATTACAAAAACATGCCCTTTAAAGTCTGTTGAAATTTGTGAATCAAAAGCTGCGTCATTGGTTAAATCCGTTCTTTTGAATTCTACGGCACCATAGCCAAATGCATCTCCAATATGTCTTAATGTACCAAACTTAACTGCTGTCATCGTTTTTTCAAATTGTGAAGCTGCATCAGAACCACAACAGCTTGGATTCAAAATCCCGTCAAAATGCTGCCACCATATTAATCTCACTTCTCTATTGGCACTATTTTGCAATGGCAGATATTCTCCATTTTCGAAAGTTAAGTTTTTGAAAATCGCATGACCTCTTCTGTTACCGGAATTGTTCGCGTCTCTCATACCCAATCCCCAAATATCATCTGATGGTTTTCCAGTATCATAGCAACCATTTGAACCGGCACAGCCAAATTCAGAATACACATAATTCCCCGGAGCTCTCGTAGCACCAAAATTAGCAGGAACCCTTCCTAATGAAAATATAAATGGATTTGGATCGCCGGCAATAAGCATATCGCCACCTCCTTTTACCCAGGATTTTAGCACTTGTGTTTGAGAACTTCCTGCTCTTAAAGCAGCAGGCAGCATTGTAGAAACATCTGTTGCTGTTGCAGAAAAGCCCAGATCTTCTTTTGGAGTCAGATAATAAAGCATTGCTACCTTTACATCTCCAATGTTTTGAGCTGAAATATCATCAATTTTTATATATTTAAAATCAGCTCCATAAGTAGCCTGCATCCAAGTGGCGGCAGCTTTTGCATCATCATCTTTTAACGAACCAATATTATCCTCAAGTCCCAAAAATGCATACTTAGTAGCAGCTATTGACTGTACAGTAACACTATATGATTTGGTTAAATTTTCTTTATTGGTAACTACATACTGTACAGCTCCTTTTGAAAAATCCTGATTAATTCCAGAACCCGGACTTACCGATTGTTCTGCAGGCAATACAATTGCAGGAGATAAACTCGATAAGTTTGTACCAGGTGGCAATATCACAACAATTGAACCCGCAGCATTGTCAATGATACCAACAGTTCCGTTTATTTCAAAAGATTCAATTGAAGGTGATTTTATTTGCTTAACAGATACTGTGTATTGTTTTGCTGTATAACCATTATTGGATAAAACAGTATACACTTTTGGTGCTGTAAAATCTCTGGCAACACCAGAAGCAACATCAACTGTTGTCCCTTCAGCAATTACAAATGTTGGTGCCAAATTACTTAAACTTCCGTCCTGACTTCCAATTTCAACATCAATAGTCCCTTTTACTTCATCTATAACTCCTTTTTTATCACCAATGGAAAAGGATAACATTTTAGGATCTCCATAAGCTGCTATAGTTGCTGTATAAGTTCTATGAGCGCCATTTGTCGATGTCACTTCAAATGTCACCGGTCCCGAACTGAAGTCCAAAGTGGTCCCTGAGGCCGGTAAAATTGTAGCTGAATCCGGAATTCTTATTTCGGGAACTACATGCTTTAAATCACTGCCCGATGGCAATGTCATTGTGATGGTTCCAATGGTATGATTAATATCAGCATACTTATCCCCGACTTTAAACGATTGAACTATAGACTCCGTATAATCAGGGACATTATCATTAAAATTATCATCTTTGGAACATGCAAACAAGGAAATAGCCATTGCAATAAATGCCATTGCCACCTTAAAAATAGAAAGCTGTTTTTTTATTGATTTCATAATTTGGTTTTTTTTGGTTAGTTTTTTATTAGTATCCTGCTCTTTGTTTATAAACTCCTGCACTGGCGTCTATTTCAATTTGAGGAATAGGAAGATATAATTCATGAGGCTGTAAAGAAGCTCCCTGCAGATAACTGCGTCTTGCTTTTTCTCCTTCAATATAATTGTTAACATATTGCTCTGCGATTCCCCATCGAACCAAATCATAGTAAGTGTGGCCTTCGTTTGCCAATTCCAGTCTTCTTTCCATTCGCAATGCTTTGGTGGCTTGATCTTTGGATAAAGTCGAAGGATAAGGATTTATCAAATAATTGGCTGCATTTATGGAAGGATTGGCAAAATCTTTTACATAAGCCGAATTTTTCGCCCTATCTCTTATCATATTAATAAGTGTAATACCCTCTGGTATATTTCCGCTTTCGATGGATGCTTCTGCTTTCCAAAGTAAAACATCGCTGTATTTGATAATAGGAAAATCCAAATTTCCAAGTGCCCATGGAAACCCCGTAGGATTTGATGCCAAACCGCTTGAATTTGGAGAAATCACATTTTTCTTTCCCACAAAGAAACCGTAGGTAGAAGCATCTCTGCTCCAATTTTCCTGTTGCGGTCTTGCTCCCCAATCCTTCCATGTTATACCCGGGCGCCCTATTGCATGATCCAATCTTGGGTCTACTAAATCTGTTGGAGTGACATTCGAATTATTGAAAGAATCAAATAATGGCAAACCATCTGCGCCGACTTTGTATGCATTCACTAAATTTTGAGTAGGTTTATCAAAATCATCTCCATTTAAATATGGATTATTTACATCATCCCCAGGACTATCCGGTGCATTCAATAGATTTCCAAAATTGAGGTTTCCTAAACTTGATCCATCATTTATTGAATATTGAACAGCAAATACATTTTCTAAATTTCCATAACCTGGCTCTGAATACAATTTTTCAATATTTGGAACCAATCCGTATTTACCTGAATTGATGACATAATTTGCACTGACAATTGCATCAGTCCATTTCTTTTGAAAAATTTGTGCTTTGCATAAAAAAGCATAAGCAACAGCTTTATTGATTCTGCCTGACTCCGTTTGGTTGTCCGGCAATTTTGAAATGGCGTCATTTAAATCTCCTTCAATTTTAGACCACATAAAATTGAAATCGAATGTGTTTGGAATTTTATTTATTTCGCCGGCTGGAGTGTTTTCGTCAATCCAAACGATAGATCCGAAATTCTTTATTGCTTCAAAATAAAAGTGGGCTCTTAATACTTTTAGTTCACCAATTCTTACCTCTTTATTTGGAAATTGAGCTGCATCAACAGAATTTAACGCATTAAGACCTGTATTTGCTCTTTTAATACCAAAATAGATCGCTCTCCAAAGGTTATAAACATTCTCATTTGAAGGAAATAAATTCTGAGTTTCCAATTGGTGCATTCCGCCACCAGGATTATCCCCAGTTCCGCCGCCGCCTTTATAAGAATCTCCACAGCGGATATCACAGGAAACCCAGTTTGAAGGAGCATGGTCAAATGGCCAGTTATCTCTAAATTGTCCTGTGTTGTATCGGTAATCCAAAGCGCTGTATGCTGCAATTACAAACTTTTCGGGATCAACGCTTGCTTCGGATAAAACATTATATTCTTTTACGTCTAAATCACTGTCATTTACACAAGAGGTCATCTGCAGTCCTAACACACATGCAAACACTATTTTAAATTTTGTTTTCATAATTCGTTTAATTAAAATTTAGCATTAATACCAAAAGCCACAGACTTATAATGAGGAACCCCATAACCTGCAACACCAATACCACCTGCACTCAATCCAGGCACTTCATAATCAAATCCGGTGAAAGAAGTGAAAGAGAACAAATTTTGCCCCACGAAATAGAATCGTAAATTGCCCATTCCAAGTTTATTTACTAAATTCTTACTGAAGGAATATCCAAGGGTTATGGTTTTCAATCTGAAGTAGGAACCATCCTCAACAAAATAACTGGAAGGTTGCAGTTCATTATTGCTGTTTAATGTAGATAGGGCTGGGATATTCGAATTTGCATTACTTGGAGTCCAGGCATCGAGTGTATTTGTTCCATAATTGAATCCAAAATAAGCAAAATCTCCTAGCTGACGCTGTGAATTATAGATATCATTCCCCTGCTTTCCATCAAAAAACAAACTCATATCAAAACCTTTGTAGGCTGCATTTAAATTAATACCGTAAGTAAAATCAGGATGAGGATTTCCAATTATAGTTCTGTCATTTTGATCAATTACACCGTCTTTATTAAGGTCTCTGTATCTGATTCTTCCTAAAGCTTTCCCCGGTTGGTCAGCATGAACTGCAACTTCTTCCGGAGTTCTAAAAATCCCGTCAGCAATCAAACCGTAAAAAGAAGCAATTGGAGCACCTTTTTGCGTAATTGATACGCCATTCAGTAAAAAGTTGGAATCAGAATCAAGACTTTCTACATTATTCTCATATTTGGAAAAATTCAAATCAACCCCATACACAAAATCATTAGTTGGTGCACTTTTGTAGCTCAACACTGTTTCAACTCCTTTATTGCTGACAGAACCTGCATTGATTGTTGGAGGTGTTGATTCTCCCGCCACAGCCAGAGCTATAGGAGTAAGAATTAAATTATCAGTAGTTTTTATGTAAAAATCCGTATTTAACTGTAGTCTGTTATCAAAAAAGCCAATATCAAATCCAGCGTCATATTGCGTAGTGGTTTCCCATTTTATGTCTGGGTTGGCCTGTCTTTTTTGAACAACACCTCCAGAAGAACCTACACCATCACCATCAATGTCATAATCAGAATTTTCAATAACTCCGCCAGAAGTATTGTCTACGAAACTGGATAGATATAAATAATCACCAATCAAATCATTTCCATTAATACCCCACGAGAATCTTAATTTCAAATTGGACAACGTTTTATTGTCTTTCAAAAAATTCTCATTGCTGGCAGTCCACGCTGCCGAAGCTGCAGGGAAAATTCCATATCTGTTATTTGGTCCAAAACGGGAAGAACCATCTCTTCTTAAGGAACCATACACTACATATTTATCATCAAATACATATTTCGCCGATCCAAATTGAGATATTTTATAGGATTCAATCTTGTCTTCAATCGTTTGGAATTCCGCATCGTTTCTAACAATATATCCTAAAGGGTTTGTTATATCAACACCTCTTACTAAATTATTGTGAAACTTGTCTTCTCTCGCCGTATTTTCAATTCCACCTAACAATGAAATCTTGCTTTTGCCAAAACTTTTATTGTATTCCAATGTGTTTGTAAAAATGGTGGCACTGCTCTTATTGTCTATGTCATCAGTGGTAATATTTTGAAAAACAGAAGGAATTGAACCATTCACAGAGAATGCCTCTGTTGCTGTATTAAATTTGTATGTTCCATAATCAAAATTCAATGTGCTGTTTAAAACTAAGCCATCCAATATTTTGAAATTGCCGTAAACGTTTCCAAGAAAACGATTGATTTTTTGAACATTGTTTCTATTACTCCATAAATTTGCCAATGGATTTGGTTTATCTTGCAATCCTCCAGACATAGGCGCTGCATAATCCCCTAAATTGGTATACACAGGAATCAACGGATTTTGAAGAATGGCATTTTCAAATTGATTGTTCTTCACTTCATCAATTTTTGAATACAAAAAGTTTTCACCTATTGTCAATCTATCGTTGAAAAACTTGTATGATGCATTTAATCTGCCATTCAGTCTTTTATAATTGGTGTATTTTTGAATTCCGTTATCTTCCGAATAACTTACCTGAGAATACAAACTCAATTTCTCTGTTCCTTTACGGTAACCAAAATCGGTGTTGGAAGAATAGGAATCATCAATAATTTCATTTACCCAATTCGTGTTGGATGCTGTTTGCACTCCATTTGGATCCAAATATTGCGGAATAGTGAAACCTGATCCATTATTGATTAAAACAGGATGAGTTGGTGTTGTAATTCCTGCACCCAACTGTGCCTGATAAGTTACATCTGCCCATTGCTGAGAATTCAATAAACTTATTTTATCTCTAAGATGGTTAACAATAGTTTCGGTTTTAAAAGAAAATTCAGAAACCCCTTTTTTACCTTTTTTAGTTGTCACGACAATTACCCCATTAGCTGCCGAAGTTCCATAGATAGCTGCCGAAGCACCATCTTTCAAAACTTGTATGGACTCAATTTCATCCGGATTTAATCCAGTTGAGTTATTTGTCTGAACACCGTCAACCACCCAAAGCGGAGCAGAACCACTGTTTACAGTTGTTAAACCTCTAATGACAATTTGAGTATCACTTCCTCCAGGTGTCCCTCCAGAATTTATTTGCAATCCTGCCACTCTACCTTGAAGAGCTGTCAGTAAATTTGGTGTTGGCTGCTTTGTAATGTCAGCCATTTTCACAATTGAAACGGAACCCGAAATTTCAGATCTCTTTTCTGCTGTATATCCTGTAACAACAACTACCTCTTTAAGCACATTTTTTTGGTCAGTCAGTACAATTGAATAAAATCTATCTGCATCAGTGATTTTCACATTCTTTGAGTCATACCCAATGAATGAAACATTTAGGTCATCTCCTACCTTTGCCTTTATTTGAAACTTCCCGTCAAAACCTGTGGAAGTAGTCGTTCCAGTACCATTTACACTTATATTTGCTCCAGGAAGTGTCAATCCATCTTCTCCTTTAATGATTCCTTTTATTTGCACCTGCTGTGCTGAAATAGCAGACATAAAGAAAAGCAAGCATATCGTTATACTATTTTTCATGTGTTTTAGTTTTTTAATTTTCATACATTGTATTACTTTGGTTAGTTAGTTGGTTTTGGTTAATCATTTATTTGAATTTAGTTGGTTTATGACTATATCATTAAGTTCAAAAGCGGAACTTGTTTTAGCTATCGAAAGGGATTCCATTGGACTGTCTGAAAAGAAAATTTCTGTCATAACGGTTTTGCCGTTATCATAAAACAGTTCGATTGAGGTCTTGTCAATCACCATTCTTACTTCGATTGTATTGAAATCGGAAGTAATTGGTGCTTTTGATTTTTTTGCAGCAAATTTATCTGAGAATGATGTTTTACCTGCATTTTTTCTGTCAATGTAAAAACACTTTTCCTTCTTGTTAATTCCAAAATGGATTGCATTATTTTCTTTATTTGACAGAACAAAATCATAATTATCTTCTTTCAGGTTATTCATTTTAAAACGAATGTCCAGCCTTGACATATCTACAGAAGATTTATCTGCAATCACAGTTGTTTTATCAATTGTCAAATGATCTTTTTTAATCGTTTTCGAAACGTATTTATCCAATTCCTTTATCGGAAGTGAAACAATTCTATAATGTCCATTGTTATTTATCAATTTCAATTCTCTAGGAATTGTCATTGCACTTCGCCAGTTTTTTGTTGGAACCTTATTGCCATATTCCCAATTTGACATCCAGCCAATAAATAATTTGCGCCCATCAGTATCAGGAATGTTGGACCACGTAACTCCTGCATAATTATCTTTACCATAGTCCACCCAAAAGGCTTCATATTGCTGTAAATCATCCGAAAAAGATTTTCCAAGCGTAAATGTTTTTCCATCAAAATCGCCCACAAAATATTGTGTTGCCGATCCGCCATTTGGACCGCCTGGATTAATGCTTTGCAAAAGCACCCATTTTGTTTCGTTTAAGCCTTCAACTTTGATAGGGAAAAAATCCGGACATTCCCAAGGTGCCCCATGAACACCTAGATTCTTACCAAATCCAGAAGCCAGTTCCCAATCAATTAAATTGGAAGAACGGTATATGTTAGTTTCAACATCAGCAGCCAACACCATTATCCATTGATTATGAATCGCATCCCAAGTCATTTTCGGGTCTCTAAAATCTCTAATACCAGGATTTTTTATAACCGGATTGTTTTTATATTTTGTCCAAGTCTTGCCTTCATCTAAAGAATAGGCCAAAGCTTGTGATTGAAAATCTACAGCTCCCATTTTTTCTTTAACAGCATCATGATAGGTAAACATTGCTACTATTGGCGGATTTTCTAAACTTCCAAATCCCGAAGTATTATTTACATCAACTACAGCACTCCCTGAAAAAATATATCCCAGATTATCCGGATAAAGCGCAATTTTTTGCTCTTTCCAAGTGATCATATCAGTACTTGTTGCATGCCCCCAGTGCATTGGCCCCCAGATATTGTCATCTGGATAATGCTGAAAACACAAATGGTATAAACCTTTATAGAAAAACATACCATTGGGGTCATTCATCCATCCTTTTTGTGGTGTGAAATGAAAATTTGGTCTGTATTTTTCTTCATTGGATAAAACTTTGTCATCACTTATTTTGGTAGTATTACAACTATTCATTGTATTCAGAATTAGGATAAAAAATATACTTTTAAAAATTCCTTTGATTAATTTATTTCCCACAGCTATTGCTTTTTAATTAATATTTTACTCAGTTCTTCTAAAGAAATTCCTTTGGTTTCAGGCATCATGACAAATACAAATACAAGTTGAAAAAACATCATTATTGCAAAAAACAGAAACACAACTCCTGCGCCAATTGTAGTAAACAGAAAAGGAATCAATGAAGGAATGATAGCAGCCAAAACCCAATGCGTCGTGCTGCCGAATGCCTGACCTGACGACCTTAAATGGTTTGGGAAAATTTCAGATATAAAGACCCAGATTACCGCTCCCTGACCAATGGCATGAGAAGCAATAAATAAGAACAGAAATACCGGTACAAATATTCCTGTCCAATGAAAAAAGAAGGCCATTGAAACAAGACTTAACGAAACGATATATCCAACGCTTCCGATGTACATTAACATTTTGCGCCCTAGTCTGTCTATTAGAAAAACTCCAATCAGCGTAAAAATTAAGTTTATTATCCCAATACCTATACTGCTTAACAAGGCGACATCAGCTCCTAATCCAGCTTCTCCAAAAATCCTCGGTGCATAATATAAAAATGCATTTATGCCTGACAATTGATTAAATGCGGCCATTAAAAAAGCCAGCATTAAAGGGATTCTGTATTTTTTCATAAAAATATTCTCATTCCCTGGAGTTGCTATGTTATCCTTATTTACTTCTTCTATGAATTGATCTATTTCATCTTTGGAGAATACTTTCTGCAAAACTTCTTTAGCTTCTTCAATTTTAGATTCAGATAATAACCATCTTGGACTTTCAGGAATATTGAAAACCAAAATTGAATAAATCAGTGAAGGAAAAACTTGAATTCCCAACATCCATCTCCAGGAATTGTCACCAATATCACTTAATAAATAATTAGACAAAAAAGCACAAAGAATTCCAAGTACTATATTGAATTGATAAAAGCCTACTAAACGGCCTCTGTCTTTTGCGGGAGCAATTTCAGAGATATAACCTGGAGCGGCAATTGTTGAAGCTCCAATTCCTAAACCGCCAAGAAACCTAAAGAATGCAAAAAACCAAGGACCTTCTGCCAACGAAGTACCTAATGCCGAAGTAGCAAAAAGCAATCCTATAAGCAGCAACGTTTTTTTTCTTCCCAATTTATTTGTTGGAATTCCCCCAAAAATAGCACCAATCACTGTGCCCCATAAAGCCATTGCCATTACTACCGAACCGTGAAAAAAATCTGTAGAATGCCATAATGCCTGTAACGTTTTATCTGCTCCAGAAATTACTACCGTATCAAATCCAAACAAGAATCCTGCGAATGCCGCAATGATTGACCAACTCATTATTTTTTTATTCATCACTATATTTTTTTAATACTTCCAAAATTATCTCTTAACATAAAATTAAACATTCTAAAATGTTACTATAACGTTTGAAAAAAGAACCAAAGTTTAAATGATTGATTTTCAGTCCGTTAAAAACAATCGATTCAGCGTTGATTTTGCATTTATTACAATTATGTTACATAAAATTACACTCTTGAAACATCTCG
>Ga0208398_101204_pt1 | contig 11002 bp, 10 predicted proteins | sample LakWasMe79_HOW10_2_FD_183905 | JGI IMG/M metagenome (GOLD analysis project Ga0208398, IMG submission 183905) | Freshwater sediment methanotrophic microbial communities from Lake Washington under simulated oxygen tension - Sediment Metagenome... | ecosystem: Environmental > Aquatic > Freshwater >... | reverse complement strand
CGCTGGTCCAGCAGCCGAAGGTGACGGCCACCTTGTCCTTGCTGATCAGCTGGCGCGCCTTCTCGGCGAACAGCGGCCAGTTCGACGCCGGGTCGACCACCACCGGCTCCAGCTTCTTGCCGAGCACACCGCCCTTGGCATTGATCTCGTCGATGGCCATCAGCACGGTGTCCTTGAGCACCGTCTCGGAGATGGCCATGGTGCCGGACAGCGAGTGCAGCACGCCGACCTTGATGGTCTCCTGGGCGAAGGCGGGCACGGCATAAAGGCTGACGCCCATCGTCACGGCGGTGAGCGAGGCGGCGAAGGTGCGGCGGGTGGTCTTCATGGTCGGTTGGCTCCTGGCGGGCTGAGGCCCCTGTTGAATGGACAGGGCCAGTCTCGGCGCCACCGCCGCATCGGGCCATACGACACATGGCGTATGCCGGGATTGCCAAGCCGGTGGCCGCGGCGCACAGTGGCCGCTGCTTTCAGCAGGCTTCAGGAGGCTGCCGCATGGCCCGCACCTACACCGCGCCCGCCACCCAACCGGGCGCCGCCCCCATCACCTGGCAGGACCGCAAGCGCTGGGCCTGGGCGCTGTCGGTGGTCTGGCCGCTGGTGCCCTTCGTCGGGCTGTGGGCCCACCACGCCACCGGCTGGCAGCTATTGCTGGGCCTGCCGCTGCTGATCAGCTATGGCCTGATGCCGCTGCTGGACGCCCTGATCGGCGAAGACCTGAACAACCCGCCCGAAGCCGTGGTGCCGCAGCTGGAGGCCGACCGCTACTACCGCTGGCTGACCTGGGCCACGGTGCCGCTGCACTTCGTCGCCTTGATAGGCTGCGCCTGGTGGGTGGGCACGCAGCATCTGGACTGGTGGGCGGTGGCCCTGCTGGCCTATGTGGCCGGCACCGATTCCGGCCTGGGCCTGAACACCGCCCATGAGCTGGGCCACAAGGCCAACCCGCTGGAACAGTGGCTGGCCCGGCTGGTGCTGGCGGTGCCGGCTTATGGCCACTTCACCGTCGAGCATGGCCGCGGCCACCACAAATGGGTGGCCACGCCGGAAGACCATGCCAGCGCCCGCATGGGCGAAAGCATCTACCGCTTTGCGCTGCGCGAGCTGCCCGGCGGCATCCACCGCGCCTGGCAGCTGGAATCGACCCGGCTGCGCGCCGCGGGCCTGTCGCCCTGGGGCCCGCACAACACCCTGCTGCAGTCCTATGCCATCACCCTGCTGCTGCAGGGCGGGCTGGTCTGGGCCTTCGGCTGGGTGATGCTGCCCTTTCTGGCCCTGCACAACGCGGTGGCCTGGTGGCAGCTGACCTCGGCCAACTACGTGGAGCACTACGGCCTGCTGCGCCGGCGCAGCAGCGGCGCGGGCGACCATGCCGGCGGCACTGGCTACGAGGCGCCGCAGCCGCACCACAGCTGGAACACCAATCACCTGGTGACCAACCTGGCCACCTTCCACCTGCAGCGCCATTCCGACCACCATGCCCACCCGATGCGCCGCTACCAGAGCCTGCGCCACTTCCAGGACCTGCCACAACTGCCCAGCGGCTATTTCGGCATGTTCCCGCTGGCCTATGTGCCGCCGCTGTGGTTTGCGGTGATGGACAAGCGCCTGCTGGCGCTGCCGCAGATCCAGGGTGACCTGAACCGGGTCAACCTCGACCCGCGCCACCGCGCCGCGCTGTGGGCTCGTTACGGACGGCCGCCCGGCGCCGGCAACACCCCGTCACAGGCAGCTGGCACGACTCGTGCACATTAGCGGGCTTTGCATCCCCTTGCGCCCCGGCGCCCGAGAACCTGCCCATGACCCAGCCCCCGATGCTCGAAACCCTGACCCAGTCCAAGATCCACCTGATCGGTGGCGAAAAAGGCGGCGTCGGCAAGTCGATGGTGGCGCGCCTGCTGGCGCAGTACTTCATCGACCACCAGATGCCCTTTGTCGGCTTCGACACCGACCGCTCGCACGGCGCGCTGCTGCGCTACTACGCCGGTTATGCCTCGCCGGTGCTGGCCGACCGCTACGAGGCGCTGGACAGCATCGTCGAGAGCGCCGCCGAGCAACCCGGCCGCCGCGTGCTGGTCGACCTGGCGGCCCAGACCCACGCCCCGCTGGTGCAGTGGATGGAGGAGTCCGGCGTGCTCGACCTGGCCGACGTCAACGGCCTGTCGATCTTCTACTGGCATGTGATGGACGCCGGCCGCGACTCGGTGGACCTGCTGGGCCGGCTGCTGGACCAGTTCGGTGCCCGGCTACGCTATGTGCTGGTGCGCAACCAGATCCGCGGTGACGACTTCAGCCAGCTCGACAAGTCGGGCGAACAGGCCCGTGCCGTCGCCTTCGGCGCCCAGGTCATCACCCTCAAGCACCTGCACGACCCGGTGGTGCAGAAGATCGACGCCGCCAATGCCAGCTTCTGGGCGGCCAAGAACACCACCGGCAAGGAAGGCCCCGGCCTCGGCCTGATGGAGCGCCAGCGCCTGAAGATGTGGCTGAACCACGCCATGGGCGAGATCGACACCGTGCCGGTCTGACCGGACCGGTTTTCTAGATCAAGGTCAAGGACGGCCCATGCGCGGGCCACTATCTTTGGGGGCCCGCAACGCCCACCCGGAGACCCCCATGACCTTGATTCGAACGCTTGCCTGCACCGCCCTCGCGCTGGGCGCCGCCGGCCTGGCCCAGGCCCAGGCCACCGTCAAGCCCGATGGCCAGTTCCGCGCGGCACTCGGGCTGGGCGCCAGCTTCTCGTCCGGCAACAGCAAGGCCAGCAATCTGGCGATCAACGGCGATGGCGTGCGTGCCACCGACCAGGACAAGCTCTCGGTCTACGGCAACCTGAACTACGCACGCTCCAGCGGCGTGACCACCGGCGAGCAGCTGCGCCTGGGCAGCCGCTACGACCGCAACCTCGGCGCCGCGCTGTTCGCCTTCGGCGGCCTGGACCTGGAGCGCAACAAGTTTGCCAACCTCAAGCTGCGTGGCCTGCTCAGCGGTGGCCTGGGCTGGCATGTGATCAAGGCGCCCAGCACCACGTTCGACCTGTTCGGTGGCCTGGGCTACACCAGCGACCGCTACTTCGACCCGATGCTGATCGACAGTGCGACGCGCACCTCCTACGGCTACACCTCGCTGCTGCTGGGCGAGGAATCCACGCACAAGCTCAGCGAGACCACCAGCGCCAAGCAGCGCCTGGTGCTGGTGCCCAACCTGCGCAACCGCGGTGAGTACCGCGCCACCTGGGATGCCGGCCTGGCGGTGGCGATGAGCAAGACGATGAACCTGAACGTCGGCCTGGCGGCCGCCTACAACTCCGAGCCCGGCCCCGGCCGCAAGTCGACCGACACACTGCTGACCACCGGCGTCTCGGTCAAGTTCGACTGACGCGGGCGCGGCTCAGCCCGCGCCCAGCAGCCGCCCCAGCCGGCCCAGCACCAGGCCGGCGGCGGCGGTGCGCGTCTCCACGCCCAGCTTGGGCAGGATGTGCTCCATGTGCTTGGTGACGGTGCGTGGGCTCATGCCCAGGATGTCGCCGATGTCGCGGTTGGTCTTGCCCCGCGCCACCCAGACCAGCACCTCGGCCTCGCGCGCGGTCAGGCGGAAGGCCGACACGATGGCGTCGATCAGGGCAGCGTCGTTGGTTTCCGAGGCCACGATCAGCCATTCGTCGTCGCCCGGCTCGTCGGCGGCGCCCGCCGCCGCTGGCGCCGCCGCACCACCCTCGCCCATGGCGTGCAGCTCCAGCGTCAGCCGGCGCCCGCCGCGCGCCACCAGCAGCGGCTGCGCCGCCACGCCGGTGGTGCGGGCCGCGGCCTCGCGCCGCACCCAGTCGATCAGCGGCACCGGCGCAAACGGCCCCTCGCCGCCGAAGTAGTCGCGCAGCAAGCTGCGCGCCAGCGCGGTCTGCCACAGCAGCCGGCCATCGGCCGGCCGCACCACCAGCGTGGCATGGCCGAAGGCGTCCAGCGCGTTGCGCGCCTGGCGCTGCACCCGTGCGGTCTGGGTGTGGGCCTTCAGGCGCGCCAGCACCTCGCGGGGCTGGATCGGCTTGGTCACGTAGTCCACGCCGCCGGCCCCAAAGGCGGCCACCACATGCTCGGTCTCGGTCAGCGCCGTCATGAAGACGATGGGGATGGCCGCGGTGTCGGGTCCGGCCTTCAGCCGCCGCGCCACCTCGAAGCCGTCCATGCCCGGCATCATCGCGTCCAGCAGCACGATGGCCGGGCGCGCCTGCTGGGCGCGGGTGATGGCGCTGGGGCCGTCGGTGGCCACCAGCACGGTGTAGCCGGCCTCGTCCAGCGCGTCGTGCAGCAGGCTCAGGTTGTCGGGCACGTCGTCGACGATCAGCACCACGTCGCCGCCGGCCTGGGCCAGTGGGTTGGGCGACCCACCGGGCGCGGGATCAGCCAGGCCTTCAGGCAGCATCGGACAGGTCTTTCGGCAACAGGGGTTCGGCCGGCGGCGCTGCGGCCGCCGCGGCCAGCGCCGCCGCGATCAGCTGGCCCAGGGTGTCGAGCTGGAAGCCGCGCGCCAGGGCGCGCAGCCGGGCCACGAAGGCGGCGCTGGCCGGGTGCTCGGCGTCGATGGCGTCCAGCTTCTTCTGGATGCCGCGCAGGTAGCCCAGGCGCACCAGTTCGTCCAGCGCCTGCAAGGCTGCTGCAGGCGGCGCCAGCTCGGCGGGGGCGTCGGCCAACGCCATCGTCGTGGCCGGCGGGCCGGCCATGCGCCAGGTCAGCGCCAGCCGGGTCTGCAGCCAGCCCAGCAGCTCGGACATGCGCACCGGCTTGACCAGGAAGTCGGCCGGCGTGATGCCCAGGTCGTTGTCCAGGCCCTTGTCGAAGGCGTTGGCCGAGACGATGGCCGCCGGCGCCGCGCTCAGCCCCTGGTCGCGCAGCCGGCGCAGCGTGGTCCAGCCGTCGATGCCGGGCATGGCCAGGTCGAGGAAGATGGCGTGCACCGGCGCGTCGGCGGGCTGGCTGGCCAGCAGCGCCAGCGCGGCTTCACCCGACGCCGCCTGCAGCAGCGTGAAGCCCAGCGGTGCCAGGCGGTCGACCAGCAGCTGGCGGTCGGCGGCCTCGTTGTCCACCACCAGCAGGCGCCGGCGCGGGCCGTCGTAGCCGCTGGGGCGCTGGGCGCCGGGGCGCTCACGCTGGCTGGCCCGGGCACGCAGCTCGGGCAGGTAGAGCTTGACGCTGAAGCAGCTGCCCACACCCGGGGTGCTGCGCACCGTCAGCTCACCGCCCATCAGGCCGGTCAGCATGCGGGCGATGGTCAGGCCCAGGCCGGTGCCGCCCACGGCGTTGCCCCCGGCGGCGCTGCCGCGCTCGAAGGGTTCGAAAACACGCTGCAGCTCGGCCTCGTCCATGCCCGGGCCGCTGTCCTCGATCTCGAAGCGGGCCATCTCGCGCGCATAGTCGACGCGGAAGTCGACCCGGCCACTGCGGGTGAACTTGACCGCATTGCCCAGCAGGTTGATCAGGATCTGGCGCAGCCGCTTCTCGTCGGCACGCACCAGCTCGGGCAGGGTGCCGGTGCTGCGGTGCTCGAAGCGCAGGCCCCGTGCCGCTGCCTGCGGCGCAAACAGCGCCACCAGCTCGGCCATGGCGTCGGCAAAGTGCATCGGCGCGGCCTCCAGCGCGAGGCGGCCGCTCTCGATGCGGGTGATGTCCAGCGTGCCCTCGATCAGGCTCAGCAGGTGGTCGCCACCGCGGCGGATGACCTGCACCGCGTCGCGCCGGTGCGCCGGAATGGCCGGGTCGTCCTCCAGCAGCTGGGCATAACCCAGGATGCTGTTGAGCGGCGTGCGCAGCTCGTGACTGATGGTGGTGATGTAGCGGCTCTTGGCCTGGTTGGCGGCATCGGCCTGGGCCTTGGCCTGCTGCAGCTGGGCGTCGGTGCGCTGGTGGGACTCGATCTCGCGCTGCAGCGTCAGCGCCTGGGCGTGCAGGGCCTGGGTCTGGCGGCGGGTCTCCTGCAGCGCCAGCTGGCGGCTGCGCTGGGCCAGCACCGCCCACCAGGCCACCATGCCGGCGATCAGCAGCAGCACCGCAAAGGCCTGGGCGAAGCCGGCACGCAGCAGCGGTGCCACCGCCGCGCTGCTGATCGCGTCCAGCCGCGTCAGCGAGCGCAGGCCCAGCGCATACAGCACGCCGAACAGCAGCGCCAGCCCCGGCACCACCGCGCACATCAGCAGCAGGTAGGGCGCCAGGCCACGCGCCAGGTGCGGCGCCATGCTTGCCGGCAGCAGGCGCTGCAGCAGGCGCAGCCACTGCGCCGACAGCCGCGCCTGGGGCTTGCACTGGTCGTCGCAGCGCGCGTCCAGCGTGCAGCACAGCGAACAGATCAGGCCGCCATAAGCCGGGCAGGCGGCCATGTCCTCGGGTTCGTACTCACCCTCGCAGATGGTGCAGCGGCGCAGCAGATGGGTACCGAGGTAGGCGCCCTGCGCCGCCACCTCGGCGGCGTCGACGGCGCGTGCCGCGCGCGTGCGCCGGGCCAGGTAGTAGCGGCCCCGGGTGGCCCAGGCCAGCAGCGGCGAGGCGACCATGGCGGTGGCCAGCGCGATCATCGCCGACCAGGCCTGGGCCAGCGGCCCGAAGGCGCCCAGGTGCGCGGCCACGCTGAGCACCGAGGCCACGCCCATCGCCCCCACGCCCACCGGGTTGATGTCGTAGAGGTAGGCGCGGCGGAACTCGATGCCCGGCGGGCTCAGGCCCAGCGGCTTGTTGATCACCAGGTCGGCCACCACCGCCATCATCCAGGCGATGGCAATGTTGCTGTACAGGCCCAGCACATGGCTCAGCGCCTGGAACACGTTCAGCTCCATCAGCACCAGCGCGATCAGGGTGTTGAACACCACCCACACCACGCGGCCGGGGTGGTTGTGCGTCAGCCGCGAGAAGAAGTTGCTCCAGGCCAGCGAGCCGGCATAGGCATTGGTGACGTTGATCTTGAGCTGCGAGACGAGCACGAACAACGCCGTGGCGGCCACCGCCCAGCCGTAGTGCGGGAACACGTATTCCCAGGCCGCCAGGTACATCTGGTTGGGGTCCACCGCCCGCTCGGGCGGCACGCTGTGCTGCAGTGCCAGCCAGGCCAGCAGCACGCCGGCCAGCATCTTGAGCACGCCCACCACCACCCAGCCCGGCCCGCCCATCAGCGTGGCCAGCCACCAGCGCGCGGCGTGGCCGGCCTGCTTTTCCGGCATGAAGCGCAGGTAGTCGGCCTGTTCGCCCATCTGGGTGATCAGCGCGATGCCCACCGTCAGCGCCGCACCGAAGCCCATCAGCGTGAAGCCCGGGGCGCCACCGCCGCTGCCAGCATGGGCGGCCAGGCCGGCCAGTTCGTCGGGGTGGCGCAGCAGCAGGTAGGCCAGCGGCAGCACCAGCAGCGCCAGCCACAGCGGCTGGGTCCAGACCTGCAGCCGGCTGATGGCGGTGACACCGTGGCTGACCAGCGGGATCACCACCAGCGCACACAGGCCATAACCCCAGGCGGGTGGGATGTCGAAGGCCAGCTCCAGCGCATAGGCCATCACCGCCGCCTCCAGGGCGAAGAAGATGAAGGTGAAGCTGGCGTAGATCAGCGAGGTGATGGTGGAGCCGAGGTAGCCGAAGCCGGCGCCGCGGGTGAGCAGGTCCATGTCCACACCATGGCGCGCGGCGTAGACGCTGATCGGCAGCCCGGCCAGGAAGATGATCAGCCCGGTGGCCAGGATGGCCAGCGCGGCGTTGACGAAGCCGTGCTGCACCAGCAGCGTGGCGCCCACCGCCTCCAGGATCAGGAAGGACGCGGCACCGAAGGCGGTGTTGGCCACCCGCCATTCGCTCCACTTGCGGAAGGTGCGCGGCGTGAAGCGCAGCGCGTAGTCCTCCATGGTCTCGCGCGCCACCCAGCGGTTGTAGTCACGGCGGAAGGTGACCACCTGCTGGGGCGGGGTGCGGGGTGGGGCCGATGCGCTGGACATGCCCTTCCCCATCAAGAATCGCACCCGCACACAAGCGGTGCCTTCACCCGTGAATGCACCGATTAAGTGCGTGATGCATCAATTTGGTTCCGACCGACCTGCCCATGCCCCGGGGCTGGGCCATGCCCGTCGGCCGGCCTCAGGGAATGGCCAGCACCACATTGCCGACGGCGCGGCCGGACTCGACCAGCGCATGTGCCTCGGCGATGCGCGCCAGCGGCAGGCGCGCGGCGATCTGGTGGCTCAGCACGCCGCGCTGCAGCAGGCTGGTCAGCGTGGTCAGCGCATGGCGGCGGTCGTCGTCGGCCAGGTTGTAGACGATGAAGAAGTGCAGGCTGAGGTTCTTGACGATCAGCGGAAAGAACGGCAGCGGGAACGGCGACGCGCCGCTGCCGTAGACCACCAGTTCACCGCCCGGGCGCACGCAGTCCAGGTCCAGCGCCGTGTTGGCCGCGATGTCCACCTCGATGATGCGGTCCACGCCCTGGCCGCCGGTGGCCTGGCGCACCGCCTCGGCGACGTTGTCACGCCGGTAGTCGATCACCAGGTCGGCGCCGGCGGCACGGGCCAGTGCGGCCTTCTCGGGGCTGCTGACGGTGCTGATCACCTGCCGCGCGCCCAGCAGCCGGGCAAACTGCAGCGCATAGTGGCCGACCGCACCGGCGCCGCCGGCCACCAGCACGCTGCGGCCCTCGACCCCACCCTTCATCAGCACCGCATGCAGCGCCGTCAGCGCCGGGATGCCCAGGCAAGCGCCGGCCTCGTCGGGTGTGCCCTCGGGCAGGGCCACCGCCTGCTGCGCCGGCAGCACCACCGACTGCGCCGCGGTGCCAAAGGGCCGGCCCCAGGCCGCGTTCCAGACCCAGACGCGCTCGCCCAGGCGGGTGGCGTCCACCCCCTCGCCGACCGCGTCGACGATGCCCATGCCATCACTGTGGGGCACCACCTGCGGGAACGGCATCACGCTGCTGCGCAGCCCGGCACGCGATTTGACGTCCGACGGGTTGACACCCGACCAGCGCAGGCGCACCCGCAGTTCACCCGGCTCCGGCAACGGCTCGGGCCAGTCGGCCAGTTGCAGGACATCCGGCGCCGCGCCGGTGCGTTCGTAGAAAGCGGCTTGCATGGGTGCCTCCGGGTGCCGAAAAGCGCCGATTCTCGGCCGCACCGGCCCACCCGCCTGCGCCGCAGGTGACTCGCCGGGCGCGGCAGGCACCCCGGGGCTGGCTCAGAAGGTCGGCGGCAGGGCTTCGGGCAGGGCGTCGGCATCCCGCACCACCGACGAGGCCAGGGGCTGAGGCGCCAGGGTCGCGGCCGGCTGCACCAGGGCCGACACCGGCAGGCCCGGGCTGTCGAGCGCCTGCGACACCGTGGTGGCAACGACCAGGCTGACCGCACCGGCAGCGATCAGGCCGGTCAGCAGCATCCAGTTGATGGTGCCGGCGGCGGGCAGATCGCTGTGGCGGCCGAGGGCGGGCAAGCCGGTGGTGACATCGTGCGTGGTGGACATGATCGGCTCCGTTGAGGGACAACCCACACCGTCCGGTGCGGGTGAGCCCACTGTCGGGCCGAGCGGACCCGCCGGGCTGTGACGGATTCACCGGCCGCGCCATGGCACAGCTCTTGCGCGCGCGGTGCCCGGGAGCGGGGTGGCCACAGTGCCCACCCTTGCCACAGAATCGGGCCACCATGGAACTCACCCCCCGCGAGAAAGACAAGCTGCTGATCTTCACCGCCGCCCTGCTGGCCGAGCGGCGCAAGGCCCGTGGCCTGAAGCTCAACTACCCCGAGGCGGTGGCCCTGATCACGGCGACCATCATGGAAGGTGCGCGCGACGGCAAGACCGTGGCCGCGCTGATGAGCGAGGGCAAGACCGTGCTGGGCCGCGCCGACGTGATGGACGGCGTGGCCGAGCTGATCCCGGAAATCCAGATCGAAGCCACCTTTCCGGATGGCACCAAGCTGGTGACCGTGCACCAACCCATTGCCTGACCTGGAGTGAGCACACCATGCCCAAGCCCCTGACCCTCTTGGCCCCGCTGGCCCTGCTGGCCGGCAGCAGCCTCGCCCGCGCCCACGAAGGCCACGGCCTGACGGGTGCCTCGCACTGGCATGCCACCGACGCGCTGGTGTTCGTCGGGTTGGGCGCGGTGGTCGCCGTCAGCCTGTGGCTGGCGCGCCGGAAGTGACGGCGATGGTCCCGGGCGAACTGCTCACCGAGGCCGGCGACCATGTGCTGAACCCGGGCCGTCGGGTCATCACCGTGGTGGTCCAGAACGCCGGCGACCGGCCGATCCAGGTCGGCTCCCACTACCACTTCGCCGAGACCAACGGCGCGCTGCAGTTCGACCGCGCCGCTGCCCGCGGCATGCGGCTGAACATTGCCAGCGGTACCGCGGTGCGTTTCGAGCCGGGCCAGCAGCGCACGGTCGAACTGGTCGACTACGCCGGCAAGCGCGCCGTCTGGGGCTTCCGCGGCCTGATCCAAGGACAACTCTGACATGGCCACCATCGGCAGACGCGCTTACGCCGAGATGTTCGGCCCCACCGTGGGCGACCGCCTGCGCCTGGCCGACACCGCCCTCGTCATCGAGGTCGAAGACGACTTCACCCTGCGGGCCGGCGGTTATGGTGAGGAAGTGAAGTTCGGTGGCGGCAAGACCATCCGCGACGGCATGGGCCAGAGCCAGGTGCCCAACGGCCCGGGCCCGCACGAGGCCTGTGACCTGGTCATCACCAATGCGCTGATCGTCGACCACTGGGGCATCGTCAAGGCCGACATCGGCGTCAAGCGCCACCGCATCGTGGCCATCGGCAAGGCCGGCAACCCCGACGTGCAGCCGGGCGTGGACATCGTCATCGGCCCGGGCACCGAAATCCTGTCGGCCGAGGGCCTGATCGTCACCGCCGGCGGGGTGGACACCCATGTGCATTTCATCTGCCCGCAGCAGATCGAAGAGTCGCTGATGTCGGGCATCACCACCATGCTGGGCGGTGGCACCGGGCCGGCCACCGGCACCCTGGCCACCACCTGCACGCCGG
>Ga0208398_101203_pt1 | contig 11030 bp, 8 predicted proteins | sample LakWasMe79_HOW10_2_FD_183905 | JGI IMG/M metagenome (GOLD analysis project Ga0208398, IMG submission 183905) | Freshwater sediment methanotrophic microbial communities from Lake Washington under simulated oxygen tension - Sediment Metagenome... | ecosystem: Environmental > Aquatic > Freshwater >... | reverse complement strand
TCAATTACAGGAGCGTTCTGAGCAGGCAAATCACCTTTGAATAAAAACGAAATCACATCTTTGTTTACATTGTCAAGCATACCTCGGAACAAGTTGAATGCTTCCAGTTTGTAAATAAGCAATGGGTCTTTTTGCTCGTGAACGGCCAATTGAACCGATTGTTTCAATTCGTCCATTTTACGCAAATGTTTTTTCCAGGCTTCATCAACAATAGACAAAGTGATGTTCTTTTCAAAATCGGCTACCAATTGTGCTCCTTCAGTTTCATAAGCTTTTTTCAAATCAGTAACTACGTTGAACATTTTTATTCCATCAGTAAATGGAACCACAATACGTTCAAAGTGATTGTTTCTGTCTTCGTAAACATTCTTGATGATTGGAAAAGCTTCTCTGGCGCTTCTTTCTGTTTTTTGAGTATAAAATTCAAGGGTAGCTTTATAAAGTTTACCTGTGATTTCAATTTCAGTCAATTTCGAGAATTCCTCTTGTGTTACCGGTGATGTAAATGAGAAATAACGGATAATGTCAAATTCAAAATCCTTGAAGCTGTTTTTAGCTTTATTTTCATCAACAATCAGTTCGCAGGTATCATAAAGCATATTTGCGATATCCAGTTTTAAACGCTCACCAAATAAGGCGTGACGACGGCGTTTGTAAACCACTTCACGCTGTGCGTTCATTACGTCATCATATTCCAATAAACGTTTACGAACACCAAAGTTGTTTTCCTCTACTTTTTTCTGAGCACGTTCAATAGATTTGGTCATCATAGAATGCTGGATAACTTCGCCTTCCTGCAATCCCATTCTATCCATTACTTTAGCAACTCTTTCAGAACCAAACAAACGCATCAGATTATCTTCAAGAGAAACATAAAATTGAGAACTTCCCACATCACCCTGACGACCGGCACGACCACGCAACTGTCTGTCTACACGTCGTGAATCGTGACGCTCAGTGCCTACAATTGCCAAACCTCCGGCAGCTTTCACTTCAGGAGATAATTTAATATCGGTACCACGACCAGCCATATTGGTAGCGATAGTTACCACTCCGGCTTTTCCTGCTTCTTCAACGATTTGGGCTTCTTGTTTGTGCATTTTTGCATTCAATACGTTGTGGGCTACGCCTCGCATTTTCAACATTCTGCTCAATAATTCTGAAATCTCAACCGAAGTTGTACCAATAAGTACAGGTCTTCCTGCATTTGACAATTCGGTTACATCTTCAATAACCGCATTGAATTTTTCACGGGTTGTTTTGTATATAAAGTCTTCTTTGTCAACACGAGCCATTGGTCTGTTGGTTGGAATTTCTACCACATCCAATTTGTAGATTTCCCAAAGCTCTCCTGCCTCGGTAACGGCTGTACCGGTCATTCCTCCCAATTTGCTGTACATTCTGAAGTAATTCTGCAATGTAATAGTGGCAAATGTTTGGGTAGCAGCTTCGATTTTCACGTTTTCTTTGGCTTCAATCGCTTGGTGTAAACCGTCAGAATAACGGCGACCATCCATAATACGTCCTGTTTGCTCATCCACGATCATGATCTTGTTGTCCATGATTACATATTCTACATCTTTTTCAAAAAGAGTATAAGCTTTTAAAAGTTGTGTCAAAGTATGGATACGCTCGCTTTTTACTCCAAAATCCTGGAATAATCTTTCTTTTTCTTCAGCTTCGGCATCTTTGTCCAGTTTTTTCTTTTCGATGATGGCAATTTCAGTTCCGATGTCCGGAAGTACGAAAAAGTCAGCTTCAGTATCTCCCGAAAGGAATTTGACACCATTGTCTGTTAAACTAACTTGGTTGTTTTTTTCTTCGATTACAAAATACAATGCTTCGTCAACTTTTGGCATTTCGCGGTTGTTGTCCTGCATGTATTGATTTTCGGTTTTTTGAAGCAATTGCTTAACACCTTCTTCACTCAAAAACTTAATCAATGCTTTGTTTTTAGGCAAACTTCTGTAAGCTCTCAACAATAGGAAACCACCATCTTTGGTATTTCCTTCTTTAATTAATTTTTTGGACTCAGAAAGGAAACCATTTGCCAATTGGCGCTGTAATGCTACTAGGTTTTCAATTTTTGGTTTTAACTCGTTGAATTCGTGACGGTCACCTTGAGGAACCGGACCAGAAATAATAAGCGGTGTACGTGCATCATCAATCAAAACCGAATCGACCTCATCGACAATTGCAAAGTTGTGTTTTCTTTGAACCAAATCTTCCGGCGAATGTGCCATATTGTCTCTTAGGTAATCAAAACCAAATTCGTTGTTGGTACCATAAGTAATGTCTGCGTTGTAAGCGTTTTTTCTTCCTTCCGTGCTTGGCTGATGATTGTCAATACAATCTACAGTCAATCCGTGAAACTCAAATAAAGGTGCTTTCCAGGTGCTGTCACGTTTGGCAAGGTAATCATTCACGGTTACCAAATGCACACCGTTTCCTGTCAGTGCATTCAAGTATATCGGCAGGGTTGCTACCAATGTTTTTCCTTCTCCTGTTTGCATTTCGGCAACTTTACCTTCGTGCAAAACCATTCCACCGATTAACTGAACGTCATAGTGAATCATGTCCCAGGTGATGTCTTTTCCGGCAGCATTCCATTTGTTTGCCCAGATGGCATTTTCACCGTCAAGGGTAATGTAGCTTTTTGATGCAGACAATTCTCTGTCTTTTGCAGTAGCAGTAACTGTTATTTCTGAGTTTTCTTTGAAACGTCTTGCTGTTTCTTTTACTACAGAAAAAGCTTCAGGAAGAATTTCCTTCAAGGTTTTCTCTGAGATTTCATAAGCTTCTTTTTCAAGCGCATCAATTGCGATGTAAATGTCTTCGCGTTTGTCAATGTCTTCAATGCTTTCCACTTCTGTTTTAAGTGCTACAATTTTGGCATCTTTTTCAGCGCGTGCTTCCTTTATTTTTTCTTTGAAAAAAACGGTTCTGGCTCTTAATTCGTCATTTGACAAAGACTGCAAAGTGCTTTCAAAAGTCTTTATTTTATTTAAATACGGTTGTAAAGCTTTGACATCCTTCTCGGATTTATCTCCAACAAAGATTTTAATAATACTGTTTATGAAACTCATGATTTATTTTATTTCTATTTAATGTAACTCATATAACTGTGTAAAATTAAACAAAAAAAAAGCCTCTTTTGAGACTTTTTCTTGGTTTACTTTTTTAATATTCATCCTCATTCCAAAGATAATCTTCGTCCGTAGGATAATCTGGCCAAATTTCTTCCATTGATTCATATATCTCGCCTTCATCCTCAATCGATTGAAGGTTTTCTACTACTTCCAATGGAGCTCCTGCTCTAATTGCGTAGTCAATAAGTTCGTCTTTGTTAGCAGGCCACGGTGCATCGCTTAAATATGATGCTAATTCTAATGTCCAATACATATTTGTCGATTTAGTTTGTGCAAAAATAAATTTTTTACTGAAAAAGACAAGTAAAAATTGATTTATTTTTTATAAAATTAAGAACGTATTTTCAGACAACTGATTTAAGGTAACTTATTAAGGATTTTAAAAATTAAATCCTTTCCTAAATACAGTAAAACTGAAAACTGTTATCTGATATTGGATTCTATTTCCTAGGAATCCATTTCACTTCATCAGCCTTTAAATCAACAGTCAACTTTCGTGCCAATACAAAAAGATAGTCAGAAAGTCGGTTTAAGTATTTAATGGCTATTTCTGCAACAGGTTCATTATGACTCAAATGCACAGCAAGGCGTTCTGCACGGCGGCAAACGCATCTGGTTATATGACAATATGACACAGTTTGATGTCCGCCGGGTAAAACAAAATGCGTCATAGGAGGAAGTTCTCCTTCCATTGCGTCTATTTCATTTTCTAATAATTCGATATCGGTTTCTGTAATGCCAAGTTTTTTTAGCCGAAGTTCGCCGTTTTTCATTACTTCTTTTTCAGGCGGAGTAGCCAGAATTGCTCCTATGGTAAAAAGGCGGTCTTGTATTTCTATCAGTATGTCTTTGTAATGGCTGTTTATTTCCTGATCTCGGATTAATCCAATATACGAATTCAATTCGTCCACAGTTCCATAACTTTCTATTCGGATATGGTCTTTTGGTACGCGCGTTCCTCCAAAAAGGGCTGTGGTTCCGCCGTCTCCGGTTTTGGTGTAGATTTTCATTTTTGTTGTTTAATCGGTTATTTGTTTAATCGGTTATTCGTTCAATCAATTCGACGATTTAACGATTCAACAGTTAAACTTTACTAGTGTCACTTTCGATCATTCCGTCTCTCAAACGGATTACACGATGGGCATATGCTGCAATTTCCTCTTCATGGGTTACGAGAATTACAGTGTTTCCCTGTGCATGGATATCTCCAAAAAGTTTCATGATTTCCAAGGAGGTTTTGCTGTCAAGGTTTCCTGTTGGTTCATCTCCAAGAATGATTGATGGTTTGTTTACCAATGCTCTTGCAATAGCGACACGCTGGCGTTGCCCTCCGGAAAGCTGATTAGGCTGATGGTCCATTCTATCGGATAGATTTACCTGATTCAATACTTCTGTGGCGCGTGCATTACGCTCCGTTTTTGAATGACCCGCATAAATCATCGGCAGTGCCACATTATCAAGAGCTGTCGTTCTGGGTAAAAGATTGAAAGTCTGGAAAACAAAACCAATTTCCTTGTTTCTGATTTCGGCCAATTCGTCGTCTTTCATATGACTGACATCTTTTCCGTTTAAAATATAGGTACCGGAAGTCGGTGTATCCAAACATCCCAGTAAATTCATTAATGTTGATTTTCCAGACCCTGACGGCCCCATTAAAGCTACATATTCTCCTTTATTAATTTCTAAATCAATGCCTTTTAAAACATATACGGTTTCGTTTCCTAGTATAAAATCTCGTTTGATATTGGTGATTTTTATTAGTGGGTTTTTCATTAGAATTATGGATTGCAGGTTATTGATTTTCGATTTTAAAAGTACAAAAGTCTTTTTAATTTATTGATAAGTAGTTATAGCGGTAATTTTGTTACAGAGCGTTTTCTTTAGAATGATTTTTAATCAAATAAATAAGAAATCTGAATTGAGATAGTGTTTTTAGAAAGTAAAATAGTGTTAAATGCTTTTGAAAACGTTTTTTAACGATAAATAGGTAAAATTTAACGGTTCTTTAATTTTTTAAACTATTCTGTAACCGTATTTTTGCATTATAAGTTTAGAAAATTAATTAGTAGGTTATCAAATTCAAACTTTATATTTTGAACGTTTTTATTGTCTGTTTTTTTTAATTAATTGAATGTCAGTTAATATTGAAATTATAGATTTGCTTATTCAAAATGAGAATTGACAGTCATGGGGGTGACTGTCTTTTTTTTTTGGTTCTAATTGAATGGCTCCGATTAGTATGTTTCATTAAATTTTTAGTACAAAAAAAACCGCCTTAATGAAAAGACGGTTTCTTGTAAAATTGATTTGAAGGATTATTAATTTGATATTTTATAAATTTTGGTGATGTCTTTTAAAATTTCAGTAAAATTGATGTCCAAGTCGATTAATTTTCCGCTATGGATGTCAAAAATCCAGCCATATACTTTTACTCCTCTTTCATTGAATGCTTTTTGAACTTCAGCTGTTTTGATAACATTAATGCATTGTTCCTGAACGTTCAATTCGACAAGTTTTTTGTATTTATCTTCTTCGTTGGTTATGGCATCGAGTGTTTTCCTGTGAATTCGGTAAACATCTCTAATGTTTCGCAACCATGGATTTAAAATTCCCAAATCCGATTGCTGCATTGCTGCGTGAACACCGCCACAGCCATAATGACCGCAGACTACAATATGATTTACCTTTAGATGTACGACTGCATAATTGATAACCGACATCGAATTTAAGTCTGTATTAGGAACCATATTAGCAATGTTTCGATGCACGAAAACTTCTCCGGGTTCCAACCCCATAAGTTCTTCTGCCGAAACGCGGCTGTCCGAACAACCGATGTATAGAAAATCAGGAGATTGTCCTTTTGAAAGTTTTTCAAAATAATGTTCGTCCATTTCGAGTTGTTTGATAACCCATTTTTTATTGTTTTCAAAAATTTGTTTGATTTTCATAATTTGATTTTGAAGTATAAATGTATAACTCTAAGTTCGGATTATAAAATGCTGTTTGGGCTGTTCGTATCTGAAGAAAACAACCCCCCATTGAAAAGTATCAATGCTTACGGTGACTTTTGGATGATTTTGGATAATTTTCCAGGCGTCTTCCATTTCTGTCGACCAATGAATATCATCAAATATCCAAACTGTTTCGTTGGTAATGGTAGGCAAAAGCAATTCAAAGTATTCTAAAGTGGCATTTTTTGAGTGATTACCATCGAAGTAAATAAGTTGATGGTTGATGGTTGATGGATTATTGTTTTTAAGGTAGTTTGTAAATTCTGTTACAATTGATTCTACGTTGCTGTAATTGAATTTTTGCAACTGCAATTGAGCTTGTTTGGCGGTTTCAGTACAACCTTCTAGCGTTGTGATTTTTGCTTTTGGATTTCCCAAGGCTAGGGCAGAAGTCGCCAAACCTAATGAAGTGCCAATTTCCAGAATATTGGATGGTTGGAAATAATTGGTAATTCTAAATAATAATTCGGCTCGTTTTGGGCTGATTCCTGCGTTTTTGGCAATTTTATCAACAGGCCTCACATTGGATTTGAAAACTCTTGAACCCGCGCCAAAATCAGTGACTTCAATTGTGTTTTTATTTTGTAAAAGTGAATTTCTGTACTCTTTTAAAACTGCATATTCGGTTTTTGACTTTTTATCATAAAAGCATTTGGTTAATAAATGAAACACAAACGGCGAATGCACAGCGTGTTCGTTTTTGGAATGCCAAAGGAATTTGAAATAGGATTTTATTTGGAATAACATAGAAATTACTCAAAGGTTCACAAAGAAAACGCGAAGATACACAGAGATTTTTTAAAATTTTAAAAACAAAAAATTAAAGTTTGTGAGATCCTGTATTTGTTTTGTTTATCTCTTCGAAATAGTTTCAGGCTTTAAACACTATATTTGCAACCCAGTTTTTTACAAATGCAAAAACCTGTTTTTAATAATGATGATGGAAGAAATAGTAGAAAAGATTGTAATAAGTTCCGAAGAAATTGATCGTTGTATTGCTGTTTTGGCACAATTGAACAGCGATACCGACCAAATATTTGATATTCCAAAAGAACAGCGAACTGCTTTGATTAAAGCAGCGGGTCAATTTTCGCGTCCTGACCGCGATGAATTTGCCAAAAGGAAAAAAGACGCCAAAGCAGTTGCCAAACGCAAACAGGAAAAGAAAGACAGAACAGCCCGCAAGGAAACCGGAATCCGTTCGGCTCGTGAGGCCAGTGTTTTTGTGGCTCCAAAATTATTGGCAATGAATGAGCTTGGGAGTAAAGAAGAACTGGAACTCGAAACGCCTAGAAAATGTTATGTGTGCAAAACGGAGTTTACCAAAATGCACCATTTTTATGATACAATGTGTACTGTTTGCGGTGATTTTAATTATGCCAAACGTTTCCAAACCGCAGATGTAAAGGGGCAAATTGCTGTCATTACGGGTTCCCGTCTGAAAATTGGTTACCATATTACTTTGATGCTTTTGCGCGGAGGTGCAACGGTTGTTGCAACGACTCGTTTTCCGGTGGATTCGGCTTTGAGGTTTTCTAAGGAAGAAGATTTTATGGAGTGGGGACACCGCTTGAAAATCCATGGATTGGATTTGCGTCATATTCCGAGCGTGGAGATTTTTTGTAATTTCATAGAACAAAAATACGGACGATTGGACATTCTGATTAATAATGCTGCGCAGACGGTGAGACGTCCTGCGGGGTTTTATACTCACTTAATGGAAAATGAAGAGCTTCCTATAGGCTCTTTGCCACAACAGGCACAGGAATTATTATTGGATCATACTAATTGTCTTGATGAATTAAAAGTATTGACTTCGGGAGCTTCTTCCAATCAAAATATGCCGGTAACCTGGCACGGACCTGAGCCTGGAATAGGTTTGAGAGCTTCGGCCAAATTATCCCAGATTCCGTATTCGTTTGATAATGCATTGGTCGCGCAGGAAGTCTTTCCGGAAGGGGAACTCGATGCCGATTTACAGCAGGTTGATTTGAGAAAAGTAAACAGCTGGCGTCTAAAATTAGGTCAGATAGAAACTACCGAAATGATTGAAGTGCAGCTGGTGAATTCGGTTGCGCCTTTTGTACTTTGCAACCGTCTTTCGGAGGTGATGAAGAAAGACAATACAGGTAAAAAGCACATTATTAATGTTTCGGCGATGGAAGGAAAGTTTTACCGTGATTTCAAGGAAGACCGACATCCGCATACCAATATGGCTAAAGCGGCACTGAATATGCTCACGCACACTGCTGCTGGAACACTTGCAAAAGACGGGATTTTTATGAATGCCGTGGATACAGGCTGGGTTACCGATGAAGACCCGGCGGAACTGGCTAAGAGAAAACAGGAAGAACAGGATTTTCAGCCACCGCTTGATATTGTTGACGGTGCGGCGAGAGTTATGGATCCGTTGTTTGATGGTATCAATACAGGAAAACATTGGTGCGGTAAGTTTTTGAAAGATTACCGTCCGATTGCCTGGTAGTTTTTTGTCTTAGAATTTTCTGTTTCTGAACTATAGTTGCATGTTTGCAGTTTGCGTGAGGGATGGCAGTGGAGCTCTCCCGATTTTTCATCGGGAAGCGGGAACGTACAGCCCGACCCGGAGTTTTTACGGAGGGGCACGCCAAAATAAAAATAGTGCTGTGGCTGAATTTAGTATTATGACTATCCGTGACTAGTACTATTCCTTATAATAAGTCAATTGTCATTTTTATTTAAATTTTTTTGCGTCTTCGTGCCTTTGCGAGCCTAATTTCTCACAAAGGCGCAAAGGCTATACTTATTTTGGTGTGAATTACGGACAGTCATATTTTGTATTTAGAACCCTTCACCGTCATTAAAATAGAAAGTCTGAGAATCACGACCCAGTCCATAATTGACTATGAAATTGGTCAGCGTGTTTTTGTCGAGCAGGACTCTCAGACCAACACCCACGGCGGGCTGAATGAATTCGCCCAGTTTCAGGTTTCTGTCTGCGTCGCTGGTGGTTGTAGCATTGGCAAATACGGTACCGCTTATCATTTGGTTTTTGGTAATCGGGAAACGGTATTCGCTTTCAAAATACATTAGGTCGGTACCTCTAAAAAGACCTTGAATGTATCCTTTTCCGCTTCGGCTGTTTTGATCCCAACCTATGGCAGGCAGATTTAGATATGGCAATTGACCGTGTGCCAGAAATTGGCCGTAAGCCCAAAAACCTAAGACATGCTGTTTGTTGGTTTTACTGATGGGAATAAAATACCTGCTTTCCAGCAGCAAAGTGCCGCTTTGGTGTTTATTAAGGTCTGTTTGCGGATTGAAGCGGTAATTCATATTCAGGTACAAGCCGTTGTTTGTGTTTATCAAGTTGTCCCTTGTATCGTATATGAAATTCAGGCTTATGCCGTTGACAGCATAATTTTTATCGCTGAAACCGTGTTGTTTTGAATACGTATAGTGATAGGTATATACTCCATTGGCAATATCCAGATTTTTGTCAACAATATTGGAATAACTGTCAAAATGAATTCCTGCTCCGATGAAAAAAGACGGGAATATATTGTAGGATACCGTTTCGTGGAATTTAAAGTAATTGTAGTTCATGGGCTGTTTTATGGCATTGTAGCTAAAGTCCTGAAATTCGGAACCCCAAGGGACAATGTCAGTCCCCAATCCGTAATTGGCTTGGGAGAAAACGTAGTAACGAAAGTCTCCGCTAAAGAAGAATAGATCATTACTGAGGTACATATTGTTTTTTAAATACGTAAGAATCTGTTTTTTGGTGCTGTAGGATGCGCCTCCAGATAATAGTGAAATTTTGTTTTCGGGTTTTAACTTAAAGCTGAATTGGCTTATAAATCCAAGCGTAAATCCATTTGCAGGTTGATAGCCCAAGGTAGGGAAAGCAATTAAGTGGTTTTTGGAGTCGGGTTTACTTATTTTTAAGGTGTCTTCTTTGGTGAATAAATCTATAATGGAACGAAGCGGGAATTTTTTTTCTTCTTCTTTTTTCTCTTCCTGTGAAAGAATTGTTTGAGAATAAAAAAGGAAAAAAAACAAAAATGTAAAAAAGATAGATTTTAAATTATTTGCAAAAGCCATAACGAAGACCTGAGTTTTATCCAAAGATACTTTAATTGCATGATTTATATTTTTTAGCAAAATATAAAACTAAACAAAATTTTACATGAAGGTTTAATTTTTGCAATAAAAGTGTTTTATCATTATGTCAATAAAAGGAAAATTAATTATCTGAAGGGAGTAATAACAAAAGCCACAATAGAACACAGATTCTATTGTGGCTTTTGCCTAAGCCTTACTGATATTAGTTAACCGAGATTAATTTTACGTCAAAAACAAGTACCGAACCTCCCGGTATTGGCCCCATATCATTGTCTCCATAGCCTAAATGAGAAGGTACCAAAAGGATTCCGCTTCCACCGGCTTTGAAATGAGGGATGCCTTCTGTCCATCCTTTTACCACTTGATTGAGTCCAAAAGAAATTCCTTCAGGTTTGCTTTCGTCAAAAACATTTCCGTTAGTGAAATATCCTTTGTAAGCAACAGTTACATTTGATGTGGCTGTAGGCTGGGCTCCTGTTCCTGGTTCGTTAATTACATAATACAAACCGGTCTCACTTTTTTCTGCTTTTAAATTATTTTTAGCAATGTAATCGGTGATTTCTTTGTCGTTTTTGGCAACTAAATCAACAATTTCTTCTTTTGCAGGTTCTATTTTTTCCTCTTCTTTGTTTTTACAGGAAATGAAAAGTGTCAAAACCACTAGGGCAGATAATAAATGTTTCATAGAAATGAGTTGTTTTTTATAAACGGCAAATATAGCAAAAACCGATAGTGATTTTTGTTAAAAATAAATTCCGAATTTAAC
>Ga0208398_101202_pt1 | contig 11031 bp, 9 predicted proteins | sample LakWasMe79_HOW10_2_FD_183905 | JGI IMG/M metagenome (GOLD analysis project Ga0208398, IMG submission 183905) | Freshwater sediment methanotrophic microbial communities from Lake Washington under simulated oxygen tension - Sediment Metagenome... | ecosystem: Environmental > Aquatic > Freshwater >... | reverse complement strand
CAGTTGCAAGCGAACTTGCGGGTTAAGGTTGTAGAGTTCGCCGCCCTCGATGAGCAGACGCTCGGAGGGAAGGGCGGCGGGCCCGGATGCTGTGCTGATTCAACGCTGTCTCAGAACGGCCTGCGCTCGGCCCACCAAGCCAGCACCAGGTCACGAGATTCCTCGATGGTCTGGGCCGAGTTGTCGAGCAGTTGCGCGTCCTGCGCGGGCTTGAGAGGCGAGGCGCTGCGACCCTTGTCGCGCGCGTCACGTGCCTCAAGATCCGCACGCAAGCCTTCCATGCTAGCCGAAATTCCCTTGGAAATCAACTGCTTATAGCGCCGTTCGGCACGCGTGGCGGCGCTCGCGGTGAGGAAGACCTTGAGCGGCGCGTCCGGGAAGACGGTGGAGCCCATGTCGCGGCCATCGGCCACCAGGCCGGGGACACGACGGAAGTCCAGTTGAAGCTGGTTCAGCGCGCTGCGCACCTGGGGATGGGCGGCCACCTGCGAGGCCATCAGGCCGGTGGCCTCGGCGCGCAGGGCCTCGGTAATGTCTTCCTCGCCCAGGGTGACGCGGCCCTTGCGGAAATGCAGATCCATTGCCGGCACGATGGCGGCCACGGCCGCGCCATCGTCCAGGTCCAGGCCGGCACGGTGCGCGGCCAGGCCGGTGGCACGGTACAACATGCCCGAGTCCAGGATCACATAGCCGAGCTCATGCGCCACCTCGTCGGCCAGCGTGCCCTTGCCGGAGGCGGTGGGGCCGTCGATGGTCAGCACCGGGATGTCCTCGGGGCGCGCCGTCACCACCTCGAACAAGGTCTCGAAATAGTCCGGGAAGGTCTTGGCCACGCAGTGCGGCTCCAGGATGCGCACCGGCACGGCTGACTCAGAGAGCAGGCCGTTGAAGGCGGCCAGCGAGAAGCACATCGCGACGCGGTGGTCGTCGTAGGTGTGGATGCTGGCCGGCTTCCAGGCGCGCAAAGGGTGCACGCGCAGCCAGTCCGGGCCTTCCTCCACCGTGGCGCCCAGCTTGCGCAGCTCGGTGGCCATGGCGGCGATGCGGTCGGTCTCCTTGACGCGCCAGCTGGCGATATTGCGCAGCGTGCTGGGGCCGTCGGCATAGAGCGCCATCACCGCCAGGGTCATGGCGGCGTCGGGAATATGGTTGCAGTCCAGGTCCAGGGCCTTGAGCGGCCAGGCGCCGCGCTTGACCTCCAGCGCATTGGCCTCGGCGCGCACCTCGGCGCCCATGGCCTGGGCGGCCTCGACGAAGCGCACGTCGCCCTGCAGCGAGGCGCTGCCCACCCCTTCGATGCGGATGGGCGTGTCCGTGGCCGCGATGGCGCCCAGCGCCACGAAGTAGGACGCCGAGGAGGCGTCGCCCTCCACATGCACCTCACCGGGCGAGCGATAACGGCTGCCGGCCGGGATGGTGAAGCGCTGCCAGCCGTCTCGCTGCACCGTAATGCCGAAGCGCTTCAGCAGCTCCAGCGTGATGTGCACATAGGGCTTGGAGATCAGCTCGCCCACCACCTCCACCACGACATCTTGCGTGGCCACCAGGGGCAGGGCCAGCAGCAGCGCGGTGAGGAACTGGCTGGAGACATCGCCGCGCACTCGCACCGGCTCGGCCAGCTTGAGTGGGCTGGGCCCGCTGAGGCGCAGCGGTGGATAGCCTTCGTTGCCCAGGCATGAAATCTCGCAGCCCAGCTCGCGCAGCGCGTCGACCAGATCGCCGATAGGGCGCTCGTGCATGCGCGCCACGCCGGCCAGCTCGAAGGCGCCGCCCTGCGTGGCTGCCAGCAGGGCCAGTGCCGCGGTGAGCGGGCGCATCGCCGTGCCGGCGTTGCCGAGGAACAGCTGGGCGTCCTTGTTGATCAGGCGGCCACCGATGCCAGTGACCTTGAGCGGGCCGCCCGGCACCTGCTCGAGCTGGCAACCCAGCACCTTGAGCGAGGCCAGCATCACCGCGGTGTCGTCGGAGTCCAGCAGGTCGTGCACCAGGGTCTGGCCCTCGGAGAGGCCGGCCAGCAGCAGCACGCGGTTGGAGATGCTCTTGGAGCCGGGCAGGCGCACGGTGCCGGCGGCTGCGCGCAGGGGCGGCAGGTCGAGGAAGGGGATCTTGAACATGGCGGGGAGAAAACGGGGGTCAGTTGCGGGTGCGGGGCACACCCATCTGCCATTGGCTGCGGCCTTCGGAAGCCTGCTTGAGCAAGGTTTCGAGGCCTTGCGCGTCGTCGTTCTGTATCACCTGCTCGAGCAGGTCCAGCATGTCGCGAAAGCGCTTGGACTGGGCCAGCAGCTCGGCCTTGTTGGCCAACAGGATGTCGCGCCAGATCGCGGGATCGCTGGCGGCGATGCGGGTGAAGTCTCGAAAGCCCGGGCCGGCCAGGCTCAGGTAGTCGCGCCCGGCGGGCTGCTTGGCGACGGCGCTGAAGTACGCGTAGGCGAGCAGATGCGGCAGATGGCTGACGGCGGCGAAGGCCGCGTCATGGTTCTGCGGCGTCATCTTCAGCACCTGGCAGCCCAGCGCCGACCAGACGTCGGTGGCCTTCTGCACCAGCGCCGCATTGGTCTGCGGCAGCGGCGTCAGGATGACCTGGCGACCCTGGTAGAGCCCGGCATCGGCGTTCTGCACGCCGGCCGATTCCTTGCCGGCGATCGGGTGCGCGGGCACGAAGGAGCCGAACTGCTTGCCCAGCACGCGGCGCGCCGCGTCCACCACATCGCATTTGGTCGAGCCCACGTCCATGAAGAGCACGCCGGGATCCACCATATGCTTGACTGCCTTCAGCGTGGCCTCGGTGGCGGCCACCGGCACGGCCAGCAGCACGATGTCCGAGCCCGAGACGGCCAGCAGGGCCGATTCGGCGGCAATGTCGATCACGCCCAGCTTCTTGGCGGTCTCTGTGGTGGAGGGCGACTTGCTATAACCCACCACCCGCTTCACCAGCCCCGCCTTCTTGAGCGCAAGCGCGAAGGAGCCGCCCATCAGGCCGCATCCGATCACGCCGAGTTGGTTGAACATGCTCAGGCTTTCACGGGATAGGTGCCGATCACCTTGTAGAAGGCGCACAGCTGACGCAACTCTGCAAGGGCCGCCGCCACATGGGGCTGCGAGGGATGGCCTTCCAGGTCGATGTAGAAGTAATACTCCCATTGGCCGGTACGCGCCGGGCGCGATTCCAGCCGCGTCATCGACACGCCATGGTTCTTCAGCGGCACCAGCAGGTCGTGCATGGCGCCGGGGCGGTTCGTCACCGAGACGATCAGGCTGGTGCAGTCGCGGCCGGTGGCGGGCGGTACGTCCATGGTCTGCGGCAGGCAGATGACGGCAAAGCGGGTGCGGTTGTAGGCCTCGTCCTGCACCGCGTGGGCCACGATGTGCAGGCCGAACAGGGTGGCGGCGCGCTCGCTCGCGATGGCCGCCCATTCCGGGTGCTCGGCAGCCAGGCGTGCGCCCTCGGCATTGCTGGAAACGGCACGGCGCTCTGCGTCGGGCAGGTGCTTGTTGAGCCAGTTCTGGCATTGCGCCAGCGCCTGGGGATGCGCCAGCACCGCCTTGATGCCGCGCAGCGAGTTGTCCTTGCACAGCAGGTTGTGGCGAATCAGCAGGCTGACTTCGCCGACGACATGGGTCGGCGTGTGCAGGAACAGGTCCAGCGAGCGCGTCACCACGCCCTCGGTCATGTTCTCCACGCCCACCACGCCGTACTGGGCGCTGCCGCTGGCGGTGGCATGAAAGACCTCGTCGAAGCTGGAGCAGTAGATCAGATCGGCGGCACCGCCGAAATATTCGATCGCCGCCTGCTCGCAGAAGGTGCCCACCGGGCCCAGCACGGCCACGCGTTGCGGCGACTCCAGCGCCAGGCAGGCCGACATGATCTCGCGCCAAATGGCGGCCACATGTTCGCCCTTGAGCGGGCCGGTGTTGGCTTGCTGGATCTTGGTGATCACCTGGGCCACGCGGTCGGGGCGGAAGAAAGGCGTGCCGTCGCGGCGCTTGATCTCGCCCACCTGCTCGGCCACATGGGCACGGCGGTTCAGCAGATTGAGCAGTTCTTGATCGAGGGCGTCGATCTGGTCACGCAGTTTCAGCAGGGCCGGGTCGGCGACCGGCAGGGGGGAATTAGGAGGAGTCGCGGGGGCTCCATCAGCCATGTTGTGCCTCAAAGTCTCTCAGATACGCCGTCAGGGCTTGCACACCCTCGAGCGGCATGGCGTTGTAGATCGATGCACGCATGCCGCCCACTGACTTGTGGCCTTTGAGTTGCAGCAGTCCGCGTTCCCTGGCACCGGCCAGGAAGGCGTCGTTCAGACGTTCGTCGCGGAGATAGAACGGTACGTTCATGCGCGAGCGGCAGTTCGCCGCCACGCGGTTTTCAAACAGATTCGAGCCATCGAGCGCGGCATACAGCAGTTGCGCCTTGTCGATATTGCGCTGCTCGATCGCGGCCAGGCCGGTCTTGCCGGCGTAGCCGAAGCGCTGCAGCCACTTGAACACCAGGCCGGCCACATAGATGCCGAAGGTGGGCGGGGTGTTGTACATCGACTGGGCCTCGGCCACGGTCTTGTAGTCAAAGGCGCTGGGGCAGATCGGCAGGGCATGGCCCAGCAGATCGTCGCGCACATAGACAAGCGTTAGGCCGGCCGGGCCGATGTTCTTCTGCGCACCGCCAAACGCCAGGCCCACGCGCGACCAGTCAATCGGGCGCGAGAGCTGGTGCGAGGAGCAGTCGATCACCAGCGGCGCATCCGAGCCCAGTGCCTTGAGATCCGGCAGCTCGTGGAACTCCAGGCCGTCGATGGTCTCGTTGCTGCAGACATGCACATAGGCCGCGTCGGGGCGCAACTGCCACTCGGCCGCGACGGGGATGTGGCGCTGGCCCTCGGGGGCATTGGTCGCGGCAATATGCACATCGGCATAACGCTGCGCTTCCTGGGCACTCTTCTTGGACCAGGAGCCGGTCACCACCACGTCGACCTTGCCCGAACCGTTGCGTTGCGAGAGATTCATCGGCACGATGGCGTTCTCGCCCAGGCCGCCGCCCTGCATGAAGAGAATGCGGAAGTTGGCCGGCACCTGCAGCAAGTCGCGCAGGTCGGCCTCCGCCGCTTCGGCAATCGAGATGAACTCGCGGCCGCGGTGGCTCATCTCCATCACGCTCATGCCCGAGCCGTGCCAGTCCAGCATTTCCTGCGCCACCTGCGTCAATACCTCTTCGGGCAAGGCGGCCGGGCCGGCGGAAAAATTGAATGGACGTGACGTCATGGCGGGACTGCGGGCGGAAACGGGTTGGGAGGGTTTACTTCTTCGCTGGTGCGCTGCCCGGCTTGCTGGCCGCGGGCGGCGGGCTGATGCCCAACTGCTTGGCCACGCTGGTGCGCAGCGCGTTGAACTTGCCTTCCAAGCCGGGGCCCACTTCCGCCATCAGCTTCTGGCCCAGCGCGGATTGCATGTCGCCGCCCATCTGCACATACTTCTTGTTGACGGGCGAGTCCAGGATGCCGACGAGCTGGCGCAACTCATCCTCGGTGAAGCGCTCGTCGAGCATGGTGCCAATGGTGGTCGGGGCCAGCTTCAGCGCCGCATTGCGCAACACCGGCGTGTTCTCCTCGACGAACTTCTTGATGTCGGCTTCGATCGCCTTGGCGGTGGCCTCACGCTTCTCGGGTGCGACCTGGTTTTGCAGAGCGGCACCGGCACCCTGCATCAGGTTGCCGATGGGCTGCTGCAGCACGCTGCGGGCCAGGCCCTCGATGGCCGGTTGCTGCAACTGCAGCACCTTGGCGATCAGCTCCTTCTTGGCGGGCGAGCTGGCCGGGGCCGACGCCGATTGGGCCAGGGCGGGGGCGGCGCAAGCGGCGATGACGGCGGCGGCGCAAATCTTCATCAACAGCGAGGTGTTCAAACTCATTCCTTGTTAGCGTCGTCGGCGTTCAAATCGCCTTCGGCGGGGTTGTCGGTGCCGGCTTCCGCCGCACCATCGAGGGCACCTTCGTTTGCATCGTTCTCAACGATGCGCTGCAGGCCCGAGAGCTTGGAGCCGTCGTCCAGTGCAATCAGCGTCACCCCTTGGGTGGCGCGGCCAAGCTCGCGGATCTCCGCCACGCGGGTGCGTACCAGCACGCCCTTGTCAGTGATCAGCATGATCTCGTCTTCCGGGCGCACCAGGGTGGCGGCGACCACACGGCCGTTGCGCTCGCTCTGCTGGATCGCAATCATGCCCTTGGTGCCGCGGCCATGGCGGGTGTACTCGATGATGGAGGTGCGCTTGCCATAGCCGTTCTCGGTGGCGGTGAGCACGCTCTGCGTCTCGTCCTCTGCCACCAGCATCGCGATCAGGCGCTGCTCGGGTTCCAGCATCATGCCGCGCACGCCGCGCGCCTGGCGGCCCATCGGGCGCACATCGTCCTCGTCGAAGCGCACCGCCTTGCCGCCATCACTGAACAGCATCACATCGTGCTTGCCGTCGGTGAGCGCAGCGCCGATCAGGAAGTCGCCCTCATCCAGATCCACCGAAATAATGCCGGCCTTGCGCGGGTTGCTGAAGTCCTTGAGGGAGGTCTTTTTCACCGTACCCAGCGCGGTGGCCATGAAGATGTAGTGATCTTCCGGGAAGCTGCGGAACTCGCCGGTGAGCGGCAGCACCACGGTGATCTTCTCCTCGGCCTGCAGCGGGAACATGTTGACGATGGGCTTGCCGCGCGAGTTGCGCGAGCCCTGCGGCACTTCCCAGACCTTGAGCCAGTAGACGCGGCCGCGGTTGCTGAAGCACAGGATCCAGTCGTGCGTGTTGGCGATGAAGAGCTGGTCGATCCAGTCGTCGTCCTTGGTGGCGGTGGCCTGCTTGCCACGGCCGCCGCGGCGCTGCGCACGGTACTCGCTCAGTGCCTGGCTCTTGATATAGCCGGTGTGCGAGAGCGTCACCACCATGTCCGTGGGGGTGATCAGGTCCTCGGTGCCGAGTTCCTGGGCGTTGTGCTCGATCACGCTGCGGCGCGCGCCCAGCTTGGTTTGGCCGAACTCTTGGCGAACCTGCACCAGCTCTTCGCTGATGATGGTGGTGACGCGCGCCGGCGTGGCCAGAATGTCGAGCAGATCGGCGATCTGGGCCATCACGTCCTTGTACTCGCCGACGATCTTGTCCTGCTCCAGGCCGGTCAGGCGCTGCAGGCGCATCTGCAGGATTTCGCTGGCCTGGTCGTCGGAGAGGCGGTAGAGCCCATCCTCCTGCATGCCATACATGGCGGGCAGGCCCTCGGGGCGGAAGGCGCTGCGCCCGCCGGGCGTGGCCTCTTCGGCGCGAACCAGCATCTCGCGTACCAGCGAGGAATCCCAGCTCTTGGCCATCAGCGCGGCCTTGGCCACGGGCGGGGTGGGCGAGTTCTTGATGGTGGCGATGAACTCGTCGATATTGGCCAGCGCCACCGCCAGGCCTTCCAGCACATGGCCGCGCTCGCGCGCCTTGCGCAGCTCGAAGATGGTGCGACGGGTCACCACCTCGCGGCGGTGTTCCAGGAACACCGTGATCAAATCCTTCAGATTGCAGAGCTTGGGCTGACCATCGATCAGCGCCACCATATTCATGCCGAAGGTGTCCTGCAGCTGCGTCTGCTTGTACAGATTGTTTAGCACCACCTCGGGCACTTCGCCGCGCTTGAGCTCGATCACCACGCGCATGCCGGACTTGTCGCTCTCGTCCTGGATATGGCTGATGCCTTCGATCTTCTTCTCGCGCACCAGCTCGGCAATGCGCTCCAGCAGCGTCTTCTTGTTGACCTGGTAGGGGATCTCGTCAACGATGATGGCCTGGCGCTGGCCGCGGTCGATGTCCTCGAAGTGCACCTTGGCACGCATCACCACCTTGCCGCGCCCGGTGCGATAGCCATCGCGCACGCCCGACAGGCCGTAGATGATGCCGGCGGTGGGGAAGTCGGGCGCCGGGATGATTTCCATCAACTCGTCGATCGATGCTTCCGGATTGCGCAGCGCGTGCAGGCAGGCATCCACCACTTCGTTGAGGTTGTGAGGCGGGATATTGGTGGCCATGCCCACCGCGATACCCGAGGCGCCGTTCACCAGCAGATTGGGCAGGCGAGCGGGCAGAACCAGGGGTTCCTTGTGGCTGCCGTCGTAGTTAGGCCCGAAATCGACCGTTTCCTTGTCGATATCGGCCAGTAATTCATGGGCGATTTTGTCGAGGCGAATTTCGGTGTATCGCATCGCCGCGGCGTTATCGCCGTCGATGGAGCCGAAGTTGCCTTGCCCGTCGATCAGCATGTGTCGCAGGCTGAATGGCTGAGCCATGCGCACGATGGTGTCGTAGATGGCCGAGTCGCCATGCGGGTGGTACTTACCCATGGTCTCACCCACGGCCTGCGCACTCTTGCGGTACTTGGCGTTGTAGGTGTTGCCCATCTCGTTCATCGCGAACAGCACCCGGCGGTGCACCGGCTTCAGGCCGTCGCGAGCGTCGGGGAGGGCGCGGCCGACGATCACGCTCATCGCGTAGTCGAGGTATGAACGCCGCATCTCCTCCTCAAGGCTGATGGGCAGTGTTTCCTTGGCGAACTGGGTCATGCGCGGGCGCGGCTGCGGCTCGGGAGAGCGCGCCGTCATCATTTAGGACAGGAAGCCGGATTCTAATTGCTCGGCCATGTAGTACTTGCGCAACATTGATTGAGAGTGGTGCGCGCAGCGCCGCCAGAATAGAGCTGTCCCATCACCCTATGGCACAATCATTTGGTCCCTAGGAGAAACCCGCGCATGCGGTTTTTTCCTTAGGTTTTAGTTCCAGTTCTGGACATTTCGCAGGGCATCTGCGGCTTTCCTTGGAAGGAGAATCATGAAGAAATTGAACCGAGTGGCGACGCTGGTGTCCGTGGCCGCAATCGCTGCCGTGGCCTCGTCGGGCGCTTTCGCCCAGACCGTGGATAACTGGCGTGCCACCGATGGCACCGTCTGGAAGAACGGTAGCAACGAACTGTGCTGGCGCGATTCCAACTGGACGCCTGCCACGGCAGCCAAGGATTGCGATGGCGCGCTGAAGCCCGCTCCCAAGGTCGAGGCACCGAAGCCCGTGGCTCCGCCGCCCCCGGTGGCTCCGCCGCCCGCGCCGAAGCCCGCGCCGAAGCCCGCTCCCGTGAGTGAGAAGGTCACCTTCGCCGCTGACGCCTTCTTCGACTTCGACAAGGCTGTGCTGAAGCCCGAAGCCAAGGCCAAGCTGGACGACCTGGTCGGCAAGACCGGTGGTATCAATCTGGAAGTCATCATCGCCGTCGGTCACACCGATAGCGTGGGCTCCGATGAATACAACCAGAAGCTGTCGGTGCGCCGCTCCGAAGCCGTGAAGGCCTATCTGGTGTCCAAGAACGTGGAAAAGAACCGCGTCTACACCGAAGGCAAGGGCGAGAAGCAGCCCGTGGCCGACAACAAGACCACCGAAGGCCGCGCCAAGAACCGCCGCGTCGAAATCGAAGTGGTTGGCACGCGCAACAAGTAATCATCCCCGCTGCGCCTGGCGCGCAGCCGCGATGCAAAGCCCCGCCCAGCGGGGCTTTTTCATTTCTGCCTTGCGCTACCATCCCCTCCCATGACGAATGCCGACCCCCAAGAACTCGCCAAGTTCAGCGAGCTGGCCCACCGCTGGTGGGATGCCGAGAGTGAATTCAAGCCCCTGCACCAGATCAACCCGCTGCGCCTGGACTGGATCAACTCGCTGAGCCCGCTGGCCGGCCAGAACGTGCTGGACGTGGGCTGCGGCGGCGGCATCCTCACCGACTCGATGGCGCGCAAGGGCGCGATCGCGCTGGGCATCGACCTCGCCACCAAGCCGCTGCGCGTGGCCCAGTTGCACGCCATGGAAGCCGGCACCGAGAACGTCAGCTACCAGGAGATTGCTGTGGAGGCCCTGGCCGAACAGCGTCCAGGCGAGTTCGACAGCGTCACCTGCATGGAGATGCTTGAGCATGTGCCCGACCCCGCCTCGGTGGTGCGCGCGCTGGGCACGCTCGTGAAGCCGGGTGGCTGGGTATTCCTCTCCACGCTGAATCGCAATTTCAAGGCCTTCATGCTGGCCATCGTGGGCGCCGAATACCTGCTCAAGATGTTGCCGGCCGGCACGCATGAATACGCGCGCTTCATCAAACCGGCCGAGTTGGCGCAGATGTGCCGCGACGCCGGCCTGGAGCTGCACAGCGCCAAGGGCCTGGGCTACAACCCCTTGACCCAGCGCTACAGCATCGGTGGCGACACCGATGTGAACTACATGATCGCCTGCCGCCGCCCGCTATGAGCCTGGAACTGCTGGACGCGCCGCTGATGCTTGCGCGCCCGCTGCGCGCGGTGCTGTTCGACCTAGACGGCACGCTGATCGACAGTGCCCCCGATCTGGCCGGCGCCGCCAACGAGATGCGCGCCGAGCGCGGTCTGGCGCCGCTGGCCTACGAACTGCTTCGCCCCATGGTGGGCTCGGGCGCGCGCGGCATGCTGGGCGTCTCGCTGGAGGTGACGCCCGCGCACGCGGACTTCGAAAGCCTCAAGACCGAGTTCCTGAGCCGCTACGAGCGCCGCATGCTGCAGGAAACCGCGGTCTTTGCCAATGTGCCGCCCTTGCTGGCCCAGTTGCGTGCCCTCAATCTGCCCTGGGGCATCGTCACCAACAAGGCCGAGCGCTTTGCGCTGCCGATGACGCGTGCCCTGGGCCTGGCCGAGGCGGCCGTCGCCGTGGTGGGTGGCGACACCACGCCGCATGCCAAGCCGCACCCGGGCTCGCTGCTGGAGGCCGCGCGCCGCATCGGCGTGGCGCCCGAACATTGCGCCTATGTGGGCGACGACGAGCGCGACATCCTGGCCGGACGCGCCGCCGGCATGCTCACGGTGGCGGCCTCCTGGGGCTACCTGGGGCAAGGCGGTTGCGTGGACGCCTGGGGCGCTGATCTCATCATCGATGAACCGCTGGCCCTCTTGAAATTGCTGCAGCAGGCATAATGTAGAGCTTCTCTGGGGCCGACTTGGTTTCGACGTGGGTGCGGATCCGGAGTG